>ERZ809224.1696-NODE-1696-length-15369-cov-6.019851_pt1 | contig 15369 bp, 16 predicted proteins | sample MGYA00520513_ERZ809224 | MGnify/ENA primary metagenome ERZ809224 (study PRJEB31576, sample SAMEA3212658) | Homo sapiens | biome: human-gut; feature: human gut; material: fecal | place: Sweden | collected 2012 ...
ATATCTTTATATCTTTATTCTGTTATATGCTTTTTGAAATTCAGGAGTTTTCGCATTTTTTAATCGCAATAAATTGATAAAAAAGTTACTATCACTGTTTATAATGGCATCAAATACATCCAATTCATCTAATTCATCATCTAAATCAAAAAATTCAGATATAAAGATATCATCGCCGTTCTCTTTGTTTTCATTCATATTCAATCACCTTAGCTCTTGTAAATAATTCATTTTCTCCAGTGTGTAATACCAATTTACGCCGCCTGCTTGTAATCAATTACCGCAATCTCCTGCATCAGTTTCTTTGCCATATTTACAATAATTTCCAGCTTTTCAGCCACTTCATCCGTATAATACTTCTCCCCGCACTGATCGCATTCAAGGCAAGGCACATTTTTAATTACGATAACGCAATTTTTATAATTTACCACATGGGTTGTAGTGCTTTCTACCGTAGTAGTATTTTTACAGAACATACACATATTTATTTTCCCTTCCTTCTTGTTTTTAAATCATCTTCAAATTTCCTGGTATCCGGGTAATAAGCCGTTATGATGTATATATTTATACTATCACATCCTGCGACAATATGCAAAATCCGGTTATTAACAGTATTCCCAAAAATCAGACAGCTAGGATTCGGATAATCGTCCGGGTAATCCTCAATGATTTCTCCGGTCAGAATACCGTTTTTCACATCAGCTCTGCTGATATCACGTTCCTGCATTCGCTCTAAACAGTGTTTTGTCCAAATGATTTTAGATTCAGTACATAATATCTGATATGTTTTTAAATCCATCCCATCACTCCTTCTTATTATCTTTATTGCTGTCGATAAGTATATTTGTCATAAGCTCCTGAAATATTTCTAGATTCTCATCACTCAATCCAAGCGGTGAAAGCATCTGTGTTGTAAGACTAGCCACGGTTTCTGCGGTTATATTCTCACGCAAATCAACAGCCTCATTATGAAGTTTCTGAATTTGTCCTATCATCTCCTCAGCAGAAATATCTTCAACTGGCTCGGCATATTCCTCTTTCACATCTTTCATGATTCGTAGAAAGAGTGATTTTAGCTTTTCCAGATCTGCCTCTGTTCCTGAGATTTTTTGAGCATTTAGCTGGCGGATATCTTTCCTGCCCTCAATGCTTTGTGCTGGATTGGCTTTCATATATTGTGAAATATCTGCAGTAGCCAGATCAATCACACTGTTTCTTGTCAGAAATCCTTCCTCATGTGCTCTTTCAAAGTAGGCTTCAGCATAATCCATGAGCGAAATAAAGTATTTATGCTCAATGATCCGACTAAGCAGCTCCATATTCACTTTCCCGGACAATAGCGTAACCAATGCCCTATGAGACAATCCCAATTCATCCAGTTCCACATTCTTCGGGGTTCTGACACTGGTTTTTCCTAACAGATAGTCGGTAGACACACCAAAGTAATCGGCAAATTTTATCACAAGTTCGTGTCCAATACTTTTTATATCTTCATTTTCAATTCTGGTAAGCTGAGACGCAGGAATTCCAAGGTCTTCGCTTACCTGTTTTTTCGTCAAGCCCTTTTCAATTCGTAAGTCGCCGATTTTCTGATGTATATTCCCCGGTAATTCAGCCATCTTATCACTCCCTGCCACTATTGTACCGCTGGTAATTATCAGAGTCAATCTGAATAATTGCAGATTTGCAATTTCTAACCTCTTGCGTTTGTGGAAATTACATTTTCTGCAAGAAACACCGTCCTTGGAAAAACGTATGCTATGATTTCGGTATGGAAAAGCGGAACCGCTTTTTAACAGGTAATTCAATCATCGGCGTACTTTGAAAATTTCATAACGTTTTTCAGGTAACAAGATAATGATACTCCTGCATAGTCACAGTCCGTGCGTTAAAAGCGTCCCCGGCAATGAGTGCAGCTTGGAGAGATCCTCGGAGGGGTGAAATTCCCGTGGGTGATACACCGCCTGAAAAATTTTGGACAGACACCAGACAAGCCAATCTGGCATAGGATAAATCAGCGAAATAATTTATAGAGAGGATGTGATAACCATGGGAAAGCCCACCTATTATCTCTGGCGGAACGATTTTTCTACCCAGGAAGAATTTGAAACTGCCAGGGAACGCTTTACAAGAATTGGATTCCGGGTTGTCACATATTTTGACGGACAGCAGGATCAGGATATCCATATCGGAATCAAGACGCTCATTAAAAACCACTGGGAAGATTGTACATCAGATTCCTAAAGTTTCTGTTTACATCCGGGCAAATATAATATATCATAATATTACATTATTCATATTTTATAATTTCACTAAAAGAAAGGAAATACTATGAATGCAGGATATGTGCGTCTTTCCAGAGATGATGATAAAAAAAATTATGTGTCCATCGAAAACCAGAAGCTGATTATCAATCAATATGCCGCTGAGCATGGAGAAGTCATTGACCGCTGGTATGAGGATGACGGTGTTTCTGGCTATATCTTTGATCGTCCGGGATTTCAGGCACTGATGTCGGATTTGGAAAAAAATATTGATACGGTATACGTTAAAGATTTTTCCAGGCTTGGACGCCACAATGCCAAAGTGCTTCTGCTTCTGGATGAGTTTCAGGAGCGTGGAAAGCATTTGGTTGTCATTGATGACAATTATGATTCTCTGGATTCCAGTGACGATACCATTGGTATTAAAACATGGTTCAATGAGCGTTATGTGAAAGATACCAGCAAGAAAATCAAACGTGCCATCGGTGCCAGACAGAAAGAGGGAACTTTGATGACACAGCCGCCCTTTGGTTATCGGAGAAATGAAAAGGATAGAAGCATATTGGAAATCGTTCAAAAAGAAGCCGAGTATGTGAAAATGGTTTATGATCTGTACATTGCAGGTTCCGGTTATCGCAAGATTGCCAACTATCTGACCGATCAGGGAATTCCCACCCCATCTATGATTCGCCATGAAAGGGAACTGGAGGAGGGGCATATCACAAAAAGAACGATTGCTGCCAAATGGTCTGACAGTATGATAAAAGATTTACTGGACAATGATTTTTATATTGGTACGTTCCGTTTGAGAAAGCGTGCCAGAAATACCGTTCATGGCAAGGACAAGCGTGTGCCAAAGGAGGAACAGTGTATTTTTGAAAATCATCATCCGGCTATTATTGATAAAGCGACCTTTCAACTGGTACAGGAATTGAAAGAAAAACGAAACCGGACAAATTATCGCGGCAGCCGAGGAGAGTGGATCGGTTCGGAAATTCCGAATCCGTTTGGAAGCGTTCTGTTTTGCAAAGATTGTGGGAAACGGCTTACCCCTATTAAACGGGATACAAGAAAATATTATATCTGTACAACCTACAATACAAAAGGCAGACGCTACTGTTCCAAAGCGCATTTAATTGAAGAAGCTGATTTGATCGAGGATGTTCTGACCTATATCAAAATGTGCCGGAATGCCCTTTGCGAAGTAATTGCAACCTATGATTTGAAAGATTTTGAAGCAGATCAAAAATCTGTTGAGAAGCACAAAGAGGAACTGCAAAACAGCATTACAGAGAGAAAAGAGCAATTAAAGGTATTATTCAAACAGAAAGTCCGTGATCTTGCCAATGCACCCGGAAATGAAGATATTATCAATGAAAGCTATGATTCTCTCCAGCAGGATATCATGTCTCAGATTCATGGTCTGGAGATGCAGCTTGCTGAACTAAAGACTACTGCACTGGAAACGCCGGAGGTTAAAGATAAGCTGCAAAATGCACTGACAGTTGTTGATAAAATCATCGCTGGCGGTATTCTTGACCGCAGAGACATTGAACTTCTCATAGATCGGATCGTGGTGGATGAAGATGGATTTCCGGAAATTCGGTTGAAATACGGTCTTTCCAGACTGATTACCTACAGTCCGGCAGAGGAAATGAACCGCAGAGAGAATACAATTATCTACACTGCTATGAAATTGGTTATGGAAGATGACCGTGGATATACCTCTGCAAAATTTTTGTCCGAACATTTGACAGAGCTGGGATATAAAAAATCCAAGCACAGCGTACTGCCCTATATTGAATTGATGAAGGAATTTGGGATTTTGGAAGCTGTCGAGAATCCCTTAAAACCGTATACTATCGTCAAATCAAAGGCAGAGATAGCGAATATTATGGCGTCCTTTTATCCTGATGGGGCATCTGACGGCAGCATTGATTCTATATCGGAACAAAATTTACATTGTAAAGTGAACGACAGGCGGTATGCCCGAAATGGTATTTGAATATATTCTAAAGCAAAACGGCATCGATCCTCAGGCTGACCTCTCCATCAATCAAAGTATCGATTTCGGTTCCACTGCCGCAGCATTCTCCGGAGGGCAGGGAGATTTTACAGTCGAATTCGAACCTGCCGCGACGGCTCTTGAGCTGGAAGGAAACGGTTATGTGGTGGCTTCTCTCGGAGTAGATTCCGGTTATGTGCCCTATACTGCTTACTGTGCAAAAAGCAGCCTGATTGAAAAATCCCCTGAAATTATCCAGGGCTTCACCAATGCACTTCAAAAGGGCATGGATTATGTCAACTCCCATACGCCGGAAGAAATCGCACAGGTCATTAAACCCCAGTTTGATGACACAGATATAGAAACTCTGACCGCCATTGTACGCCGCTATCAGGAACAAGATACCTGGAAAGAAAATCTGATATTCGAAAAGGACAGCTTTGAGCTTCTTCAGGATATTCTTGAAAGCGCCGGCGAGCTGTCTGCACGAGCGCCTTACGAAAAACTTGTCACTGCAGATTTTGCCAAAAAAGCGGCAAAATAACTTAACTTCATCTTATCTTATCTCATCACACACTGCAGGCAGAAGAACGGCAAACGCAGTCTTCTTCCGCCTGCATTACTAAAAGCACAAGTGCAGCAGGCTGCGCTGAAGCTTTTCAGTTGCCAAAATTCAAGAACAATGTGCCAGACACAAGTAATACTGGATACCCTCCTGGGAAAGTGTTATAATGGTGACTATACAAAACAACATCGGCAACGGCCGATATTACTAAAAATACTTAATTTAAAGGAGCAGCCTATGACTACTATAAATCATAAAACATCTAATCGTCTGTCATCCTGCAGCCTCTTTCTCATCGGCTTCATGGGAACCGGAAAATCCACCATTGCCGCCGAACTGGCAAAGCATCTTGGCCTTGAAGTGCTTGAAATGGATGAGACGATCGAAAAGCAGGAGGGCATGTCTATACCTGATATTTTTTCTACATACGGAGAAGCTTATTTCCGGAAGCTTGAAACTGATCTGCTTAAGGAAACCGGCAATATCGGAAACCGCATAGTATCCTGCGGCGGCGGCGCCGCTGCGAGAGCAGAAAATGTCGCTGAAATGAAAAAAAGCGGAGTCATTCTCCTCCTCACTGCTGCACCTGAGACCATTCTCACACGTATTGAGGACAACGATGACAGACCGCTTCTTCGCGGGCGCAAAAATACCGCAGATATTGCCGCACTGATCGCTTCCAGGAAACCAGCCTACGATGCCGCTGCTGATTATACAATATCAACTGACAACAAATCTGTAGCGGATATCACACAGGAAATCCTGAATTTACTTTCGAAAGAAGGGATTTTTGCATGAACTACGATAAAACCTACGATGCAACCTGCCCAGAAGATGGAACAAAAACCTCCCACACTGTTACCTACCGCCGCGGAACCTGCAGCCGCTATCGAGAAAGCATCGCCTGGTTTTTCTGTGAGAAGGACAGTCAATGCCAGAAGTGTCAACAAGACTACGAATAATCCTGTCTTTCACATCACAAAAATGTTTACATACTGTTGAAGATTTCCCGCTCATTATCCTATATACTGTTTTTTGAAACAATCACTAACAAAAGGGGAGATTATTTATGGATGCACGCGATAAACGACGCCTGCTAAGAAAACAGGCAAGAGAAAGGCAGCTTCATCTGATACGGCTTGGATTTTGTCTGGCTGCAGGAACTCTATTGGCATTGACCGGACTTATGCTCCTTTTTCATGCCCGTTCTCAGACTAAGGAACACATGATTTATTCTGAACAAACAGACCCGCCTATTGAAACGATTTCCGCTCCTTCTCCTACTCTGACTTCTAACAAAGCAAGTTACATATCCGTGTTGGAACAGATGACAAAGGATACTCCTAAAATACAGCAAGTTCTGGACAATTCAAACCTGTATCCTCAGGAGCTTCTCGAAATGCTCTCCAAAAATGAAGAAATCATTGATTTTGTACTGGATTATCCTGAAAAATGCAATACACCACCGGCCAAGACCATCGGTGATGTCCCGGAAAAAGGCAGTATTCCTCTGCTCATACAGTGGGACGAGCGATGGGGATACGCATCCTATGGTCCTTCCACCACGATAGCCGTCAGCGGCTGCGGTCCTACCTGCCTTGCAATGGTAGCAAGCGGACTGACTGCAGACAATACCATTACACCGGCCGTCGTAGCTGATTACGCCAACGAAAATGGCTATCTGGATGCCAACCTGGATACAAGCTGGGATTTGATGACTGTGGGCTGTCAGAATTTCGGTATCTCAGGCACACTTCTTGGCCTGGACGAAAATGTTATGGCAAACACGCTCATCTCAGGATATCCAATCATCTGCAGCATGGGACCAGGCATTTTTACCACAGCGGGCCATTTTATTGTTCTCACCGGATATCAGGACGGAGCTTTCACTGTCCATGATCCCGCCAGTAAAGTTCGCAGTTCGCGCACTTACACATTTTCTGAAATCCGTGATCAAATTAAGAATATGTGGTATTTTACTGAAAATTAACAGCGGCTTCATTCAGCCAGGTAATCGCCTGGCTGATTCCATCCTCTGAAAAAGGAAACAAGGCCGCAGTTTTTTCCGAATCCTGCACCTTAAAACTGGCATAGGGTCCTTCCCAGTACTGTACCTTCAGCACCATATCTCCGTTTTCATTTTCACTCTTTCCCATTCGATAACGCATCTTATAATAACTTCCTGTAAACACTGCCTTTTTAAAATACGGAATAGAAACGCATCCTGTTAAGTCTATCATACCTACCTCCAAATCCGAGTCTATATAAACATCTCTCACTTACCGGTAATATCCAGTGGGCGCACCGCAGCACATGCCGCCGTTACAACAGCAGTTACAGAACAAATTCAGTATGCACATCTTCATACACCAGTCCCCGCCCGAAAAGACAGGACGTCCGTATGGACTGCTCTGCTCCCGATACCAGGCCCCGCCGCCTTCAAGCTGCTGTTTTGTTCTCTGATACTGCATATTGTTCGGATCAAGCCGAACGGCTTCATTGATATCAGACTGCGCTTTTACATTGTTTCCCGCACCGGAGTTAGCCAAAGCACTGAGATAATACCATCTGGCGTCTTTATGCTCAATCCCGCTCAATACATTCAGCGCTTCCTGATAATAACCGTTATTGATATAATTGACAGCAGCTTTGATATGCGGATCTTCTCCGTCACTCTCCGCCTGATGTTGTCCGCTCCATCCGCCAAATTCCCAAAAGCCCCCGAATGGATCACCGTAATATCCCCCGCTTTCCTTATTGTCGTAATTTCCCGAGCTATAGCCGCCGGAGCCATATCCCTGACTCCGCTCCTTCATAATCTGCTGATATGCCTGCTGTATTTCTTTAAACTTTTCCTCCGCTTCCTTCGGATTGTCCAGATTTGCATCCGGATGATATTTCCTGCTCAAGCTGCGATAGGCTTTCTTTATCTCTTCATCTGTGGCATCTCTTGAAACTCCTAATATCTGATATGGGTCACTCATTCGCTTCTATCTCCTGTTTTTGTTTCTGTCTGCGCTTCTCTTTCACCAGTTCATAACGATACCATACACCAGAATACAGGATATTGCGCAGAATTTCAATATTTTTCAATATCGGAAGCTGCTCAAACTCCTTGCAGCACTCCGCAATCATCATCGTAAGCAGATGATTGGCAAAATCTTCAAAATCTCCTTTTTTATACATTTCCTTCAGGGGATTATAAGTACTCTTTCGAATATCTTCCTCTACATCTTCGTACGCGTCAAGAAGGTAAACAAATTTTCCCAGATAAAATCCCATTCTTCTAAGATTCTGCTCCCATTCATCTTTGCGGCATACAAAAATCTCGGCCATAATCTCGCCAAAAATACCTGCCATCTTATCAATATCCTCTACTTCTGCCCTCTCATTTTCTGAGAGCGTTAAAAGAAGCTGCTTTATTTTTTCTGCTTTATCCCGATATGAACCGCATTTATTACTTTTTGTTCCCAATATCATGCCATAAGCATGGCGCAAAAGCTTTTTTTCATCCTTCCAGTCATCCTCACATTTATAATAAGTCAGTATAATGTTCATATCTGCTGCATATTCCGTAAAAACATTTTCCACGACAGCATGTTTAGAAAATGGATGAGCCGCACATCTTGTAAAGCTCTTCACTTCCTCCGGTTCATACAGCCCTGTCAGAAGCATGGCCAAAAAGGCCATATCATAGCTTAAGCTCATCTCTCCTATGATCCCATACTTTTTCTTCAGTGATCTGCAGAGTCCGCAGTAGTATGCATGGTAGACATCGAACTCTTTAAACTTCATTTCCGGTTTATTTACAATAATATATCCAAACAACTGGCATCCTCCATTTTTATCAAAAATATTGCGGCATCCCACTTTTCATTTCTGACAGTGCATATGTATCACAGCTTCAGGCACAGCGTAAGTCAATACTTCTTCTCTCTTTTGCCCGCAGGGTTGGTGTGCAGAGAATAATTATGGATATTCTACCATACTTTATCTGAAACTTTCTAAAATTGCTGTAAAGAATTTCTAAAACGAACCGAAAGAACAAGAAAAACGCCGCAGACCTCATATATCTGCGGCGGCTGCCCATCATAACGGTAGCATATGTTAACTCTGCTCTCAAATCTCGTACCATATAATCTCATTTGCGTCCATATCCAGATCAAAGCTGCTTCCGTCTCCCCTGTAAACCGTAGTGCTCTGCGGCTCATAAGTATTGTTTACCACACAATATTTGCCATTCTTTACATAGGCATGAACCTCCACATTATAGTTTGTGCTAAACCATTTATACAGGTTATCTTCCTCATGGGATGACCAGAGAATTGCACGATACAGCAGACGGCTGTTCTCAAAACTGTATGGCAGACCGCTGATGTATACAGTACGGCCGTCTCCAAATTCATTGACTGCCAACTGTACGTCCTTATCGCGCTGGACAAGGATCTGAGTACCTTCCCAGGCAAACACATTTTTCTTACCTTCGCCAAAGTCGATCTCACCTCTGCAATCTTCTGTGATAAAGTGACTGTGCTCTTCCCAATTATATTTGTCTTTGTTCAGATTAAATCCATTTTCCATCTCAACGCCCATAACATTGCCAAGCTGGAAGAACTGACCTTCCCACTGATAAGCTGCAGGTTCTCCTACACCGATAAAACCTCCGCCATTGTAAATAAATTTCTTGACCGCGGTAATGATTTTTTCGTCAATCCAGTTTTCGCCGCCGGTGTATGCAGTATATGCATCACCTACATTAAGGATGACATCAATATCCTCCAGGATCGCCGGATTCTCGCGAATATCATCAAAGCTGATGAACTTCACATCAAAAGGAGCTCCGGAAAGCGCCTCAATAATACCTGAATAAGAATAAGTAGCCTTGTGATAGATCGCATGATGTACCATGTGGTTGCCCCATGCACGCATCTTACCCCAGCAGTTCAGCACTGCAACTCTGCGGACGCAATATGGAGTCGTCCCCTTAATATTCTCATAGAGTGTTCTGAACTCCTGGCACACGCTCTCTACATAGTCTATAAACTCCGGAAATTGTGTAGCCAGCTTCAGATAACCGCCGTAACCAATGCGGTCAATAGGTTTTCTCAGAATGGCACGTCTCGCAGTTACCCAGTTAACTTTCGCCTCTTTAACCGGATCTGCGCCCTCATGGAACGTATCCGGGAAGAAATATGGCAGTAAACGGCCTTCTGTGTAACGCACACCCTGAATATCACTGATCAGCCGCAATGTCGAGCCGTTTCCAACACTTCCCACAACAGCATCGATCCCTATCGTCTTGAACTCATCCATAAAAGGTTCCATGCCAATCCAGTGATCCCCTAAAAACATCATCGCCTCTTTGCCGCATTCATGTGTGATATCCACCATTTCTTTTGCCAGTTTTGCGACCTCTCTTCTCTGGAATGCCTGGAAATCTCTAAATTCTTTTGAAGGAACACGGTACGGATTATTCATGTAGCCCTGATCAATAACATATTCCGGACGAAATTTGTAGCCCGCTTCTGCTTCAAATTGTTCCAGAATGTACGGACTGACAGATGCAGAATATCCATACCAGTCCACATACTTCTCTCTGGCCAGTTCATCAAAAATCAGCGTAAACTGATGGAAAAATGTTGTGTAACGAATAACATCCACGTGCGGATTATCTTTGATGAATTTGCGCAGACGCTCCATAGAATATTTGTGTGTCTTCGGCTGACGCACATCAAAAGTAATCTGATGCTCCACGCCTTTCCAGTCATTTGTCACCGCATTGTACATATGTACCGGATCCCACATAATATAAGCAAGGAAACTTACCGTATAATTATGAAACAGCTTTGCTTTGTGGATTGTTACATCGCCCGTCTCTTCACTGTAGTCCCAGCTCTCTGTCGGAACCACCTGGCCTGTAGTCCGATCGATGACTTCCCACCAGCGCCGGATATCATCATGGCTGTTTACTTTCAGCATATCCGGATACAAATGATCCATCAGATGGATACGCACTTCCTTCTCTGTGGCTGTATGGATAGAGGTCATAATATACATCTGCTGTACCTCGTCCAGATTTGCCTTCGCCCACGCATTGTCTTTTCTTGTTGTATAATAAGTGGAATACACCTTTGCATCTACGCTTTTTAATTCTTCCGGATAATCTGTACCATCACAGTCACGGATCGCATCTGCGCCCCAACGCTTAACAAGCTCCAGTGTTTCCGGTACTACATCCACATCTGTTGGAATTGTAACTCTTCCTCTGCTCTGTTCTTTCTTTTCCATTCCTGCACCTTATCCTTTCTCAAATTTTTTACATACATTCGAAGCGGCTGTCTCCCGCCTCTTTTCTGATAGAGCACATCCCTTTTCCCGCCTGAAGCAGGATAACCCCCATCGTGCTTCATCAGCATCTATAGTATAATCAATACTTAAAATAAATTCCATCATCAAATATCATTTTCAACTTATTGTACAAACTTTTTCCTCAAAAGAACAACCCGGATAAAACCGTGACCGACAAAACCAAATGAAACACATTGGAAAGCACGCTCCGTGAACTTTCTATTGCCATGAAAAAAACCGGAAGCCTCCTGATGGGTTCTCCCGGTTTTTCTTCTCAAAATCATAAGCCGTATCTACGGAAGCTTATGCCGTTTTTATTTTTTAATTTTTACCTTTACCGTCTTGCTGAAAGGACTGGAAATTGTCACATGATCCACGCGCTTGGTAACACGGACTCTTACATAATAAGTCTTTCCCGCCTTCAGACACTTGATTGTCTTTTTATTTGCCGTAACTTTCAGGGTAGTTGTCTTCTTTTTTGTAAACTTCTTGCTTGTAGAATACTGGATCGTATAGCTCTCTGCACCTTTTACCTTTTTGAAGGAAACGGTCATTTTCTTTTTGCCGGCCGTTGCTTTCACACTCTTCGGCACGCTGATGCTCACGTTCTTTTCTGTCGGTGACGGATTTTCCTGTGGTTTGGTATCTGTACCCGGTTTTGTATCTGAGTCCACATTCGGTGTCTTGTATTCCATATTGTAGGAATAAGATGAATATACTCCCTGTTTCAGCAGGGACGGCTCAAATACGCCGCCTCTTCTGTCCGGCTTGGCAATACCATTATCACTGCAAATTCTGGTTACCAGCTCTCCATAAATCTGTTTTGCAGCGCCAATGGCCTCATCTGCAACTGCCATACCCAGATTGGTTGCTTTCGCTGAAACAGCAGACTTATCGGTATTGTAAAGCTTCATCATCTCCGCATCAACACCTGCCTGTGCAGCAATCAGAGAATCCATATAATTTCCCCAGTACTGTTTCACATTGACAGCCGCTACGTCTCTGGACTCTGCGGACAGGCTTAATGCTGCCAACGCACGGAAGGTCCAGTATGCAGAACCTTCATTGTAGCTTGTAAACTCCGCCTTATATGCAGGATGTGTATCTGTAATCGCAGCGCTGTAGTACGGAAGAAATGTAGACAAATCCGCAGAACCCATGCAAAGCCATTCCAAAGTGCCAAGCTCAGTCGGCATATCATCGCGCACCTGGAAAATGTGACATTCTACCGAACCTGAGCTACCGATAACACGCTTACCGCCTTCATACTCATCGGTTCCCTCATACTGGCTTCCTGCAATCTGATACATAGTCTTAACGGAAACCTTATCCTTCGGTTCAACAAACATGTCATATTCGCTGTCTGACGGCGTTATCGTATCCTTCAGGTCCGGATTGAAAATAATCTGGCCTCCCCAGATACGTACTGCATTGGAACCAACACCGCTGCTGTAAGATTTTCTCACATGAATTATATTTTCGTTTTCACCTGCAACCAGCGTTTCTGCTTTTTCAGCCGTAGCAATCAGATCCTTAGAAGCAATAACATTCGCAGTATCTGTCACATCAACCTCTTCCAGCATAATGCAGTTCGGCATAATTGCAGCTTTATCCTCCGGCATCTTGATGGCCGCATACTGATGGCCTGACAAGATTTCCATATACCAGCACTCATCTTTGTCGCCGATCATCAGAGTGTTTCCTTCTCCGGCGCCGTATGTATCCAGAATATCTGCCAGCAGCTCGATACCCTCACGGGCTGTCTTCACACACGGAAGCACTGCATTGACCATACTCTGTTCACAGATACCCGCTGCTACAAATGGGTCAACCGTTCGAATTTGTTTTGACGGACTGACAGACTCTGTTGCTGTCATAGACACACCGTACTCGTTAGTCCCCACCTCGCCGAAAGGTCCGTCTCCGTAACCCGGATTGTCCTCACAGGCAGTAAAACGATAGGTATCGCAGGGATACGGCATCGTAAAATCTGTCGTGTCCTTATACATTTCGCCTGCCTTATAAGCTCCTGCCGGATAAACCTTAAAATTCTTATCGTGTGCGGAACCGATATCTTCCGTACGTCCGAAAAGAATAGACCCATCCGCAGTTACTTTTTTACCTGCATAGTATGACGTACATGCCAGAGACGTAATACCGCCTATTGCCACAGAGAGCATACCGGCTGCTACCGTCAATAACACTCCCCGTCCTGCAAGCCTTTGGCAGCGTTCTTTTAACGTTAACTTTCCACTTTCCATTTTTCTTCCTTCTTTCTTTAATAAATATGCACATGCCAATTGATGTTCGTATCGTTTATCCCTTGACAATTTAGTGCTATGTTTCGCCAAAGCACCAGATTATTATACATATCTATTTATAATAATGCAACACCTTTTCCCCATATTTTCCAGAGATTCAAAATCCCACTGTCAGGATTTTCTTTTTCTCTTTTTTCTTCTTTTTAACCGTACACGAATATAGAATGCTAAAAACGTAATAACACCCAATCCCCCGATACCGCACAGCGGCAGATACCGCCACAGATATACCACCTCAATCCTGTGCGCACCGCTGATATCAGAAAATGTGAAAGAGTCCGCAAATGTATTCTTGTCCACCTTTTCTCCATCTATTTTCACAGCAAACAGCACATAGTCCTTCTCTGGTTCATAGCTGACTGTGTAGCTTTCGCCTCTGTAAGCCTTGCGGATACTTTCGGAAATGGTACCGCCTTTCACATTTGTGTCAATCACCCATGACGGTATTTCCGTGTATTTTACTTTGATATCATGGGCCCCCTGAATATTGGTAAACCTGTAGCTGTTTTCCACACCCGTGGTATCAATCGTAGTTCCGTCAATACTAATATAAGACAGCTCATAATGCTCCTTTGGCCGGTAAGAAACACTCCAGTCCTCGTCACGATAAATCTGGGTATCCCCGTCGATCGTGCCGTTAATCACGCTTGTGGTTATCCAAAATCTTGGAATCTCTGTGAACACGGCCTTTACCGTGTGGTCACCGGACAACGCATGGAATGTATACTCCGTCTGCTTCGGATCACTCTCCACCTTTTGTCCGTCCACAATCAACTCAGAAAGCTCATAATGCTCGTTAGGTCGAAAATTCACTTGATAGTCTGTGCCGCCCTCCACTACATCCTCGCTTGCACTGATGGTTCCATTTTCCGCCTCAGTATGAATATCATAAGCTGCCCGGAGTGTGGCTGCATACAGCCGCACTCTTCTGGGATTGCTGATTCCCACACCCAGCATGATTTTACCGGGTGCAATTTCACAGAGAGACTCAATCTCCTTCTTTGAATCATCTCCCGGCAGATCTGCGTAAAAAGTATTCAAATATTTTTTCTGTGATATTGAATAAACCACAAAATAATTGTCAACCTTCGTACTGCCGTCATAGCAGGGGGAAATAATGTAATCTCCCGTTACACAGAAATCCTGATAAGTAGAACCCTTTGGTCTGGTTCTGGGTGCAATCTCCTCAAGAATCTCAAAATCAGAGTTCATCAGACGGAATTTACTCCCGTCTCCTCCTGATACCACATACTGATCTGTATCCTCCAGATACTCAATACCGCCAAAATTCTGCCCGCTGGGGGACTTAAACGTGCGCTTCCAGAGCAGCGTGTCCGCATCCACCACATAAAAATTCCCGGCATTCTCTTTATCCAGACACGGCCCCGGCATTATGTAAATCTCATTTGTCCTGTTATTATAGGTCATGCCGTTTCCGTGCTCATAATCCCGCTCCGTGACTTCAAAGGCATAGCTGTAGTCCTCCTTGTTAAATGCCACCAGCGTATCCGGAACAGCTTCCGCTGCCGCTCCATTGATCAGGCACACAATATATTTGTCTGTCACACAAATAGACTGGGGCCATCCTCTGGCTGAAGAAATCTCCAGCTCGCCGATGGCTTCCCAGTCCGCGTAAATCAAATCAGAGACGTCATAGATGTCGGCCCTGACTTGAATCGGAAAACCGGATATCAGTCCGGATATCAGGCAAAATGCCAATAGTTTCCTAAAAATTCCTTTAAATTTCCCCTTATTATTTTTCATCCTTCGATGTCACCGCCTCCGCTGTCTCAAAATGCTGTCTAATATTTTCTTTTCTATCGGAACAAGATATTTATTCGCAGCATAAAGTAACACATAAGTATA
>ERZ809224.1699-NODE-1699-length-15353-cov-8.468166_pt1 | contig 15353 bp, 11 predicted proteins | sample MGYA00520513_ERZ809224 | MGnify/ENA primary metagenome ERZ809224 (study PRJEB31576, sample SAMEA3212658) | Homo sapiens | biome: human-gut; feature: human gut; material: fecal | place: Sweden | collected 2012 ...
TCGGTAAATGGTTTCCCGTATGTTTATTCCCCCATAGAATAGAATTGGTGAATTTGGCTGATCCATGGAGTAAAAGGATTCCGCCGACTTTTATATTGGCGTAATTGCAACTCAGGGTTACATTAACAAATTCGATACTGTCGCATTTTCCAATATATATGGCTCCACCGAAAGTATCGGCTCGATTACCCGTGATAAGGCAGTTATATAAGCTGCATGTTCCTTCATTGATATTAAAGGCTCCGCCCCGGTCTCCCGAACGGTTTCCCCTGACCTGGGTGTTGTAGATTAAAAAGTCTCCGGTATTATCGATCGCTCCCCCATAGCTGAAGGTTTTATTTTCATTCAGGATGCTTTTCCCGATCGTCAGCAGATACGGTTTCGTATTATGGCTGCAAACAGCGCCCCCGACTGTAGCGTAATTATGGTAAAACCCGCATTCTTCAATCGTAACGTTGGCATTATGGATATAAATTGCTCCACCGTAACCGGCCATACAATTTTCAAAGTTACACTCCCGGATCATCGCATTTCCGGTATTGATCCGTATACCGCCTCCGTAAATACTATTTGCCGGATTATGATCGGGATTTTTTCCTCCGTCAAGAAAACTACACCCGTTGATATTCACATCGGCATCGATAAGCATAATGGAAGTCAGGTTTCCTTTTAATATGGTCGGATAGAGATACGGATTACGTTCATCAGGATTGTTTCCTGTTCCTTTGAAACCGCCCAGGATGGTTATACGATAGGATACAATATAAGATTGTCCTGCCTCCGGTTGATAATTTCCTCCGGCTATTCTGATCTCATCGTCCTCTTTCGCAACCATTAGCGCTTTACCGGGATCCCTGAAAGCATTTTCCCAGGAAGTTCCTTCCGACAGGTTATTGCCCGAAGGCTTTACATAATATATTGTGGCATTTACCGGTAACAATCCTCCCCACAATAAGGCGAATAATAAAACCATAATTTTTTTCATAACGGCATGTTTTAATTAATACTTTTAATCTTTTCCACAATAGAATAAGTCATAAAAGATTGCACTTTCTCACAAAGTAAAATATAATTATGGATATAATTGTAAAAATTAATTAAATAAGCAATATTTTTCTAAAAAAATAAGATTATAGTAAAGATATACTTAAAAAAATGATAATTCCGTAAATTACAAAGTATCGTAATAGATTATCTATATAGCCAGTATATGGTCAATCGAATAATCGGCTATCGCATAAATGGCGGATCCGCTTCCCGTTAGAGAGACATAATCGGCTCCCAATGTATAGAGTTCTTCTTTGAGTGTTTTTAAGAAAGGATATTGGTTGAAAATCGGTTTTTCAAAATCGTTCCTGATCGTCTCTTTCCATTCTTCGACCGGTAGCGATATGGCTTCCCGGAGGGAAATATCGGGCATGGACGGTTTTATAAGGGAATAAGCTTCAGCAGTTGAAATAAATATACCGGGTTTCACGATTGTTATAATTTTGGAAGATAAATCAATATCGACAGCTTCCATGATCTCACCTCTTCCGCCGGCAATCACCGGTTTATTTTCAATGAAAAACGGAACATCGCTTCCCAGTAAGGCCGCATATTTTTTTAAGTCGTCTGCACACAAACGGAGTCCGGCCATATCATTCAACATTTTTAAAGTAAATGCCGCATCCGAAGAACCGCCCCCCAAGCCTGCACCCATGGGAATATTTTTGGTCAGCCGGATCTCTACTTCCGGAAGTTCAAAATCCCTTTTTAACACATTATAAGCTTTTAGACAGATATTATTTTCCGTATCCACCGGAAGACCTGATAGTAATATAACTTCTGTATACCCTTTACCGGATAACGATATTTCTATCTTATCTTTTTTATTATCAACCGGATAAAAAATTGTTTCCAGGTTATGGAAACCATCCTCTCTCTTCTGCGTTACATATAAGCCTATATTAATTTTTGGATTTGGGAAACAAACCATTTTTTTATTAATTTTGTCGGTAAAATTACGAAAAAATAAGCAGCTATATGCACTTTATCAACAGGCCTTTACGAGGCTACTTTTTTTCCCGGAGGAAAAGAATCGAATCTATTCGTTACTCATCGCATACTCATCAGGATCAATGCTTTTCTTATCTGGTAAAACACGGCAGCAGTACTCGTTTTGGTCAGGATTGGCATATAGAACCCGGTATTACCTATGAAGAATTCGCCGGGAATATACCGCTTCAGGATTATAATTCGCTGACACCTTATATTGAAAGGATCATAAAAGGAGAGGAGAATGTATTGTGGGATACTCCTATCAGGTGGCTGGCCAAATCATCGGGTACTACCGATGCCAAAAGTAAATACATCCCGGTAAGCAAAGAATCGTTATGGAAAAATAATTATTTGTCGGCACAGGATTCTATAACATGTTATACCATGTTATTTCCCGATAACCGTTTTTTTTCCGGCAAAAGCTTGGCATTAGGCGGTTGTTTTCAGGAAATGCCTCCGGGTTCTCCGGTACAGATCGGGGACGTCTCCGCTGTCCTGCTCCGGAATATGCCCCGACTGGGTGATATTTTAAAGGCTTCGAACCGTGAAGTATTACTGCATAATGACTGGAACGTAAAATTGACCAGGATTGCCGAAACTACCGTAAAACAAAATGTAACTTCGATCTCAGGAGTGCCGTCGTGGATGTTGCTGGTATTGAAGGAGGTATTGAAAATATCCGGGAAACAGACCATCAAAGAGGTATGGCCTAACCTGGAACTTTTTTTTCATGGAGGGGTTTCTTTTGCCCCGTACCGGGAAGAATATAAAAAAATGATTCCCGATGATTCGGTTTTTTATATGAACATGTATAATGCTTCGGAAGGCTTTTTCGGGTTTCAGGATCAGATAGATTCCGATGATATGTTACTGCTTACGGATAATAGCATATTTTATGAATTTATTCCCATGGATGAGGTTGGAATACTTCAGAATAAGGCCATCCCTCTTTCCGAAGTACGGACAGGCCAGAATTATGCCCTGGTGATTACCACTGCGGCCGGTTTATGGCGCTATATTATCGGAGATACCGTAAGGTTTACTTCGCTGGAACCGTACCGGTTTAAGATTACAGGACGTACCATGCATTACATTAATGCTTTCGGAGAAGAGTTGATCGTGGATAATGCGGATAAGGCTATCCGGGAAGCTTGTCACCGGACAGGTGCCATTGTCAGGGATTATACGGCAGCACCGGTCTTTCTGGAAAATGACCAGTTCAAAGCATGCCATGAATGGATTATTGAATTTACCACTCCTCCGCAGGATATAGAACAATTTACGGATATCCTCGACCACACGTTACAATCCCTGAATTCGGATTATGAAACCAAGCGTACCAGTGACCTTATTTTAAAACGGCCCAGTGTTCACGTGGCTCCGAAAGATACTTTCCTGAAATGGTTGGAAAAAAAGAATCATTTGGGGGGGCAGCATAAGGTTCCCCGTTTACAGAACGACCGTAAGATCATGGAGGATATTCTGTCCATAATCGGTCAATAGCTTACTATTCCGGAAGTTCGCTTTTAAGTACCGTTTCTTCCATCGTATTACGGTAGCTCTCTAATTTTTCCGCAATATTTTTATCGGTAATGCCCAGGATCTGAAGTGCCAGTAATGCCGCGTTTTTAGCCTGGTTAATGGCAACTGTGGCAACCGGTATCCCTCCCGGCATCTGGACGATGGATAACAGTGAATCCAGTCCGTTAAGATTGGATGATTTAACCGGAACTCCAATAACGGGCAGCGTGGTTTTGGCTGCGGTCATTCCGGGAAGATGGGCTGCGCCTCCGGCTCCGGCTATGATCACCCGGATTCCTCTTTCACGCGCCGTTTCCGCATATTCAAACATGCGATCGGGAGTACGGTGGGCACTGACTACAAATTTTTCGTAAGGAACTTCAAATTCTTCCAATACCATACAGGCTTCCCGCATTACATTCCAGTCGCTGGTCGATCCCATGATCACGCCTATTAAATTTGTCTTCATCTTCATTATTCGTTAATTAAAATCCATGATATTTAACTCGGTGCATTTCCGTGCTCGTTCCGCTTATCCAGACCCCACATCAGTTTTTCCCGGATAACCGTAAAGAAGTCCACATGGTGAAAACGTACGGTTTTAATGGTGAACTTTTCACGTGTAATGGTAATGGTAGCCGGATTAGGTAATGCTGTCCGTTGATAATCCATCATAAGAAGGAATTGTTCCGACCTGCCTTCAATGCACATTTTAATTTCATGGTCTGCCGGAACTACGATCGGTCTTACGGAGAGGCTGTGTGAGGCAATCGGTGTGATCACATTTACATCGCTGTAAGGCATAATGATAGGTCCGCCACAACTTAGGGAATAAGCTGTCGAGCCGGTAGGCGTGGCAATGATCAGACCGTCGGCCCAGTAGGTATTTACTTTTTTCCCGTTCACCCAGACCGTAATTGTGCTAAGGGAAATATCCCCGTATGAATGGACGGTGATATCGTTCAAGGCGAAATTATAAGACAGGGAGTTGGAATGATCCGTTTCCACATGCAAAAGGGAACGTTCTTCCAGGTCATATTGTCCCTTCTCAAGCATTTGATAAGCTTGTTCGAAATCATTTTTATTAATACCGGTCAGAAAACCGATACGACCGGTGTTGATACCGACAACAGGAATATTGCATTCCGCCACTATCCCTGCGGATTCTAATAAAGTGCCGTCTCCTCCCAAAGAAAAAAGAAAATCAAGATCCGGAATACGGTGAAGGTCCCGTGAGTTTGAGAAATAAGGTAATTCTGGGAACTGTTCCGCGAGATTCTGACATATCCATATTTCATTATGAAGGTTCCGCATATAATCAACCGTGTGGCGGACAAACGCGGAATCCTCACTTCCCGAGTTCCTGCTATAAATAGCGACCTTCATTTAGTTATATTGGTTAGCGACAGTTTCTCCTTTCAGCACCATCAGTGCATTGGACGCCAGCGCCCTCATTTCATCCTCACCCGGATAAACGGAAACGGGAGCGATCCAGGAAACGTAGTTGATGATCTGGTTAACAAAGAATTTCCCGTAGGCTAATCCGCCGGTCAGCAAGATTGCATCCACTTTTCCTTTTAATACTACGGAAGCCGCTCCTATTTCTTTGGAAACCTGATAGGCCATGGCATTTTCTATAAGCCTGGCTCTCGGATCACCGGCAGAAGCCGCATTTTCTACGGCAATGGCGTCATTATTTCCGAAATAAGCCACATATCCACCTTTACCGACGATCATTTTTTTCATTTCCTCAAAAGAATATTTGCCACTAAAACAAGCTTTGATAACCTGGTTCATCGGTAGAGTGCCCGAACGTTCCGGTGAGAACGGACCATCTCCGTCCAAAGCCTGGTTTACATCGATCACTTTTCCTTTATCATGGGCGCCCACACTGATCCCGCCGCCCATATGGGCTACGATCAGGTTAAGGTCTTCATATTTCTTTTGGTTTTCTTTGGCATATATCCTCGCAATCGCTTTCTGGTTCAGGGCGTGGAAAATAGATATTTTTTCAAACAGCGGGTGTCCGGTAACCCGGGCCAGATCCTGCAATTCGTCTACCACAACCGGGTCCGCTATGTAAGCGCAAGGCAAGCCGATCGCCTGCGAAATACTGTCGGCGATCAATCCGCCCAGGTTGGAAGCATGTTCCCCGGAATAACCGATCCGTAAATGCTCCTTCATCAGATCATTCACTTCATAAACTCCGGATTTGATGGGTTTTGTTAATCCGCCTCTTCCTATGACAACATTTATGGTACTGAGTTCGATATCGTTCATTTTCAATTCTTCCAGAATAACATGTTTCCGGAAATCATACTGGTCCGCAATGGAACTGAAACCGGCCAGTTCGTCGGCCGAATGTTTTATGGTTTTGACAAATAACTGTTCTTCTCCGTCAAAAACTGCAATTTTAGTTGAAGTTGAGCCGGGGTTAATGGCTAAGATTCTATTTTTCATTGTAAAATTTGTGATAGTATAGCGTTATAATGGTTTCAATTCTTTACCGGTACGGTATTGCTGTAAGCCAGTCCGGCATTATTCTTGATGTAGGCCCGGATATAATAAGTGGTATCATGTTCGGTTAACCGCATTTTCCAGGAATATTCGCGTTCCTCATCTCCCGTTTCTCCCAATCTTGTTACTTCTGCATCGACGTCCAGAATAGTGGGGTTGTTATAAAAACTCACGCAATATCCTTTTTCGGAAAAATAGTTAAATCCGCCGTCGTCGGTGATCCTGACGTTACACACTGTCCATGTGGAATCAGGATGATGTTCGACATTCATTTCACACTGAACGATGTCAAACCGCTGACAACTTCCCAAAAGAAGCAATAATCCTATTATGAAAGTAAAGTACCATTTGGAATACATGATGATCTATTTTTTATCGGACAAAGATAGAAAAAAAAACAAAAAGATGTTAGGATAACTTTCTTTGCTTATTTATGTTTTTTTCAATGATTTCGATTCTTCTGCCGAGATAAATCACATTCCCGTTTTCAGGGTATAATCCTGAAAGTTTCCGGTAGATATCTTTTAATAACGACAGGTTTTCCGTTTCATCAATGAAGATACGGCGGTTGTATTTTTGATAAAAAGCGATGACGGAAGATAAGGAACCGGAATTATTGCGGATAAAAAAGAGGAGATCATCCGTATGTTGGTCTACTAACCGGTTATATTTTTCTTCTACGATCATTTTTACGGAATCATCATAGATATGGTCCAGATACCGGGCATACAGCCGGTCTACGGTGTCGATAAAATGCGTCAGTTTCCGGTCCAGTTCCCACATTAACCGGGCGTCTTCACCGCCGGATACGGTATAGGATCGAACCAGGTCGCGGGCATCCGCGGTAATGGTTAATCTTTCTCCCGGACGGCCAAGCGTTACGATATAATTTTCTCCGGGAAGCGACAGCCGGTAAAATGCCGGTTCGTATTTTTCCTGTTCGTTTCCGGGTTTTATTTTGAACTTAAATTTCCCGTCCGTTATCCTGACCGAATCTTTCGGGAAAAGACCGTCAGGCGTTAACTTGGAAAGATAAATCTTATCCGAAATAACATGGGATAAATTTCCCTCAATGATCAGCGAACCTTGCTGCTGACAAGAAAACAGAGACCATAATAGTAAAAAAATCAATCCTGTTTTTATTTTCATTTCTCAGTAAATTGTTCAGACGGATATTTCTCGACATTCATCATGCCCGATATCAAATATCGCTTATTGTTTTTCAGCAATGTACAGCGGGCCCTGGTCCGGGCGAAATAGTCGACCCTGAAAATTTTATTCCGGCAAATGAAAACATCTCCGATTTTAAGATCATGAAGATATAAAACGTTCGCCGGTTTAGAACGGTATTTATCCAGCGTTAGTTCCAGTTCACGGTCGAGTACGGTCGAACTCATGATCTTTTTACTATGGCGCAGGTAAGCAGTTTTGATATCCTCCGGTAAATCCACCTGATCCGTAAGATTTTCAATTAGCAACCGGAAAAAGTGTTTCCATTCTTCGCCATGGGATTTTACGCGTGCCATATTGTAATGCTTATATACGATATAATGGGCCACTTCATGGAGGTAGACCAATAAAAAATCATAACTGCAGAGATCGGAATTGACCGTGATGGTAGGTGTTTTTCCTTTCACCCGGAAATATTTAAAATCTCCCTTCTTGGTTTTTCTGGGAGGCACTATATGAAAATGGAAATGATGAGTATCGAATTGAAAATAGGCAAAATTGAGGGCTTCAGGGGGAAAGAACGGAGTTGCTTTCCGGATAAAGTCCTCTCTTGATATCTTAACCATAAGTATCGGGAATTTTATCAGGCTGTATCAATTCGCAACCGCAATTCCTGCTTCTTTTCCTCTTGTGCTGCCCGTATATTTTCGGCGCGCAGGAAGAAGCCAGGAATGAGAGGATCAATATCAACAGGATGACTTTAAAACACCTTTTCATATTATGAATTTCTGTAAATGGATCCGGTCCTGTCAGGACTGACCGAAATGATGGAGATTTTTACTCCCGTTTCTTTTTCGATAAACCGGATATATTGCTTAAAAGTTTCGGGTAATTCGTCATAATTTTTAATACCGGAGATATCTTCGTGCCAGCCCGGTAAAGTAGTATATACGGGTTCGATCTCCGCATGTATATCAAACGGGAATTTATCCGTTATATTACCGTCAATTTTATAGGAAGTGCAAACTTTTACGGATTCGAAACCGGATAATACGTCAGCCTTCGTAAGTACGATATCGGTTACGCCGTTCAACATGATCGTGTATTTGAGCGCTACGAGATCAAGCCATCCGCAACGGCGGGGGCGTCCTGTAGTGGCTCCGAATTCGAATCCTTTTTCCCGTAATTTTTCTCCTGTTTCATCGAATAATTCGGTGGGAAACGGGCCGCAGCCTACGCGGGTACAATAAGCTTTCGCGATACCGATCACTTTTCCGGTATGGCACGGTGCGATTCCCAGTCCCGTAAATGCTCCTGCGGCGACGGTATTGGAAGAGGTAACAAAAGGATAGGATCCGAAATCTATGTCAAGTAAAGTACCCTGTGCACCTTCTGCCAGGATGGTTTTACCTTCTTTCATATAATCATTCAGCAGATATTCGCTCTCAATGATCCTGAATTGTCTGATGGTCGACAGCGAGTCAAACCATTTTTGTTCCAGTTCGGGAAGTATATCCTTATAGTCATATTGGTAATGGTTGAGGAGAGATAAATGGGTATCTTTCAGGTCACGGTAGCGTTCCTCGAAACCGGAGGTAAATATATCGCCTATCCGTAAGCCGTTACGTCCGGTTTTGTCGGTATACGCAGGACCGATTCCTTTCAGTGTGGAGCCGATCTTTTTGGATCCTTTTCTCGATTCGAGGGCCGCGTCCAGTAACCGATGTGTGGGTAATATGAGATTGGCTTTATTAGAAAGAAAGAGATTTTCGGTAGGATGAACTCCCATTTTTACTAACTCTTCAATCTCTTCCCTGAAAATAACGGGATCCAGCACCACGCCATTCCCGATGATGTTGATTTTTTCCGGATGAAAAATACCCGAAGGGATCAGGTGCAATACGTGCTTGATTCCGTTAAATTCCAAAGAGTGTCCGGCATTGGCCCCTCCCTGGAAACGCGCGATAATGTCATAAGAAGGAGTTAAAAGATCCACAACTTTTCCTTTTCCTTCATCTCCCCATTGTAAGCCCAGCAAAATATCGATTTTCATAGATTCAGCTATAAAATTTTTGGTAATATTATCAATTGAAAATTTGTTAATTAAAAATTCAGGCACAAAGTTAATCTATTTTACATTATGCGCCCGCTTTTTTGCCAATATCGCGTTGGAATGGCTTGATTTCAAAATAATCAAGGACAGAATAAATATGGTCGAAAATATCGGATTGTATATTTTCATATTTTATCCATTCGGAAGTAGCCGTAAAACAATATAATTCAATAGGTAAGCCATATTCGCTAGGTGCCAGCTGCCTTACCATTAAAGTGCCTTTCCGGCTGATATTGGGATTATTCCGTAAATAAGATAAAATATAAGCCCGCAACACGCCGATATTGGTTTGGTGTCTGCCGTTAGGCAACAACTCTGTATCTGCGCCAAGATCGGCGTTGTATTTTTCCACTTCTTTTTCCAGGTTTTCCACATATTTTTCAATGAGCTGGATTTTTTTGAATTTGGCCAGCATTTCGGGTGTACAGGCTTTAATGGATGTTACGTCGACATTAAAGGAACGTTTGATACGCCGGATTCCAAGTTCCTGTATCGCCCGCCAGTTCTGGAAAGAATCCGAGACAAGTTGTTTCACGGGAATCGTGGAAATGGTCTTATCAAAATTTCTCACTTTTACCGAAATAAGGTTGATCTCTTCCACATCCCCGTCCACGCCGTATTTGCTCATGGTAATCCAGTCTCCGTTACGTAGAAGATCATTGGAAGCCAGTTGTATACTGTTGACGAAACCCACGATCGTATCCTGGAAAACCAGTATTAATACGGCGGAAAAGGCTCCGATCCCGGCCAGTAAACCTGCCGGAGACTGGTTAAGCAGGATGGAAATTACCAGTATGACGGCGATCGCCCAAAAAACGACCGTAACGATCTGGATGTAACTTTTTATAGGTTTATCTTTGGTCGCTTCTTTCTGTAATAATACGTCGGCGAGGGCTTTCATAAAAGCCGAAATAATAAGCGTCAGATTGATGATGAGGGCAATCCTCACTAATGCCGAAAAGAATGTTTCGGCACCGCTTTCCGGACGATAGAATTGCGGGATCATTTTTAGAATAATAAAAACCGGAATCAGTGCGGCGATATAACCGAAAAACTTCTTATCCAGCAATTCCTGACGCCAAAGATTGGGACGACGCCTGTTGGCCAGGCGTACTACATAGGTGATGATTTTTTTAAGAAGATAATGGATAAGGAATCCGAAAAAACATAATCCGGCGAAAATGATGAAATTATTCAGAAATTGGGCAAGTACGCTGTGAATACCCAGGCGTGTCAGCATTTCCGTAAGTGAATCTGAAATTCCGTAAAACATCAGTATTTCGGTTTTAGTAATGGTTAGTGTTATAAATTACGGCAAAAATAATAAAAATGGTGTTTACATTCTTCTCGTACGACAAATTAATCGCTGAATAGACTAAAACAGAGTAAGATAGGTAAGTGAAATTAAGTTTGGATTCATGAAGGGAAAATAAAAAACTTTATCTATTTTTGCCCCTTTAAAAAGAATTCCGTCCGAAGGATGGATTTTGTGAATATTAAGAATTTAAATCGATATAACAATGAAACAGTTAATTGAATGTGTTCCTAATTTTAGTGAAGGACGTAATCCGGATATTATTAAACAGATCACGCAAGAAATTGAGAAAATAGACGGCGTAAAACTGCTGGATGTGGATCCGGGGGTTACCACCAACAGGACCGTGGTTACTTTCGTCGGGACTCCGGATGAGGTGATTGAAGCAGCTTTCCGGGCCATTCATAAAGCCAAGGAATTGATCGATATGCGGCAACATCACGGAGATCATCCCCGTTTCGGCGCTACCGACGTATGTCCCCTGGTACCCGTTTCCAATATTACGATGGAAGAAACCGTGGAATATGCCCGCAAGTTAGCGAAAAGGGTAGGAGAAGAGTTGGGAATTCCTGTTTACTGTTATGAAAATGCGGCAGTCGAAGAAAAAAGACGTAACCTGGCTAATTGCCGCCAGGGAGAATATGAAGCGGTGAAAGAACGGATCGGGACTGCCGACTGGAAACCTGATTTCGGTCCTACGGTCTATAATGAAAGCGTGGCTAAAAGCGGCGCTACTGCCATAGGAGCCAGGGATTTTCTGCTCGCGGTTAATTTTAACCTGAATACCACTTCGGTGCGTAGGGCCAATGCCATTGCTTTTGATGTCAGGGAAAAAGGTCGTCCTAAAAGAGAAGGTAATCCGATTACCGGTAAAATCATGAAAGATGCGAACGGCCAGACTATCAATATCCCGGGTACCCTTAAAGGAACCAAAGCGATCGGCTGGTATATAGGTGAATACGGTATCGCTCAGGTTTCCATGAATATTACCAATACGAATCAAACTCCGCTGCATGTGGCATTTGAAGAAGTGAGTGCCAAAGCAGCCCAAAGAGGGATACGGGTAACCGGTTTGGAAATAGTGGGCCTGACTCCTAAGAAAACCTTGATCGATGCCGCAGATTTTTATTTGAAGAAACAACACCGTTCACTGGGCATCGATGAACAAGAGAAAATGAAGATCGCGATCAAATCTATGGGACTCGACGATTTAAAGCCTTTTAATCCTGAAGAAAAAGTGATCGAATATCTGATCGAACAGGAAAATAAAACCCGGAAGCTTGTTGATATGGATTGCAAAGCGTTTGCTAACGAGACGGCATCCGAAAGTCCCGCACCGGGCGGCGGTTCAATTTCTGCCTATATGGGTGCGCTGGGTGCCGCGCTGGGTACTATGGTTGCCAACCTTTCCTCCCATAAGCCGGGATGGGATGACCGTTGGGAAGAATTTTCACAGTGGGCTGAAAAAGGCCAAATGATCAAAGATGAACTTCTCTACCTGGTGGATGAGGATACCAATTCTTTCAACAAAATTATGGATGCCTTCGGACTTCCCAAAGGTACCGAAGAAGAAAAAAACATACGTAAACAAGCTATTCAGGAAGCGACGAAATATGCGATCGAAGTTCCGTTCAGGACCATCGAACGTTCATTCGATGTATTTGAACTTTGCGAAGCCATGATCCGGGAAGGTAATCCTAACTCCGTGTCGGATGCGGGAGTGGGCGCGCTTTGTGCCAGGGCTGCCGTTACCGGCGCATACCTGAACGTAAAAATCAATGCCGCTGATCTGGACGATAAAGAATATGCGAATCAGATTACGGCCAAAGCCCATGAATATGTGCGGAAAGCCAATGAATTGGAGAAAGATCTTTTAAGGAGAGTAGAGGAAATTATTGAAAAATAGTGCCGGAGAATTTTTCTGATAAGTTCATTGATCATATCCTAAAAACGATATGATCATAATACATTAAATCTACATTTTTCGTACCTTTGCCAGTTTATTTCTAAAAGGAGGAAAAATGAGTAGATATTCAGAGTACAAAAAACTTGATCTTTCCGCTATCGGGGAAGAAATGAAGGCTTATTGGGATCAAAATGAGATCTTTCTGAAAAGCCTGGAATCCCGGAAAGGCCGGGAATCATTTGTTTTTTACGAAGGACCGCCTTCCGCCAACGGGATGCCTGGTATACACCATGTGATGGCCAGGGCTATTAAAGATCTGATTTGCCGCTATCAAACGCTGAAAGGTAAATACGTTGGACGTAAAGCAGGCTGGGATACGCACGGTCTTCCGGTAGAACTGAGTGTGGAAAAAAGCCTTGGTATTACCAAAGAAGATATCGGCAAAACGATATCCGTGGAAGATTATAACAGGGCCTGCCGTAAGGAAGTGATGAAATATAAAGACCAGTGGGACGAATTAACCCGGAAAATGGGTTATTGGGTCGATCTGGAACATCCGTATATTACTTTCGATACCAAATATATTGAATCCGCATGGTATCTTTTATCCGAATTTTATAAAAAGGGTCTGCTTTACAAAGGATACACCATCCAGCCGTATTCCCCCGCGGCCGGTACCGGTTTAAGTTCCCATGAACTGAATTTGCCCGGTTGCTATAAGGATGTAAAAGATACGACCGTCATCGCCCAGTTTAAAGTGAAGAAAGAACAGGGCATGACCAAATGCCCGTGGGGTTTCCCCGGAGAATTCAGGGTGCCGGATAATTTGTACTTGCTGGCATGGACTACCACTCCCTGGACTTTGCCGTCTAATACGGCATTGGCAGTGGGAAAAGAAATCGAATACGTACTGGTGAAAACCTTCAATCCTTATTCCGGTGAACCCGTAATGGTGATTTTGGCCAAGAATCTCGTTAGTCGGTATTTTCCGGAAAAAAACGCCTCTTTGTCATTCGACGATTATAAACCCGGCAACAAGGATATCCCGTTTCAGGTTATTGCCGAGACAACCGGAAAAGATCTTGTAGGTCTGGAATACGAACAACTGATCCCGTATATGAATCCCGGAGAAGGAGCTTTCAGGGTAATCCCGGGGGATTATGTGACGACGGCCGACGGTACGGGTATCGTACACATTGCTCCTACTTTCGGTGCGGATGATAAACGGGTAGCGACGGAAGCCGGTGTTCCTCCCATGATGTTGACGGATAAGAATAAAACCCTTCATCCGATGGTGGATACGACAGGGAAATTTTACCTTATCGATGACCTTGATCCGGAATTTGTGGAAAAAAACGTGAATGTCGATTTATACAAAGAAGTGTCGGGCCGGTATGTAAAACCATGTTACGGCAAGGAGGATTGTACCGAGGAGGAATCTTTGGATGTATTTCTGGCTATCTGGTTGAAAAAGAATAATAAAGCTTTTAAAGTAGAAAAATATACTCACAATTATCCTCATTGCTGGCGTACCGATAAACCGGTATTATATTATCCTATGGATTCATGGTTCATCAGGACCACTTCCATGAAAGATCGTTTGATCGAACTGAATAATACGATCAACTGGAAACCGCAGGCTACCGGTTCGGGCCGTTTCGGAAACTGGTTAGAAAATCTTGTGGACTGGAATTTATCCCGTTCCCGTTTCTGGGGTATCCCTCTTCCGATCTGGACCAGCGAAGACCGTAAGGAACAGATTTGTATAGGTTCTATAGAGGAATTGATCAAAGAGATCGACAAAGCGGTTGCAGCCGGTATCATGAAGGAGAATCCTTACCGGGATTTTAAAGTTAATGATTTCAGCAATGAAAATTATGAAAAGGTAGATCTGCACCGGCCTTATATGGACGAGATCTTCCTGGTTTCGCCCGGCGGACAAAAAATGACGCGGGAAACCGACCTGATCGATGTCTGGTTCGATTCCGGCGCCATGCCGTATTGCCAATGGCATTATCCGTTTGAAAATAAAGAAATATTCGACAAGAATTTCCCTGCTGATTTTATCGCAGAAGGTGTAGACCAGACGCGCGGCTGGTTCTTTACCCTCCATGCCATCGGTACCATGCTTTTCGATTCCGTCGCTTTCAAAAACGTGGTTTCTAACGGACTGGTGCTTGACAAGAACGGGAATAAGATGTCTAAACGTCTCAATAACGGAGTGGATCCTTTTGCCACGATCGACCGTTATGGACCTGACGCGACCCGCTGGTATATGATGACCAATACCCAGCCGTGGGATAACCTGAAATTCGATGCGGAAGGTATTGTGGAAGTACAACGTAAGTTTTTCGGTACACTTTATAATACCTACAACTTTTTTGCCTTATATGCCAATATAGACGGATTTAAATATCAGGAGGCAAATGTGCCTTTTGAAAAACGTCCGGAGATCGATCGCTGGATACTGTCGGAATTAAATACCCTGATCAGGAAATGTGACGAAAATTACGCGGATTATGAACCTACCAAAGTCGGTCGCGATATCCAGCAATTTGTGGATGAATATCTAAGTAACTGGTATGTGAGGCTTTCAAGAAGAAGATTTTGGAAAGGAGATTATACGGAGGATAAGATCTCGGCATATCAGACTTTATACACCTGTATGATTACCATCGCCAAACTGGCTTCTCCTATCGCTCCATTCTTTATGGATAAGCTTTTTCTCGACCTGAATCGGGTAACCGGACTGGAAACCGCGGATTCGGTTC
>ERZ809224.1700-NODE-1700-length-15347-cov-5.103845_pt1 | contig 15347 bp, 15 predicted proteins | sample MGYA00520513_ERZ809224 | MGnify/ENA primary metagenome ERZ809224 (study PRJEB31576, sample SAMEA3212658) | Homo sapiens | biome: human-gut; feature: human gut; material: fecal | place: Sweden | collected 2012 ...
CCTACAAAATTGTAGGCTGATTGTAATCTCACTGTAAGGTTCAGATGGTAATATACAGAGAAAAAAGAAGGAGGTTTTTACAATATGGACTTATTAGAAGTGAGATCAATTTCCAAAACTTACGGTAGCGGCGAAACAGCCGTACACGCATTAAGGAACGTTAGCTTTTCAGTACCCAAGGGAGAGTATGTTGCGATTGTTGGGGAATCAGGTTCCGGAAAGAGTACTTTACTTAATATGATCGGCGCCTTGGATAACCCAACATCGGGAAAAGTATTGATTGACGGCAAAGATATTTTTGCAATGAAAGAAAGCAAACTGACTATTTTCCGCAGACGGAATATCGGCTTTATCTTCCAGGCATTCAATCTGATCCCAGAGCTTACGGTGGAGCAGAATATCATCTTCCCGGTTCTTTTGGATTACCAGAAGCCGGATCAAAAATATCTGGAGGAACTGCTGGAAGTACTGAACCTGAAAGAACGTCGGAATCATCTGCCAAGCCAACTGTCTGGTGGGCAGCAGCAGAGGGTGGCAATTGGACGCGCGCTGATTACACGCCCGGCTCTGATCCTTGCAGATGAGCCGACCGGGAATCTGGATACGCAGAATAGCAGCGAGGTTATTGCCCTGTTGAAAAATGCATCAAAGAGGTATGCACAGACGATTATCATGATCACGCATAACCGGAGCATCGCGCAGACTGCGGACAGGGTTTTGAACGTGTCGGACGGTGTGCTGACCGATCTGGGGAGGTGCAGGGAATGAAAAGCTATTTAAGCCTTGTTCCTATCTCAGCGAAGGTACACAAACGGCAGAACCGTATGACACTTATGTGTATCGTGATTGCGGTATTTCTTGTAACTACGGTATTCAGCCTTGTGGGTGCAATCGTTGATATGGAAAAAACGAACATGATTGGCAGCCACGGACATTGGCATATCTCCATCCGGAATATTTCAGAAGATGTTGCGCAGCAGGTCCGTTCACGTTCTGATGTCAGGACAGTATCGGAATGCGAAACAATCAATGCGGGTGCTGACGAGAATTATTATATAGGCAGTCAAAAAGCTGTCTTGTATGGCGTTGACGAACCGTGGGTTACAGATATTTGGGATTTTCTGGAGGATGGCACGTATCCGAAAAGTGATACCGAGGTTATTGTAAGTGCAAATATAAAAAATATCCTTGCGGTAGACATCGGAGACAGTATTACTCTAAATGCGCCCTCCGGAAGTATGGAATACACGATTTCCGGTTTTGGATCGCATGATTTAGAATTTAATGATATGTACGATGCAGTTACGGTATATATGAATCGGAGTGCGTTTTCAGAAGTATGCCGGGCAAACAACGCAGCAGAGTCTCCTGTTTATTATGTCCGTTTCTCAACGGATAACGGTGCAGCGAAGCGCGTCAGTGATTTGAAAGAAAACTATGGACTGGCAGATGAAATAGTAGAAGAGAATACCGCGCTTCTTACAATGACGGGGGACAGCAGTAATGGTTATGCGCAGGCTCTGTATCCTCTTGCAGCCATCCTGTTTGTATTGATCGTGCTGGCGGGCGTTTTTATGATTTCAAGCAGCATGAACAGCAATGTTGCCCAGAGAACACAGTTTTTTGGAATGATGCGTTGTATTGGAATGAGTAAACAGCAGATAACCCATTATGTAAGGCTGGAAGCGCTGAACTGGTGTAAGACAGCTATTCCCATGGGTATTATACTTGGTGTCGCAGTAACATGGGGCGTGTGCGTGGGAGTGAGATATGGAATCGGGGGAGAATTTGCCCAAATTCCCCTTTTTTACGTCAGTGCGTCTGGAATCGCGCTTGGCGTAGCGGTAGGGATTTTGACGGTGCTCCTTGCAGCCCATTCTCCTGCAAAACATGCTGCCAGAGTATCTCCGGCGGCAGCAGTATCCGGAAATGCTCAAAATGAAGATAAAACACGCCGCATAAAGATGATTGGCTGCATTAGAATCGATACATCGCTGGGGATCAGCCATGCAGTATCAGCAAGAAAAAATCTGATCCTTATGACTGGTTCTTTTGCACTGAGTATTATTTTATTTTTCGGTTTTTCAGCAGGTCTTGATTTTGCAGAGGCACTTATGCCGTCCACAAGATCATGGCAGCCGGATTTTTCTATTACAAGCGATGATGGTTCGAACTCCGTAGACAAGGATTTGGCGACGGAGTTAAGCAAAGCAGAGGGCATTACCCAGGTTTATGGAAATATGGCAGTTCTTGATGTCCCGGTGGTTTCAAAAAAGGATGTAAGTGAAATTACATTGGTTTCCTATGAGAAATATATGCTTCAATGCGCTAAGGAAAATATGGTGAGTGGAGATGTATCAAAGCTATCCGGGGACAGTAACTATGTATTAACCATTTACGATGCGAGAAATCCTCTGGAAACCGGGGATAAGGTGCAGGTTAATGGAACGGAACTTGAAGTCGCAGGAACGGTATCGGAAGGACTGTTTGAAGATGATATTACACTGATTTGTACGGAAGAAACCTTTGAACGCCTGATGGGAGCTTCGGGTTATGCGCTGTTAAATGTCCGGATTGCAGACAATGCAGACAAGAATAAAATTGTTTCATCCATGCGGAGCATGATGGACGAAAATTATAGTCTGGCTGATTACTATGATACCAACAAAGACAATAACGCCGAATTTTGGGGAACCCGGCTGGCGGTCTATGCATTCCTTGCTATCATTATCCTGATGGCTGCGCTGAATATCATCAATAGCACATCTATGAGTGTGGCGGCAAAAACAAAGCAGTATGGCGCTATGCGTGCTGTTGGGATGGATGGCCGGCAGCTTACAAAGATGATTGTGGCAGAAGTCTTTACTTATGCTGTTTTCGGCTGCGTGATAGGCTGTGTGATAGGTCTGGTTCTGAATAAGACGATTTTTGAAGCGTTCATTACTGCGTATTTCGGAGAAATGTGGCATGTTCCAGTAGGGAAAATTATAGTGATTCTTCTGATAATTTTTGCTTCTGCGGTTGCAGCAGTATATGGACCGGCAAAACGGATGCGTAACATGGCAATTACAGATACGATTAATGACTTGTAATTGGAACGATAGATATGGTGATAATAAGTTGGCCACCCGGAGGGCTGAGATAGTTTTAGATAGCATGGAATCAACAGCAAAAAACAGGCGGGATTCAATCTGGTGCTTGGGCGGAGCAACCGCAGAAGCGGATTAGAGGAGGAAAAACATATGATTACTTTTGATGTAAACAGCCTGCAATGGACAAGGAAACCGCTGGCTTTCCGAATAGAGGATGGGAGGATTGAGATCACAACAAAACCTCATACTGACCTGTGGCAGAGAACCTACTATCATTTTAGAAATGATAACGCTCCTGTGCTGCAGATGGAAACGGATGAGAAGTTCTTCTCATTTGTTGTAAAAACGGATTTTACGAAAAGCCATCATCGGTTTGACCAATGTGGCATTGTTATGTATCTGGACGGAGAAAATTGGTTAAAGGGTTCGGTAGAGTTTGAAAATGAACATTTCCAACATCTTGGTTCTGTTGTGACAAATAATGGTTATTCAGATTGGGCGACAACAGCGATTTCCGCAGATGTGAAAACCATGTGGTATCGCTTTAGCCGCAGACAAGATGATTATTGTATTGAATGTTCTTTTGATGGCGAGAGCTTTAATCAGATGCGTGTGTGTCATATGCTGAAAGGCGACGGGAAGATCAGGTTTGGGATTTATGCCTGCAGTCCGGAGGAATCGTCTTTTACAGCGGTGTTTTCTGATATGCGGATAACGGAATGTGCATGGAAAGCACATGACGGTCAGGCACCGGATGAAGTGTAAGCGCATAATCTCGGGACATACCTTATTTGAGCGTCTGGCATATGAACAGAATATTACAGTAGACGAAATACGGGCAATTATCTCAGTCTGCATTGAAAAAAGTCTGGAATGATCCGGAACCAGAAAAACGGGCGCAGTGGAGAGATATCCTGCAAGGGAGAAATCCCTGCGTCCGATAAATGCCTGCGGCATGTTGTTGAGAAATTGAAGGATGAGGGGTGCGAGGATTTATTGAGCTGATATCCGAATCTTTAAATGACGTTTGCTTTGCGTAAAAGGTAATATTTCCATTTGCACCTTTTTTTAGCAGCGGAATGGATTCCAGTGTGTATTAAAATTTTTGAAGTATTTACTTGACAAAGTTTTCAGATTACGTTATTATCTAACCTGGTTAGATAATGGAGGTGATAACATGGCTACACAAGAACAGATTGAGCAAATTATGGCACGCTTCGGGCAATCCAGACCTGCACAAATGGAGCAGACAAAGATAGCGGGCTTTAGTGACAATGGCATGATTGGCGTGCTTCTTCTGCTGTATCGGTCTTCTCAAACGGTGACGGCAGGGATGATTAGTGAAGTACTGCATATTAGCACGGCCCGAGTCGCTGTACTCATCAAGAAAATGGTTGATAAGGAACTAATCATAAGGGAGACCGGGGCAAAAGACGCACGGGTGACAGAAATCCGAATGACAGAGCATGGCCGTGAGATAATTGAAGCAGTTCAGAAAGAAAGGCGCGAACAGTTGGAGGCAATTATTGATCAGGTTGGAATGGAGCGTTTATTAGAATATTTCGATGTTGCAGATGAAATTCGCTCCATTATGTTAAAACATTCTTTTTCTGTAGAACTTTAAAAAGCAGAGATAATCTGCTTTTTTAAAACAAATTTATCTAACCGGGTTAGGTAAAAGCAAGGAGGACAATTCTATGTATAAGTTATTTCAAAGATTAAAGGTATGGGAACGATACATTGCGATGACAGCAATTTGTTTTATCCTTGTGCAGGTGTGGATGGATTTAAAATTACCTGCATATATGGGGCAAATCTCGCTGCTGGTACAGAGCGGAAGTTCGGATTTGCCGGAAATAGTAAAAAGCGGTGGAATGATGCTGCTCTTTGCAGCAGGCAGTTTTATCGCTTCCTGTATTACGGCTGTGTGTATCACGAAGTTTTCCACTTCCTTTTGCGGTGGATTGCGAAGCGTACTCTTTCAAAAAGTTCTGACATTTTCTCTGGGAGAAACGGAGCATTTTTCTACAGCAAGCCTGCTTACCCGCTCTACAAACGATGTCACGCGGATTCAAACGATTCTTGTTATGGGGATGCAGGTGTTGGTTCGAGCTCCCATTATGGCGGCAGGCGCACTTATTAATATCAGTCGTCTTGCCGGCGGGGCATGGCAATGGACCGCAGTAACAGCCATTGGTGTAATTGTCATGACAGCCTTTATCATTGGGTGTGTGGTATTGGCTCTGCCGAAGCAAAAACAAGTACAGATACTTACCGATGATATAAACCGGATCACAAGAGAAAACCTGACGGGCATAGAAGTCATTCGTGCATATAATGCTGAATTATATACAGAAAATAAATTTCATCAAACCAATGAAGCGCTGACCGGGGCAAATTTATTTGCACTCAGAGTAATGGCGTTTTTATCCCCCACCGTTCAATTGTTTATGAATGTTCTGCCAATTGCTATTTACTGGATTGGCGCTGCTTTAATAGGCAGTGTGGGAATGGAAGACAGAACCGGACTTTTTGCCGCTATGATTGAATTTGCACAGTATGCAACGCGGGTTGTTACGGCGTTTGTCATGCCGATCATGATGATATCCATGCTTCCCCGTACAATGGTTTCGATCAAAAGAGTAAATGAAGTGTTGGATACCGAGCCGGCCATTCAAGATGGAGAAGCGGAACATGGTGTAAAAGGGCAAAGCGGCATGATTGAATTCCGCCAGGTTTCCTTTCGCTATCCGGACGATACGAAGCCCGTTCTGGATGACATCAGTTTTTGTGCGAAGCAGGGACAAACCATTGCATTAATTGGAGCTACCGGAAGTGGAAAGAGTACCATTGTCAATCTGATCCCGCGTTTTTACGATGCATCGCAGGGAGAGATTTTTATTGATGGCGTGAATGTGAAGGAATACGATACAAAAGCTCTCAGGGATAAAATCGGCTATTGTCCGCAGCAGAGTATCTTATTTTCGGGAACGGTGGAAAGCAATGTGACTTATGGATGTGAAAAATCTGACATTACGGATAGTAGACTTTCTGATTCTATCGCTTTCGCCCAGGCGGATGAATTTGTTGAAAATATGGAACGGGGAGTCCGGTCATCCATTGCACAGAATGGCTCCAACCTGTCCGGAGGACAGAAGCAGCGTCTGACGATTGCCCGTGCCCTGATGAAACAGCCGGAGATTTTGATCTTTGACGATTCTTTCTCTGCCCTGGATTATAAGACGGAACGAGGTCTGCGTCAGGCTTTAAAAACGAATTATTCGAAAACCACAAAAATTATTGTTGCACAGAGAATCAGCACGATTCGGGATGCCGACAGGATTCTTGCCATAGAAAAAGGCCGCATTGCAGGGGATGGAACTCATGAAGAACTGATGAATACCTGTGAAGTGTATCGGCAGATTGCTGCTTCGCAGGCAAAGGAGGCGATTGCATGACAAAGCAAAATATGCAAAAACAAAATCTGCAAGGCAGGAAAAAAGCGACTGGAATCAATCAAAAAATTGATCTGAAAAATTCTTTTTTGAAAATTTTTCAGCGTAGTCAGCCATATAAAAAACAATGGCTGCCCGCGATTTTATTTACCCTTTCCGCCACAGTATTGTCTCTTATTACACCAACAAAATTGTCCGAATTGACGAACAGGATCACAGACGGAATCAAATCTGGTATGGATTTTCCGGCTGTTTCGCGGGCAGCCCTTATTCTGATCAGTCTTTACGGTATATCATGGCTGTTCAGTGTAGCACAGTCCTGGCTGATGGCTGCGGTGACACAAAGATTCTCACAGGATTTAAGGCAGCAGATCATGAAAAAGATCAACTGTCTGCCGATGGCTTATTTCCATAAAACTGTTATTGGGGACACACTCTCCTGCATGACGAATGATGTGGATACACTGGGACAGTCTTTAAGCCAGGTGGTCAGTATGCTTGCCAATTCAATACTAATGCTGATTGGCAGTTTTGTATTCATGCTGCTTACCAGTCCTGTCATGGCTGCCGTTGTGGTGGCCGTTGGTTTGATAAGTGCGTTGCTGATGTCTCAAATCACAAAAAAGAGTCAGCCATACTTTGTATCACAGCAGAGGGATTTAGGTGCGTTAAACGGATATATGGAAGAAATCTATACAGGTCATATGATTGTGAGAGCTTTTCATCAGGAAGAGGAATCTGCGAAAACATTTGAACGGTTGAATCAAAACCTGATCCGGGACGGTTTTTACTCTCAAAGCCTTTCGGTTATCATGGTTTCTATTTCCAGTTTTATCAGTAATCTCAGCTATGTGGCCGTATGTGTAGTCGGAGGAATTTTGACCCATAGTGGGTTAATTTCCATTGGTACGATCATTGCATTTCTTGCTTATATTTCCTATTTTACGCAGCCGATTTCTTCTTTTTCACAGGTGCTGCAGATCATGCAAAGCGCAGCGGCAGCAGGAGACCGGATATTTACTTTTCTGGAGGAAACCGAACTTACAAAAGAACACGCAAACTCATTCGCATTGTCAGAACCGTCCGGACAGGTAACATTTGAGCATATTACCTTTGGCTATCATGAGGGCACGCCCGTTATTTGGGACTTTTCGGCACAAATAGAGCCTGGTCAGAAAATCGCTATCGTAGGTCCGACCGGAGCCGGAAAAACAACACTGGTGAATCTGCTTATGCGATTTTATGATATTAATTATGGTGCCATTCGGTTGGATGGTATAGATATACGAGAACTCTCCCGTGAGCAGGTGCATAACTGTTTTAGCATGGTGTTACAGAATACATGGCTGTTTAAAGGCACTTTGCGGGAAAATCTGGTGTTCAACACGAGTGGTATTACTGACAGAGAACTGGATGATGTAATAAAAGCAGTAGGACTTGATTATTTTGTCGGCACCTTATCAAATGGGTATGATACCATGCTGGACAGTTCGGCAGATCTTTCCCAGGGGCAGTGCCAGCAAATTGCTATTGCACGCGCTATGCTAGAAAAAAGACCCATGTTAATTCTTGATGAAGCTACAAGCTCCGTAGACACCCGTACTGAAATCATGATTCAAAGTGCTATGGATAAACTGATGGAGGGGCGCACTTCTTTTGTTATTGCTCACCGGCTGTCAACGATTCAGAATGCGGATTGTATTCTCGTTTTAAAGGATGGAAATATTGTAGAAAGTGGAACGCACGAAGAATTGCTGAAGAAAAATGGGTTTTATGCAGAACTATATTTGAGCCAGTTTGAACGCAGATAAGCATTCCACGCTTCGGGAATTTGCTCTTAAAGATAAGGCTTAACCAATGATTGACAAGGGATTAATCTGTCCAGTGCGGGTTGACCTCTTAATTTTATAAAAATTGAATTAATATTTCAGAAACAAAAGTCAAACAGAAGATAAATAATACGGTGTTATTCTCTTGTCATCAAGTGAAACACAAAACAAAAAGAAATGGAGATCAAAGACATGGCAAAATCTAAATTAGTAAAAGCGAATGAAAAAATTGCAGAGAGTGTAGTCGGTGGCTATAAGAAGATTGAGGAAAGCGTAGTCGGCGGTTATAAAAAAATTGAGGAAGGAACAGTTGGCGGATTTAATAAAATTGCAGATAAGTTCGTAGATAGTTTTTTGACTAAGGAAGGCGAGTCTGTTGAAGATGCACGAGAAAGGCTGGCAGCAGAGCAGAAAGAAAGGAAGGAGGTCAGCGAGACAGAAAGAGAACAGCGTTTGGCGAAGCAGAAGGAGGTTATTGAGGAAAATAGGAAAAGAGCGCAGGATGCAGCAGCAGAAGCAAGAAGAAAGGCAGGTCTTGAATAATGAAAAAGAGTACATTTGTATCAATGATTTTGGGAACAATCGGAGGCATCTTATTTGCACTTGGAATGTGCATGGCACTGATTCCGGAATGGAATGCATTTAAGCCGGGGGTGACTATGGGGGTAATTGGAGCAATTGTGCTGCTGATTATGGTATTTGTATGGAGAAAAATGGAAAACAAAGCGCCGATTAAGTTGTCCGGAAAGACGATTGGCGCAACATTGATTGGAATTATTGGAGCTTTACTGTTAGGTGTCGGGATGTGTCTTACGATGGTTTGGAGCCATATGATTGCAGGAATTGTAATCGGGATCGTGGGTATTGTTGTTCTTCTTTGCCTGATTCCTTTTATCAAAGGCTTAAAATAAGAAGGATTTGAGTGGTATTTAGGTGCGGCAGAAGGAAAATCTGCGGCGCCTTTTTTTCATCCGATGGATGTGTTTACGATTTGGACACAATTCACAAACAAAATACAAACAAAAGTATGTTATAGTTTGGATAGCTTTTTAGAAAGGAAGTCAGGTATGAGACAGAGAAGTAAACGGAAAAACGAATCAAATATGTCAAAAATACCGAGATTACGTTTGCAATTTCGATTACTGCTGTATTTTCTGATGGTTGTATTTGTTGCGCTTGCCCTGATCAGTGCGGCGTTTAAGTGTTTTCCTTATGCGGCTGAAATTGTTTTTTATGTTTTAGCTGCGGTTACTTTATCTGTAGGAAGTTTTTATTTGGTACTGGATATAAAGTATGGAATAAAAGAAATCATAAAACCGGGAATTGAAGCAAATCCATATACGAGCCGGGTGGTTAGCGATTATAGGCTGAGAACGATTTTACTTGCTGTTCCTGGATTAGCAGGCAATATGATATTTGCAGTTTTGAATGGGATAACAGGTATGCTCAGCCATTCCGCATGGTTCGGAAGTTTATCAGCGTATTATATCCTGTTAAGTGTGATGCGGATCGGAGCAGTAAAACAGGAGAGGAAAATCTCTGAAATTGAACAAAACACAGAACGTATAGAGAAAGAAATTGATATTTACCGGAAGAACAGTGTACTATTTATTATTATGGCAGTAGTCTTAGGAGGAATGGTAATATTGCTGGAATTATCGCTTGGAGGTAAAACCTATCCCGGTTATACGATTTATGCAGCAGCGGCCTATGCCTTTTACAAAATTGTCATATCAACGATAAATATGATAAAAGTCAATAAACGAAAATCACCGCTTCTTACGATTATAAGGAGAATTGGTTATATTGATGCATGTGTTTCCATACTCACACTTCAGACGGCAATGTTTGCCTCTTTTGCAAATAAGGAAGAAGAATTTACAAAGTTGATGAATGGAATCACAGGAGTTTTTGTGTGCCTATTGGTTTTAGGATTGGGAATATACGGAATCTGTTCTTCTGAAAAAATGAAAATAGAATTGCGATCAGGAGGTAATGGTAATGGTTCATATACTTGTAGTAGAGGATGAGGTAAAACTGAACCAAATTGTTTGTACATATTTAAATGACAGTGGGTTTCAGGCAAAAGGCTGTTTGTCTGCAAATGAAGCTTATGATGAAATGTATAATAATCTGTATGACCTTATTATATCGGATATTATGATGCCGAAGATTGACGGATTTGAATTTGCCCGGTCGGTCAGGCAGGTAAATAAAAATATTCCGATTTTGTTTATGTCTGCAAAGGATGATCTGCCGTCTAAGCAGAAAGGATTTCAGTTAGGGATAGATGATTATATGGTAAAACCGATTGAGTTGGCTGAACTGCTACTTCGTGTCCGGGCACTGCTCCGCAGGGCGAATATTGAAATGGAACGGAAGATTACGGTAGGTAATCTGGTGCTGGATGCGGATGGAATGAGTGCAGAGATTGATGGAGTGGAAGTAGCTCTTACAACGAGAGAGTTTAATATTATTTATAAATTATTGTCCTATCCGAAGAAAACATTTTCCAGAGTGCAGCTTATGGATGAGTTTTGGGGAATAGACAGTGAAACCAGTCTGCGTGCAGTTGATGTGTATGTGACAAAACTGAGGGATAAACTGTCAGCGTGTGATGGATTTCGGATTGTAACCGTGAGAGGACTGGGATATAAGGTGGTTTTGCAATGAAAAAAACAGAAAGAAATCAACGGAAATCCATAAAGAAAAGCCTTTTTCCACCTTCGCTTTTTGCAATCTATTTAGGTGTTCTGCTTTTGATGTCCGGCATTCATACCGGACTTATTGTGTTTATGAACAAGGTGGGATGGAATGAATTTGCTCAGATAAATGTTCCCATGTTATATTGGGGAATGGTGGCCGTGGGGCTTACCCTGTTTACAAGAAAGAAAATGAAAGATACCTATGAGGAACCTTTGCACAAATTAGCAGAAGCTACGGAGCAGGTTTCAAATGGAGATTTTTCTGTGTATGTTCCTGCCATTCATACACAGAATAAATGGGATTATCGGGATATTATGATTATGGATTTTAACAAGATGGTGGAAGAACTTGGAAGTATTGAGACACTAAAGACGGACTTTGTATCGAATGTGTCTCATGAAATGAAAACACCCATTGCTATTATTAAGAATTATGCGGAACTGCTGAAAGGGGAACACATAACAGAAGCGCAGAGGAAGGAATATGCAGAGAGTATTGAGGGAGCAGCCATGAAGCTTTCCGATTTGATCAGTAATATTCTGAAGCTGAACAAACTGGAAAATCAGCGGATCACACCGGAAAGAGAGGTTTATGATCTGTGCAGGCAGTTATGTGAATGTATCCTTCAATTTGAAGATGCATGGGAGGAAAAGGGAATCAATCTGGAAACAGAGATAGAAGATGCGGCAATGGTAGAAGCAGATGAAAGTCTTTTAGAGCTTGTATGGAATAATCTTTTGTCTAATGCAGTCAAATTTACGGAACCGGGAGGGAACATCACGATCAGACAAACGTCAGATGAAAGCTTTGTCAGTATATCTGTTTCGGATACAGGATGCGGTATGGACCGTGACAGTATGAATCATATTTTTGACAAGTTCTATCAGGGAGATACTTCTCATTCAAAAGAAGGAAACGGACTGGGACTGGCATTGGTAAAAAGAGTACTGGAATTATTGGATGGAGATATTCAGGTGTTCAGTGAGCATGGAAAAGGCAGCACTTTTCTGGTGAAACTTCCCGCAGCGGGTGTACCGGAAGCGAGGGATGGAGGAATACGATAATGGGTGATATAAGAGAAAAGAAAAAGGAATTTATAGGGTATGAGTACAAAGAGGTGGCTGCAGAGAGCAGTAAAGTGTCTTTCCTGATCGATGGATATGAATGCTTTGGGTGGGAACTGGATGAAAACCTGCCACAAAGTAATAAGGGCAGCAACTTGCATAATCAGAAAAAGACAGTTCTCCGTCTGAAACGGAATCGAAAAATTATCAATAAAATGGAACTCACCCGTCTGCAAAGAAATTTTGAGGCTTGTGTGAATGAGATTGCAGTATTAGAAAATACTAAGACATCCGTTGCCACGATGTATGCACTTATTGCAGGTATTTTAGGTACTGCATTTATGGCGGGTTCTGTTTTCGCAGTGACTGCGCAGCCTCCGCATATTGTATTGTGTATTTTGCTTGCCATACCCGGATTTATTGGCTGGATATTACCTTACTTCCTGTACAGGAGGACTGTGGGAAAGCAGACAGAAAAACTTACGCCACTTATAGAAGAAAAATATGATGAGATTTGTGAAATATGTGAAAAAGGAAATAAATTATTATATTGAGTGCAGGATGGCTGCCTGCACTCTGTAATGAGAAGCGGTATGGAAAATCAGCGGTTCAATAACGCTTTCAAATCTTCTTCCGGTCTGGTAATCGGGGCGATACCGTAATTTTCCATAAGGAAATTCAGGATATTCGGTGAAAGAAAAGCAGGCAGGGACGGGCCGAGGCGGATGTCCTTAATGCCGAGATGAAGCAGGGTAAGCAGAATACATACTGCCTTCTGCTCGTACCAGGAAAGCACAAAGGAAAGCGGCAGCTCGTTGATACTGCATCCAAAGGCTTCTGCAAGAGCGGCAGCTACCTGGATGGCACTGTATGCATCATTGCATTGTCCCATGTCAAGGATTCGCGGAAGCCCATTGATTTCACCGAGGTCAAGATCGTTAAAACGGTACTTGCCGCAGGCGAGAGTCAGAACAAGGCTGTCGGTGGGAGTCTGTTTTACGAATTCACTATAATAGTTGCGTCCGGGTTTCGCACCGTCACATCCGGCTACAAGAAAAAAGTGGCGGATCGTTCCATCCTTCACAGCCTGGACGATTTTATCGGCGACAGAGAGTACCGCTCCGTGTCCGAATCCCGTGGTAACGCTTGCGCCTCCGTTGATGCCGGAAAAGTGCATCGCTTCCGGATATCCGCCAAGGGAGAGCGCCTTTTCGATAACCGGGGTAAAGTCTTTGCGGTCATCAATATGCACCGTTCCTGGAAAAGATACTACTTCTGTGGTAAATACGCGGTCAGTATAGCTTGCTTTTGGCGGCATCAAACAGTTTGTAGTGAAGAGGACAGGCGCGGGTATATCTGCAAACTCTTTCTGCTGGTTCTGCCATGCAGTACCGAAATTCCCTTTCAGATGAGAGTATTTTTTCAATTCCGGATAGGCATGGGCAGGAAGCATTTCGCCGTGTGTATAAACATTGATACCTTTTTGGCTTGTCTGCTCCAGAAGAAGTTGCAGATCTTTTAAGTCATGTCCGGTCACAATGATAAACGGTCCTTTTTCCACGGTGAGAGACACGCTGGTGGGAGCAGGAGTACCATAGGTTTCAGTATTTGCCCGGTCAAGAAGCGCCATACATTTCAGATTAATCTCGCCGACCTTCAGTACGGCCGGAAGTAACGCGTCCACCGTTTCTTCATATCCGATTTTGAACAGCCCCTCGCAGAAGAATTGGTTCACTTCCGGATCGGAATATCCAAGCATGAGCGCATGGTACGCATAGGCGGCCATTCCACGAAGTCCGAACAGAATCAAGGATTTCAAGGAACGGATATCCTCCCCGGCATTCCACACGAGGCTCATATCGTAGTCTTCGTTGCGTCCGCAAGAGGAGCCGCAGCTCTCACACATAGGCACAAGGGCAGATTTTTCTCTGTGCGTCTTTTCAATCTGACGGATGATTGCCTCATCATCAAAGCTTACATTTGTGAGTGTGGTAAATAATCCTTCAATGATTGTACGATAGGTGTTGTCTGTGGGAGCGGTATCTCCTTCCGCTGCGCCCGCAAGGCAAATTAAGGCTCCGGTCAGTTGATCCTGCAATTTGGCTGTTTTTGCAGTTTTTCCGCAGACGCCGGCGTTTCCCATACAACCGGTACACCCCGCAGTCTGTTCGCACTGGTAACAAAACATTTTATTTTCCATGAATGTATTCCTCCAATTTATGTTTTCTTGCGTTTGTGGGTAAATTATAGTACAATACCGGGAAAGCGTATGTTTGAATTCAAACGAAGAGGTGTTTTTTTGAAAAAGTATTTATCAGTATTAAGAACGTGTACATTGTTTCAGGGATTGTCAGACAACGAGATTCTGTCTTCGCTGAACTGCATAGGAGCGGAAATAGAGGACAGAGAGAAAAATGAATACATTCTCCGCGCAGGCGGGAAAACGGATTCCGTAGGTCTTTTATTGTCAGGAGCTGCGTTGATTATCCAGGAGGATTTATGGGGGAACCGGAATGTGATTACAAGACTTGGTCCGGGAGATTTTTTTGCGGAATCCTTTGCGGTTACTCCGGACACGCTTCTTAGTGTCAGTGTGGTTGCAACAGAACCATGCAAAACCCTGAAAATGAATGTTACCCGTATGCTGACGGTTTGTTCCTCGGCGTGCAGTTGTCATAACAGGATGATCCATAATCTGGTAACGGCGCTTGCGAGGAAGCTGTTGGTGTTCAATGACAAGATTACGCACATGAGTAAGCGAAAGACACGGGATAAGCTGCTGTCCTATTTGTCCACTGAGTCTTTCCGGCATAATTCCTTATCCTTTGACATCCCGTTTGACCGGCAGCAACTGGCGGATTTTCTCTGCGTGGAGCGTGCGGCAATGTCCGTGGAATTATCGAAGCTGCAAAAAGAAGGATTGTTAAAAACAGATCATTCTCATTTTGAACTAAATATAGAAGCTGTAAATCTTAAATAAGGAGCAGGGAAAAACCGGAAGCGGGTTCTGCAATCTTGCAACGCAGCAGAGCTGCGGGGTATTTGTACCCAAATGGATATGCAAGCATATCCGCCTGGCTCGTTGCTTGCGGGAATAAAATAATGGTCTGGCGAATAATTGCAGGGTGCAGGCGATTTACAGTTTTACAAAGGCTGTGGAACGATTAGATCGGAAGAGCACACGTCTGAACTCCAGTCACA
>ERZ809224.1711-NODE-1711-length-15294-cov-6.756743_pt1 | contig 15294 bp, 13 predicted proteins | sample MGYA00520513_ERZ809224 | MGnify/ENA primary metagenome ERZ809224 (study PRJEB31576, sample SAMEA3212658) | Homo sapiens | biome: human-gut; feature: human gut; material: fecal | place: Sweden | collected 2012 ...
AAGTAGGAATGAAACATAGAAGTTTATAACTTTTTATAAGTTTTCAGTAACGGATACCAGAAATGGCGAAGGTGATTATGGTGCAGGGGACGATGTCCAATGCAGGAAAAAGTGTAATGGCGGCGGGCCTGTGCCGGATCTTTCATCAGGACGGCTATCGCGTCGCGCCGTTTAAATCACAGAATATGGCACTGAATTCCTTTATCACAAAGGAAGGGCTGGAGATGGGACGCGCACAGGTCATGCAGGCGGAGGCGGCAGGCGTCGAACCGGAGGTTGCGATGAATCCGATCCTGCTCAAGCCGACAAATGATATCGGTTCGCAGGTCATTGTAAACGGCGAAGTGCTTGGCACGATGAATGCCCGCGATTATTTCAAAATGAAGCAGTCGCTGATTCCGGATATTTTGAAGGCGTACCATCACCTGGAGGAGAAATACGATATTATCGTCATCGAGGGCGCGGGAAGCCCTGCAGAGATCAATTTAAAGCAGGATGATATCGTAAATATGGGAATGGCGAAGCTCGTGGATGCTCCGGTGCTGCTCGTCGGGGACATCGACCGCGGAGGTGTGTTTGCACAGCTTTACGGGACGGTCGAGCTTTTGGAGCCGGAGGAGAAGGCGCGTATCCGCGGCCTTATCATCAACAAATTCCGCGGGGACAAGACGATCCTCGATCCGGGTGTGGAGATGCTTGAGAAGCTGACCGGCATTCCGGTCGTCGGCGTTGCTCCGTATCTGAAGGTGAGTCTGGAGGATGAGGACAGCTTAAGCGAGCGCCTGGACGGAGATCAGCAGGTCGGACAGATCGACATCGCAGTCATCCGGGTACCGCGTATTTCAAACTTTACCGACTTCAATGTGTTTGAGGGCGTCGAGGGTGTGACGGTGCGCTACGTCAAGGAAGCGCGCGAGCTCGGCCATCCGGATTTGATTATTCTTCCGGGGACAAAAAATACGATGCGGGATCTGCTCTGGATGCGCCAGAACGGTCTGGAAGCACAGATTTTGAAGGCACAGAAGGCAGGCACCGCGATCTTCGGTGTGTGCGGCGGCTATCAGATGCTCGGTATGGAGATTTCCGACCCGGACGGTGTCGAAGAGGGTGGCGTGATCCGCGGTATGGGACTGCTCGATACGACGACGGTATTCGAGGCGGAAAAGGCGCGGACCAGAGTTTCCGGCGTTATTTTGCCGGTAAAGCCGGAAGCGGACGGCCTTGCGGGAGCACTTTCCGGATGTGCCTTAGAGGGCTATGAAATCCACATGGGACAGACGACGCTTGGCAGCGGTGCACAGCCGTTTACCGAGATCACAGATTCGATCACGGGCGTGACGAAGCAGGAGGGTGCATGGCAGGGCAACGTGTGCGGTTCTTACGTACATGGGATTTTTGACAGCGAAGCCGTCGTAAATGCCGTCGTACGTGCGCTGGCAGAGGCGAAGGGGATCACGGAGGAGATGACGCTTTCGATGGATTTTGCCGCATTTAAGGAGCAGCAGTACGATATTTTAGCGGACGGGCTGCGCAGGCATCTGGATATGAAGAAAATATATGAGATCATGGGAGTGGAACGCTAAAATAGAATCGAGTAAAAGACAGGAGGAAACATATGGATATCGATCAGATTGAACGGCTGAAGCCGATGGAGATTGAGCAGAGAAGTTTTGAGATTATATCACAGGAGGCGGGAGATGCGATCCCGGACGATGAGCGGGCGATGATTATCAAGCGCGTGATCCATACCTCCGCAGATTTTGACTACATTCAGAACCTCTGCTTTTCGGAAAATGCGGTACAGATCGCACAGAAGGCACTGAAAAACGGCGCATGGATCGTGACGGATACGAAGATGGCGCTCTCCGGTATCAATAAAAAGAGCCTGCAGCTGGCAGGCGGGGAGGCGCACTGCTTTATTTCGGATGAAGATGTCGCACAGGCAGCAAAGGAGCAGGGGACGACCCGGGCATCCGTCTGCGTGGATAAGGCGGCACGGCTGGGACGTCCGCTGATCTATGCGGTGGGAAATGCGCCGACTGCGCTGATCCGCTTATATGAGCTGATCCGGCAGGGGACGTTCCGTCCGGAGCTGATCATCGGTGTACCGGTCGGCTTTGTCAATGTCGTACAGTCAAAGGAGCTGATCATGCAGACGGATGTGCCCTATATTGTGGCAAAGGGACGCAAGGGCGGCAGCAACGTGGCGGCGGCGATCTGCAACGCGCTGCTGTATCAACTGGACGGGAGCAGAAAATAATATATGAAGGTATATCTGATACGTCACGGCGCGACGCCGGGCAATCTGGAAAAACGATATGTGGGGACGACGGATGAGCCATTGACAAAGGATGCGGTCACTGCCTTAAAAAAGCTGCGAGTGAGGTACCCGATTCCGGTGCAGGTTGTGACAAGTCCGCTGAAGCGCTGCATGCAGACGGCTTCCCTGCTGTTTCCGGGGATTCCTTCCGAATGCTGCGACGGGCTGAAGGAGTGCGATTTTGGCCGGTTCGAGTACCACAACTATATGGAGCTTAGCCGGGATGCAGAGTACCAGCGCTGGATCGACAGCAACGGTACCCTGCCGTTTCCGGGCGGTGAGAGCCAGAAGAGCTTTCAGGAACGCTGCTGTCAGGCGTTTTTAGAGAGTGTTGCGGCACTGCGGCAGGCGGGCTGTGCATCCGTAGCCTATGTGGTGCATGGCGGGACAATCATGGCGCTGATGGAGCGCTTTTGTACAGAAGAAAAATCCTATTTTGACTGGCAGGTAAAAAACCAGGAGGGCTTTGCCTGTGAGATACAAGATGCGGCCAGGGTCACGGCGGGCGCCCGTTTTATGCAGCTGACGGACCGGCTGCCGCTGCCGGAGGAGCGATTGCATAAAAGCGGCATCGAGGATGTCTATGTGGTACAGAAAAATGAACGCCTGCAGTGCGGCTACACGACGGGAAGCTGTGCGACGGCAGCGTCTCTTGCGGCGACGCGGATGCTGTTTACCGGAAAAATCTGCCGGGATGTACGGCTTCTGACGCCGAAGGGTGTCTCACTGGATCTGGAGATTGTACAGCCGGTAATCGGAGAAGGACGCGCGTCCTGCGCAGTGCGTAAATTTGGCGGCGATGATCCGGATGCGACGGATGGACTGCTGATTTTTGCAGAAGCAAAACAGGTCTCCCGGGAAGATGCGGCAGAGATGCCTGTGCCGGGTATGCCGGATACAGATGCGGCAACGGAGTCTGCGCAGGTACTGATAGACGGTGGGGTAGGAGTCGGACGTGTCACGAAGCCGGGGCTGGAGCAGCCGATTGGGGCAGCGGCGATCAACCGTGTCCCACGCAGTATGATCACGCAGGGAGTCCGGGAGGTATGCGCAGAGTTTGGCTATACCGGGGCGATTCAGATCACGGTCTCGGTGCGGGGCGGAGAGGAGGTCGCAAAGCGTACCTTCAATCCACATCTCGGCATCCTGGGCGGTATCTCGATTCTCGGGACGAGCGGAATCGTCGTGCCGATGAGCGAACAGGCGCTGATCGACAGTATCCGTATCGAGATGCGTCAGAAGGTGCAAAACGGCGAGCGGCATCTGCTGATCACGCCGGGCAATTATGGTGCGGACTTTTTAAAGGGGCAGAAGCAGTACGAGCTGCTGCGGCCGGAGCACTCCATGAAGTGCAGCAACTACGTCGGGGAGACGCTGGATATGGCGCTGCAGCTTGGCGTAAAATCGATTCTGTTTGTCTCGCACATCGGGAAATTTATCAAGGTGTCCGGCGGCATTATGAATACGCATTCTGCCCATGCAGACTGCCGTGCAGAGCTGATGGCGGCGCAGGCGATGCGTGCCGGTGCGTCGGCGGATACCGTAAAGCAGCTGCTTACGACGAACACGACCGAGGAGGCCGTCGGCATTTTAAAGGAGACCGGCGATCTGGAGGAAACCGTATCAGAAGCGATCCGCAGGATTCAGTTTTATCTGCAAAAGCACGTCGGCGGGGAGCTGCGCACGGAGGTCGTGCTTTTCTCAAATCAGTATGGCTACCTCGGAGAGTCAAGGGGGGCGGAAGCACTGATGAAGCTGATAGCGGCGGAGAAGCAGAAGCTATATCGCGTTTAACCGAATCAGGCATTCCCTGCTTTCATTGCGTGAAGCAATAAGCTGCGAAGCAGCAAAGCGGATTGCGAATATCCGCCTGACGGAAACGAAAAGGAGAAGAATAATGAGTGGAATTTTAATAGGTGTAGGTGTCGGCCCGGGAGATCCGGAGCAGATGACCTTAAAGGCGGTGCGGGTGATCCGGGAAAATGAAGTGATCGCCGTTCCGGGAAATGATGCGAAGGAGACGGTGGCTTACCGTATTGCGGTCCAGGCGGTACCGGAGCTGGAAAAGAAGACGCTGCTGGCGCTTCCGATGCCGATGATCAAGGATCGCGCAGAGCTGGCAAAGAATCACGATGCGGCGGCACTTCAGGTCGAGAACGTGCTGAAGGAAGGAAAAAATGTCGTATTTCTGACACTTGGCGACCCGACGGTGTATTCGACCTTCATGTATGTCCACAGCCGGGTAAAGGCACACGGCTATGCGACACAGATCGTGAGCGGTATCCCGTCATTCTGCGCGGCAGCGGCGCGGATGGATATCTCCCTGACTGAGTGGAATGAGGAGCTTCATGTCATCCCGGCGGTGCACAACATCGAGCAGGAGATCAGCTATCCGGGGACGCGCGTGCTCATGAAGTCGGCCCGCAAGATCGGAGCGGTAAAGGAGATGCTGATGCAGTCTGACAGCCAGGTATTTATGGTAGAAAACTGCGGTATGGAAAATGAGCGGATCTTTACGAGAGCTGAGGATATTCCGGAGGATGCGAGCTACTATTCGCTGATTATTGTGAAGGACCCGAAAAAATAAAACGAAAAAATGAAACGAAAAAATAAAACGAAAAAATAAGAGGAGGAATCATCATGGTACATTTTGTAGGAGCAGGATCAGGCGCGGCGGATCTGATTACCGTGCGCGGAAGCAGACTGCTTGGGGAAGCTGATGTGATTATTTATGCGGGATCTCTGGTCAATCCGGAGCTGCTGCAGTATAAAAAAGAAGGCTGTGAGGTATACGACAGCGCAAAGATGACACTCGAAGAGGTGCTGGCAGTGATCGATCAGGCAGAAGCGGCAGGGAAGACGACCGTGCGGCTGCACACCGGAGATCCGTGCGTGTACGGCGCGATTCGGGAACAGATGGATGTGCTCGAGGAAAAGGGCATTGCCTATGATTACTGCCCGGGCGTCAGCGCGTTCTGCGGAGCGGCTTCCGCGCTGAAGATGGAGTACACCCTTCCGGGTATTTCCCAGACCGTGATCATCACCCGTATGGCGGGCCGCACGCCGGTACCGGAGCGCGAGGAGATCGCAAAGCTCGCCTCTCACGGCTCTACGATGGTCATTTTCCTGAGCACAGGCATGCTCGAGAAGCTCAGTGAGCAGCTGATGGCAGGCGGCTATGCGGCGGATACCCCGGCGGCGATCGTGTACAAGGCAACCTGGCCGGAGGAGGAGAGCCATATCTGCACCGTTTCCACACTGGCACAGTGCGCGAAGGAGTACAATATTACAAAGACTGCGCTGATCATCGTCGGCGATACCGTAGCACAGAGCGGATACAATCGTTCCGAGCTGTATCATCCGGCTTTCACGACGGAGTTCCGTCAGGCGACCGAGGAGCGGAAGTAGATCCGTTCATCCGACGTCACCGGACGGAGGAGCGGAAGTAGATCCAGTCATCCGACGTCACCGGACGGAGGAGCAAAAGCAGATCCGTTCTGTGGCGAAGAGGAGAATCAGAAGAAAGAAACAGGTGAGATCATGAAAAAAGCCGGAATTGCATATTTTACAGAGCAGGGCGGCAGGCTGGCACACCGGATTGCGGATGGACTTGCACCGGAGTATGAGATTCTCTTGTATGAAAAGGGACTGAAGGACTGGTGCGCCGCCTGCTTTGCCAAAGCCGAGCTGATTATATTTATCGGAGCCTGCGGCATTGCAGTGCGGACGATCGCACCGCTTTTAAAAAGCAAGACAGAGGATCCGGCGGTGCTCGTGCTCGATGAGGCGGGGCAGTATGTGATTTCTCTGCTGTCCGGCCACATCGGCGGCGCAAATGCGTACGCACAAAAGATTGCAGGGCTGACTGGAGCGACCCCTGTCATCACGACGGCCTCCGATGTCCGCGGAAAAATTGCGGTGGATGTCTTTGCAAAGAACAATCATCTGACGATCAGCAGCATGAAAGCGGCGAAATGCGTCGAGGCGGCGATCCTGCGCGGTGAGCCGGTGGAGGTGTACTGTTCCGGAACCGTGCAGGGAGCTGTACCGCCGGAGCTGACGCTGATACAGGGAAACCGCACAGAGAAATGGAGCCCGAAGAAGGCAGAGCCGACAGGAAACGAGGGCGGCCATACACCGGCCGGCTGCCGGATATGGATTTCCGAACGTACCTGCCCGTGGCTGCAGCCCGCAGAAAAGGACATGTATGATACACTCGTTCTCACGCCGCGCGTCGTCACCATCGGCATCGGCTGCCGTAAAGGAAAGCCGGCGGATGCTGTGTCGGAGGCGCTGCGGCGGGTTCTGGCAGAAGAGCAGATACCGAAGGAAGCGCTGGTCGGCATCGCATCGATTGATCTGAAAAAGGATGAGGAGGGCATTTGGGAGACGGCGCGCCGGATGGGGCTTTCCTTTACCACCTATACGTCAGAGCAGCTGCTGGCTGTCCGGGGCGACTTTACACCGTCCGAATTTGTCAAAAGGACGACCGGTGTGGACAATGTCTGCGAGCGCGCTGCCTTACTGCTTGCCGGAGACGGCGGGACAATGATTCGAAAAAAAGAGGCCGGAAATGGCGTGACCGTTGCGCTGGCCATTCAGAAATGGGGGATACAATTTTGAAGAATAAATTATATGTAGTCGGAATGGGTCCGGGTGCGGCAGACCGCATGAGCATCCGCGCAGATGAAACACTGAAAAAATGTGACACGATCATCGGATATACTGTATATGTCAATCTTCTGAAAGAGGATTATCCAGGAAAAGAATACCTGACGACGCCGATGACGCAGGAAGCAAGGCGCTGTGAGATGGCATTTGAGGAAGCCCAAAAAGGCAAGACCGTAGCGATGGTCTGCAGCGGAGATGCAGGTGTATACGGCATGAGCGGACTGATGCTGGAGATCGGCGCCGGTTACCCGGATATCGAGGTAGAGGTCATTCCGGGCGTGACTGCTGCACTGAGCGGAGGGGCAGTACTCGGAGCACCGCTGACGCATGACTTTGCAGTGGTCAGCCTTAGCGACCGGCTGACACCATGGGAGAAGATCGAGAAGCGTCTGCGCCTGGCAGCGGAGGCGGATTTTTCGCTTGCCATTTACAATCCGGCGAGCAAGGGACGTCCGGATTACCTGCAGAAGGCATGCGATATTCTGCTCTCTGTGCTTCCGGCAGACCGGATCTGCGGAACGGTGGAAAATATCGGCCGTGAGGGTGAGTGTGCAAAAATATACACACTTGGCGAGTTGCGCAATGCGGAAGTCAACATGTTTACGACCGTATTTATCGGCAATTCCATGACGAAGGAGATTGGCGGACGTATGGTGACGCCGCGGGGCTATCGGATATGAGACAGGTACTGATTTTTGGCGGGACCTCGGAGGGGCGGATGCTCTCCGAGTATCTCGATAAAAGACAGCTCCGGCATACGGTGTGTGTCGCGACGGACTACGGCGAGGAAGTGATGGAGCACACGGAATATGTGCAGATCCGTCAGGGACGACTGGATGTGCCGGAGATGGAAGCGCTGATGCGAAGCGGGGACTACGCGGTCGTCGTCGATGCGACGCATCCGTACGCCACAGCGGTATCCGAAAATGTGCGCATGGCGTGCAAGGCAGTAGATATGCCGTATCTGCGCTATCTGCGGGATGCGGGACGCGTGGCGGGTTCCAAAACATCTGACGCGCATCAAAGCACTTCGATAAGCGGGAGGGATGCCGGGACCGACTCTTCGATCACCTGGGTAAATTCCGCAGCAGAGGCGGCGACTTATCTGGAAACGCAGTCCGGCAATATTTTCCTGACGACCGGGAGCAAGGAGCTGCATGTCTTTACGGAACGGATTTCCGATCTTGGCCGTCTGTTTATCCGCGTACTTCCGTCGGCAAGTGTCATTACCGAGTGCCGAAATCTCGGTATGGAGGGAAAGCAGATCTGCGCGATGCAGGGACCATTTTCCGCTGAGATGAATATCGCAATGCTGAAGCAGACCGATGCTGCGTTTCTTGTGACGAAGGATACCGGTACGACCGGAGGCTATCCGGAAAAGGAGCAGGCGGCACATCAGCTTGGCGTGCGCATGGTCGTGATCCGCAGACCGGAGGAGTCGGGACTGGACTTTGCGGCACTGCTTAAAAAGCTCGGGGAAGCACTGGGATGTGAGCTTGAAGGCGAGAAAGCCCAAACAAGTGAAGAAAGAGTCCTTTCCTGCATCGGCATCGGTATGGGAAATCTCGGCACACTGACGCACGATGCGGCAGAGGCGATAAAGAGCGCGCAGATCATTTTCGGCGCCGATCGGCTTTTGAAGAGTGTGCAGGAGATGGGCATTCTGTCATCCGGCCAGCCGCTTGTGACAGAGTATATCGGCACGAAGATCCTTGCATACCTGGAAGCGCATCCACAGTACCGGCGTATCGCGGTTCTGATGTCCGGAGATGTCGGATTTTACAGCGGAGCGCGCGGCATTCAGGAGGCGTTCGCAGGAGAAAATGTGCATTTTTACTGTGGAATCTCATCAGTCGTCTATTTTGCTTCGAAGATTCCGACCTCCTGGCAGGATGCAAAGCTGCTCAGTGCGCACGGCAAGCAGGTGAATCTTCTGAACAGCGTGCAGCGCTATCCGAAGATCATCATGATCGTAAGCGGCGCGGGCGATGTTATGCACCTTTGCGCGAAGCTGCATGAGGCAAAGATGGATCAGGTGCGAGTGACAGTCGGCACGAATTTATCTTACCCGGAGGAGACGGTGACGTCAGGAGCTCCGGAGGACTTTCTGACGGTAACGACGACGGGACTGCATATCATGATGCTGGAAAACCCGGAGGCAAAGTACATCATCACACCGGGCATGAACGATGAGACCTTTGTGCGCGGCAAGGTACCGATGACAAAAGAAGAGATCCGGATCCTTTCCGTGGCAAAGCTGCAGCTGACCGAGGATGCAATCGTCTATGATGTCGGAGCCGGGACCGGCTCGGTATCCGCGGAATGCGCACGGCTCTGTACGTCAGGCTGTGTCTATGCCATTGAGCGGAATCCGGAGGGCATCGAGCTGATCCGGGAAAACGCGAAGCAGCTGAAGCTCTCGAACCTGATTCCGGTCGAGGGGCTGGCTCCGGATGCAATGGAGGACCTTCCGGTACCGACGCATGCCTTCATCGGCGGAAGCGCCGGAAACATGGGAAAAATCATAGATGTACTGCGGGCAAAGAATCCGGACATCCGTATCGTCATCAACACGATTGCGCTGGAGAGCATTTCCGAGGTGCTCGGCATCTTAAAGGAGCGGGAAATCGACGCCGACATCGTCCAGATCTGTGCATCTAGATCCCGCACACTGGGACGTTATCACATGATGACCGGACAGAATCCGGTGTATATCATTTCATTCTGAATGCAGAAATGGAGGAATTATGCTGCATCTTCCAAGATTTATGCTCGCGGCCCCTTCAAGCGGCAGCGGCAAGACGATGCTGACCTGCGGGATTTTGCAGGCGCTGAAAAACCGTGGCTGTGCACCGGCCTCATATAAATGCGGCCCGGACTATATCGATCCGATGTTTCACAGCCGTGTACTCGGGACGCCGTCCCGCAACCTGGATACCTTTTTTACGGGGGAGAAGACGACCCGTTACCTCTTTGCCAACAGCGCAAAGCATGCCGGGATTTCTGTGATGGAGGGCGTCATGGGACTGTATGATGGCGTCGGCGGGATCACAGACCAGGCATCCGCCTATGATCTGGCACGTGTGACCGATACGCCGGTAATATTGATCGTCAACGCAAAGGGTATGAGCCTTTCCCTGATTCCGTTTCTGAAGGGGTTTGTGGACTATCAGCGCGCCGACGGGCGGGTGATTCAGGGCGTGATCCTGAACCGCGCGACAAAAATGACATCCATGCTCTTAAAAGAAAAAATCGAACAGGAGACCGGCTTGAAGCTGATTGGCTATGTACCGGAGCTGACGGCCTGCCGCGTCGAGAGCCGCCACCTCGGCCTTGTGACGCCGGGAGAGATTCAGGATCTGCAGACCCGCATGGAGGAGCTGGCAGGAGAGCTGGAGAAAAGTCTGGACTTTGAGGCGCTGCTTGCGATTGCAGAGCACGCCAGGGACTACCCGGATGAGGCAGGGGATATTCCGAAAGAGGTTTCTGATGTACTGCAGGTACAGCAGAGCCCGGAAGGAAAGAGGGCAATTTCTAAAACTGCTACATCCGAATGCAGCAGGCCTCTTCGCATCGCCGTTGCAAAGGACGAAGCCTTCTGCTTCTATTACCAGGACAACCTGGAGCTGCTAAAGCTGCTCGGGGCAGAGCTGGTGTACTTTTCGCCGATCCATGACAGGGTGATGCCGGATGGCTGTTCCGGTCTTCTGATCGGCGGCGGTTATCCGGAATTGTATGCAGAGGCGCTCAGCGAAAACAAATCCATGCTGGCGTCTGTCCGCCGGGCGATCGAGGGCGGCATGCCCTACCTGGCAGAGTGCGGAGGATTCATGTATCTGCATGAGAAAATGCAGGATATGCAGGATCATTGGTATCCCATGGCGGGTGTGCTGCTAGGCGAGTCCTACCGGACGCCGAAGCTTGGCCGGTTTGGCTACATTACCTTGCAGGCAAAAGAAGGAAAGCTACAGCTGCTCGTACCGGGTGAGACGATCCGCGGTCATGAGTTCCACTATTTTGACAGCACCGATCCGGGAAGCGACTACCATGCAGAAAAGCCGGTCACCGGGCGGAGCTGGGACTGCATACACGGCACGAAGGCGAGCGCGGCTGGGTATCCGCATCTTTACTACTGGTCAAATCCAAAGTTTGCCGCCCGTTTTTTAGATGAAGCGGGAAAATACCTTTTGCCCCCCAACTGATGCCTACGAATTGCTCCGCTGCGAAGCAGCTCCCGCAATTCTACAAACATGTTATCACCGGCGTTCCTCACGCTCACACTATGCATCCTATGGCATAGAATACACTGTGAGATGGGAGGTGTATGCCGTGACCCCTTTACTGGAACTGGAGCATGTGACCTATGCTTACCATAGCAAAAACGGGGAAGTCTGTGCATTGTCAGATATATCCTTTCAGATACAGAAAGCAGAATTTGTAGCGGTGGTCGGTCCGTCCGGATGCGGAAAATCTACACTGCTGTCTTTAATTGCAGGGCTGCTCACACCGGAGAGCGGCTCTGTTTTATTACACAGCACAGGGGAAGGAGAAGAAGCGTACTGCACAAAGGAACGCAAAAAGACGCAAACGGGGATCCGCAAGGATACCGGCTATATGCTGCAAAAGGATCACTTATTTGAATGGAGGACGATTTACCAGAATGTCATTTTAGGTCTGGAGATCCAGCACCGGCTTAATGAAAAGACAGAGGCGCGGGTCGAGAAGATGCTGCGCGATTATGGGCTCTGGCGCTTCCGAAATGCCCATCCGTCGGAGCTTTCCGGCGGGATGCGCCAGAGAGCGGCGCTGATCCGGACGCTGGCGCCCAACCCGGAGCTTTTGCTGCTCGATGAGCCGTTTTCCGCACTCGATTTTCAGACGCGTCTGGCGGTCTGTGATGATGTGGCGGCAATTCTCCGAAAAGAGCAAAAGACGGCGATTCTCGTGACGCATGATCTCTCTGAGGCAGTCAGCATGGCAGACCGCGTCCTGGTCTTAAGCAGACGTCCGGCGACGATCTGTGCGAATTTGAAGCTTTCGTTTGAAAAGTCGGATCTGACACCGTTTGCCCGCCGGAACGAGCCGGAATTTAGGACCTATTTCAATCAGATCTGGAGGGAGCTGAATCAGTATGGGTGAAAGAGAACGCATTTCCATGTCGCAGGAACAGTATCTGCGGTGCCTGCACAGAAGGCAGACCCGGATTCTGGCGTTCCGGCTGCTGCTGTCTGTGGCATTTCTGGCGCTGTGGGAGAGTGCCGTGCGGCTGCACTGGATCGATGGCTTCATTTTCAGCAGTCCGTCCAGAGTAGTACGCACATTTGCGGGCATGTGGCGGGATGGCAGCATTTTCCGGCACACAGGTGTGACCTTATGCGAGATCTTACTGAGCTTTGCGATCGTCGTCGCCCTCGGGATTGGGGCGGCACTGCTGCTCTGGTACAGCGCCGGACTGTCCGAGGTGCTCGAGCCGTATCTGGTCGTGCTCAACAGCCTGCCTAAATCCGCCCTGGCGCCGCTTCTGATCGTCTGGCTCGGTGCAAATCTGAAGTCTGTCATCGTCTCCGGAATTTCCGTGGCGATCTTCGGTACAGTGCTGAATCTCTATACCGGATTTTGTGAGGTCGATCCGGATAAAATCAAGCTGATCTACACCTTACAGGGCACGAAGCGCGATGTGCTTAGAAAGGTCATGCTGCCGGGAACTGTCCCGCTGCTGCTGAGCGTGATGAAGGTCAATATCGGTCTCTGTCTTGTCGGCGTGGTGATCGGAGAGTTCATCGGCGCACGTGAGGGACTCGGCTACCTGATCATTTACGGCAGTCAGGTATTCCGCCTGGACTGGGTCATGATGTCGATCGTCCTGCTCTGCATGATTGCGATGCTGCTGTACGGGCTGCTCGGGCTCATTGAGAAGCGATGTCTGCGCAGAAGATAAAAGGGTGTTTATATTGCGTTTACCGGAAAGCTTCGGTATAATGATGATACAAGGATTGCGAGAGCATGAAATGCGAAGCAATCCGTGTATCATTGATGCTGGAAAAGAAAGGGAGTGATTGTATGCCATCATTGAGAGAAGACACTCAGAGAGAGGAAAAAATAAACGGGGTAATTTATGATATGTCGCCGTCACCCAACTATCAGCACGGGATTGTTGACGGAAATATTTATTCTATTATAAAAAATGGAATAAGGGGAAGCTTGTGTCTGGCATTTATGGAAAATCTGGACTACAGGTATCAGGCGCAGGAAAATGATGACTATGTGATTCCGGATATTATGATTATTTGTGACAGGAAGCATTTAAAAGGCGGGTCTTATACAGGAACTCCACATTTTATTGTTGAAACACTTAGTCCGGCAACCGCCCTGAAAGACAGAACGATAAAAAAAGAGATCTATCAGAAGGCCGGAATTGCAGAATACTGGATTATTTCTCCAAAAGAAAGAGCGGTTGAAGTGTATTATCTGGAAAATGGAGAATATGATCTAAAGTACAGCTATGTGCTTCAGGACGATCCGGAAGAGAAACATTACAATGCGGATACGGTTGTGACATTGAGAGAATTCCCCAATATTTCTATGACATTGGCGGATATGTTTGAAAATATCGAGTGATACAGTAGAAATGTGAAGCAATTATCCACTGCATGAAGCGTCTATTGCAAACGGATGTGAAAAGCTGATGAAGCGATATCAGATCGCAGCAGAGGATCTGGAATAATTATGCCTGCGTGCGTTCTCGCTCCTGCAGCCGTGACGCCACGATCCGCGGGAAACAATGCCGGAAGATCAAAGTCGTCATGCAGGCGGCAGTCACATCGGCGATCGGCTCCGAGAAAAAGGCAGCCTCGGCAGTAAAGACGGCCGGGAGAAGGAGCAGACAGCTAAAGAAGATCAGCTTGCGGAATGCCGAGCAGAACAGTGCGAGCTTCACCTGCCCGAGTGCAGTCGTCTCATCCACGAGCGGATACTGGACGGCAAGCGGGATGATCATCGCGGTAAAGAGCTTGATATACCGCACCGAGCGCATCCGGATCTCGGGATCCCTTGTAAAGAGCGACACATAGAGCGGCGAGCACGTATGTGTCACGACCATCATAAGCGTACAAAAGCAGACGCAGAGCAGCACGATACACCGGATTGCCTGCTTCATGCGCGGTGCACTGCCAAGGCCGTAATTGAAGCTCACGACCGGCTGGCTGCCGAGCGTGATCCCGCCGAGCGGCATCGTGATGAGGAGCAGATAGCTCTGGACGATCGTCGCACAGGTCACGAGCGTATCGCCCTCGCCCGGACCGCCGTAGCGCTGCAGCACTGTATTGAGCACGATGAGCAGGATACTGTCACTTGCGATGATCAGAAACGGAGAAAATCCAAACGAGACGATTTTTCTCACAACGCGCAGTTGAAAGCCGTCGATGCCGAGGCGCACCGGCATTTTTTTCGAAAACAGCGAGCACAGTACGAACACACAGGAAGCGAGCTGAGAGAGCACTGTCGCGATCGCAGCCCCTGCGACACCCATATGGCAAAGGAAGATAAAGACCGGATCAAGGATGATATTGAGCACCGCGCCGAGCACGACGGTCGCCATGCCAAGCCCGGAGAAGCCCTGTGCGATCAGAAAGCTGTTCATGCCGGCGGAAATGAGCGCAAAGACAGTCCCGGCTGTATAAATGCTCACATACGTGTTGGCATAGTCAAAGGTCGACGTGCTCGCGCCGAACCACATGAGCAGCTGTGCCTTTGAGAACCAGAAGAGCACCGTGAGCACGAGAGAAAGCCCGAGCAGCATCAGAAATGCATTATTTAAGATGCGGCGGGCTTCCTTCTGATTACCTTCGCCCATCCGCATGGCCATGATCGGCGAGCCACCAAGGCCGACGAGTGAGGCAAAGGAAGAGAGCAGTGTCACGATCGGGCTGCAGACGCCCACTCCGGCGAGCGCCAGATCTCCGACACCGATGCCGATGTACATCCGGTCGACGATCGAATAGAGTACGCTCACGAGCTGCGCGAGCATCGTTGGAATCGCCAGCCGCAGTACGAGCTGAGGGATGGCGTTATGTTCAAAATCATTTGTATGCTTTTTCATAACGTAAAAGCCTGCCGTGTACATCCCGTCACAGGAAAGAGCAGCAGGCGGTAGCCTTTCTATAATTCTCAATATCATATGACTGATGCCAGGGTCAAAAGGTCAAAATACCTTTTGCCTCCTATGACACACGGATTGCTTCGCATTTCATGCTCCCGCAATTCTGCAAACATTCGAAATCCGCTGATTTACTACGTAAATCGCT
>ERZ809224.1712-NODE-1712-length-15271-cov-9.242048_pt1 | contig 15271 bp, 10 predicted proteins | sample MGYA00520513_ERZ809224 | MGnify/ENA primary metagenome ERZ809224 (study PRJEB31576, sample SAMEA3212658) | Homo sapiens | biome: human-gut; feature: human gut; material: fecal | place: Sweden | collected 2012 ...
GTATGATCGAAAAAAACTTACTTTTGCACAAAAGATATAAACTTATTCATGGTACAATTCTTTATTATGGATAGTTATTGATTTTATTTTAAAACTTACCATGAGAAATTTATACATATCTCTAGCACTATTTTTTTCGATCATACTGACTCACAATAGTACTTGTGCGCAACAACAATTCCGATCAACTTCCGTAAATACGGATGTTATATCAATTTTTCCCTGGACCGAGAGTTTTGAGGAAATAAATTTACCTCAAGGGTGGGAACAGTCCGTTCAACCGGGTTATATTCCATGGATATTGAAAGAGGAAAAAATATCCGGAATCCCGGAGGGTATATTTCATACAACCTACAGCAGCTATATTTATCTTTCTGCATTGCACGATAAAAGCCGGAAATTAATTACGCCTGCGTTTGACTTGTCGCATATATCCGATCCTCTCTTATTTTTCCGGTTTACCAGATCTTCCCGGAATTATCAGGATACTTTGAAAATTTATTATAAGAATAATTCCGATACCCTGTGGAGGTTACTCGCCGATATCAATGATGGTACAACCCAATGGACGGAAAAGAGTATTTCCCTGGCTTCTGTTCCGGATGGGGAACCGGTACGCTTTGCCTTTGAAGTACAAACCTATATGGGTAACATTGTAATAGGGTTAGACGATATTATGATTGGAAGTGGTCGATGTGAAAGGGTAGGAGATGTAACTGTTTTCAATATTACATCTTCTTCGGCCCGTCTCTCATGGGAAGTTGAGGCGGAGAATCGTAACTGGCTTCTGTCATTCCGCAATTTAAATGAATCCCGGTGGAGTTCTGATATAATTCTTTCTGATCCGGAATATATTTTTCCCAATACGGTTCTCCAACCTGCTACTCCTTATCAGATTAAAATACAACAGCTTTGCGGCATGGATGAAGCCGGTCTTCCACGTTTTATTTATTTTACCACAGCTTGTGAAAATGTAGATTTACCCTTATTCGAAACTTTCGATATGATAACTGTGGAGAATGGTATGGAAAGTCCGGAATGCTGGTCTTTTTATGGAACCGGTGTGAATCAGGGGAATGTGGTCGCAACCGAATATCATTCGTTTCCTCATTCTTATTGTTTGAGGAGTTCTTCCGATTTATCCGTAACAAATGATTTATTATCACCGTATTTAACAGATAATCTCCGGGATCTGCAGGTTAGTTTTTATGCGAAAAGTCAATCATACAGTGGTTCCGGTGATATTGAATTAGGATATTTATCAGATCCGGATAATCCTGAAACTTTTGTACCTTATACCAGAATATTTTTAACGGAAAATTGGCAATTATATTCCGTTAAATTCGATAGTTTGATAACCGAAGCTCATCGCATATCTTTCCGGCATGGTAATAATATCACTTACAATTCCATATATCTGGATGATATTATTATAGAAAGAATCCCGGGATGTGATGATGGAAATATAGATTCTCTTCGTGTTAGTAATAAAAAAACTAAATCGTTAACTATAGAGTGGACAGAAAGACAAAATACCGGTTATGACATCAGGTATGCGATTGCGGGTACTTCAAACTGGATTATCCGTCATGATATATCTTCTCCTTTTGTTCTTGAGGGGTTGGAAAATTCCAGTTTGTATGAATTTTCCCTAAGAACGGTATGTGGTGATGAAACAGGAGCATGGATTTTACCTGTATTTGAATGGACCGCGGAAAAGATCCCTTTTAAAGATAATTTTGATAATTTTGTGAGCAGAGACTGGCGGGTGGTCAAGAATACTCTTTCTCCCGGTACTGTTACAACATCCGAATTTCCTGATGAATACCTCTCATATCCCAGGGCTATAGTTTTAAATAACGGAAATTGCCGGCCTGTGGATAAATTATGGTTTACCTCTCCGGAGCTGGATCCGAATGTCAATTTCCAGGGACAACAATTGCGTTTTAAAGCTAAAGCATCTGTTCCCGGTTCAGTTTTATCTTTGGGATTTATAGATCCGGATGATATACATTCATTCAGGTTGGTGGAATCGATCCCGCTGACAAGTGAATGGACAACTTATGTGGTCAGATTCGAAGGTTATACGGGTAACGAACGTCGACTGGCTTTCGGGCATAACGGCAATATACCGGCGACTTTACTTTATATTGATGATATTGAACTGGATAAATCTCCCCATTGCAGGGAAGTTTCCCATATCTCCTATTGTTGCGCGCAGGGTGATGGTTTTGTTTTGAACTGGAAGGATATTGCATCCGATATTTATTATATTGACTATAAAACAACAGGTTCCGGTAGTTATATAACAAAAGTTGCCGATACCAATTGTTTTATCTTCACGGATCTGGCGGAAGCCACGGATTATACCGTCCGGATCAGTTCAGGTTGTCTGCCCCGTATTTGGTCAGACAGTGTGGTTATTAATACTTCCGTGAAACCTGATACCATGCCTTTCAGGGAGGATTTTGAGATTGTCTCATCCTGGATCATCGATAATGGGAATCAACCTAACAGATGGTTGATCGGGAATGATACGAATGCGAACGATAATGACGGAAACCGATGTTTATATATTACCAATGAAAATGATTACCGCTACGATATTACCGATCCTTCCATCGTATATGTATATCAAAATGTAATATTTAACAAAGCATCCGATTATCGTATTAAATATGAATGGAAAAATGGAAATTCTTCGGGAATCGGTAATAATAATTATATGCAGGCATGGATTGTGCCGGACGGAATTTCTTTTAGATCGGGCATACTTTCCCCAACCGAAGGATGGATTCGTGCCAGTAATTCGGAAAGACTGGTAAATCAAACGGAATGGAAAGAAGAGGAGGTTGTCATATCCATAGATAATCCGGGCATATACAAACTCCTGTTTATTTGGTATAATGACGGAAGAGGTGGAAATTTACCGCCGGCGGCAGTGGATAATATCGAAATCACGAGGATCCGGTGCTCCGCCCCACGTGATGTGGAAATAATTTCTGTGACTAAAGATCGGGTGAATATTAAATTGAAATATCCGTCTAACACTTCATTTATTAGGTTTTATTATAGAACATCGCAGGAACTTTCGTGGACTGATTCCGTTGATCATCCCGTGCCTATTTCCCGTTCCGGTATTTTCTCCGTAACCGGCCTGGAACCGGCGCAGGAATATGTTTTCGTCGCCAGGGCTTTCTGTCTGTTGGGAGAAGCCAGTGCAATGTCGCTTCCCGTAACCTTCAATACCGGCTGTGAAGAGGTAAACGTTCCATGGTATGAACAGTTTGACAATTCGGTTTTTCCTCCTAATGAATGTTGGAAGAGAAAAAATTATTTATTTGATCCCGATTATCCGATGTTTTTCTTGAATTTTCAGGAACCGGGTGGTTTACGATGGAAATTGGAAGAGATTTTCGGGAATAATGCAGCCTCTATCAATATTTATTTCCGGGGACAGAATAACTGGCTTATTTCTCCCGAAATATATTTAGAAGATAAATCAGATTATTATCTACAAATGGATGTCAAATATTTGTCCAGGAATCAGAATTTGCCTGCTTACCTTGATCAGTTTATAGTACTTGTTTCCAGGGATGCCGGAAATACATGGGATCCTGCCGATGCTACCATATGGCAGGAGAATAATCCCCAGGCAGATTATCCGTTGACTGATTTAAATCGCTTTTATCAGACACTTACTGTGCTCTTACCCGATATGGACAGTATTATTAAGGTAGCATTTTATATGGGCTCCGAAAGTTATGGGGAAGATAATGTTTTGTATTTGGATAACATAAGCATTGGAAAATGTCCAAGGCCTCTCGATTTATCCATAGAATATATAAATTATGATTCAACGAGGATTAGTTGGAAAACGTACCAAAATATTTATAGCTCATGGGAAATCAAATACGGCATACAGGGCTTTGATCCGGATACGGTAAATCCGGTTATTGTAAATGATACGTGTTTTATTTTAACGGATCTTGATCCCAATACTATTTATGATTTTCATGTAAGGACATTATGTGATGCGGATTATAGTGTATGGGTAAAATCTTCATTCCACACCTCTTGTAATCCTGTTACCGAATTTCCATATTTTGAAACATTCGAACCGGGTTCTTCTTTTGATTGCTGGAGGATCAAAAATGATAATGGGGATGAGTTATCATGGGAAATCAGTAATTATAAACCTTACCATGATGATCATTCGATAAGATTCGATACGGATTTAATTAATAATTTCGATGATGATTACCTGGTATCCGTTCCGTTTACCCTCACAGGAAATGAGTATTTATATTATTATGTCAGTACGCTTGATCCGGATTTTCCCCGTTCTTATCAGGTGTTGATTTCGCCAACGCCGGAATTCCTTCGGGAAAATACTGTTATTTTATTGGAAGATACAGCATCTACTATTTTATATAAAGCTATAGAGTTGGACCTGTCAGGTTATGAAGGTGTTTATTATATTGCTTTTTATATTCCAGATGGAGGGATCAGGCAATCTACCATATTTATCGATGAATTCAGTATCGAAACCGCACCCACTTGTATAAGGCCTGCGGAATTAACTTACGTCAGCCGTAATCCCGGCTCCGTAGAGTTGGCATGGCAGGAAAACAATAATGCGCAGCAATGGGAAATCGAATACGGACCTTTGACTTTCAATCAGGGAGATGAAACTGCCGTCCGTGTATTTGCCGATACCAATCCATATGAAATATTTAACATAGAATCGTCGCAATATTACGAATTTTATGTCAGGTCGGTTTGTGGTGCCTGCGATACCAGTAAATGGTCCGGTAAAGAAATTCTTACTACATTTTGTAGTCCCATAACCCAATATCCCTATTCACAGGATTTTGAATATTTCGGAATGATGCCTCCATGTTGGTCTGAGGAAATATTTAGTGGTACAACAAAATGGAAATTTAAACCGGGAGTTGACGGGCAGATCATTACGGCACCTCATTCGGGTCTTTTAAATGCTGCTATTATGAGTAACGTTTCCACTTCATATCGTAATATGCTGGTTTCACCTGTTTTTGATATTTCACATTTAAACCAGCCTTATATTGCTTTGTGGTATATATTGTTCGATTCATATGGTAATCATGATAATTTAAAATTGTATTACCGGAATAGTTTGTCGGATTCCTGGACATTATTGAAAGATTTCGAAACAGCTAATAACTGGGCATTCGATTCCATTCCATTGGTTAGTCCCAGTTCTACTTACCAGCTGGCCTTTGAAGGAAGCAGCAACACCTATTCCGCTTACGGATCAGGTATAGACCAATTATTTATTGATGAAGTCAGGATTTCTCCCTGCATCATGCCTGAAAATCTTGATGTTACGTTTATAACCCAACATACAGCGATGGTAAGCTGGGATCCTGATATGCATGAGGGGGATTGGATCCTGGCATTTAAATCTGACGATGAAGATTTCTATTACGAAATTATTTGTGAGGAACCTTATTATGAACTGACGGATCTTCAAGCCAATACTTTGTACCATTTATGGGTAAAAAGTCGTTGTGACGCCGGTGAAAGTTTCCCCGTATATTCTGATTTCCAGACCCGGGATGAGAGTGTGATTTTCCACTATATCCATGTCACTTCATCACCCGGGATAGATGTCGAGCCACATATGGAAAGAGTACCTGTTGAAGAGGGTTTCTCCCAAAGATTTGATTTTTCTGCCGGAAATAACCAGGATATAACGGTGATGATAAACAGCACGCATGTTTACCATAATATTAGCACTTATACATTTGAAAATGTCAGGGGTGATAGTTCTTTATACCTGACTCTTCCCGGTATAGGAATTCCGGATCATGAAAACGACGCTACGGCGGTTCGGGTATTTCCTAATCCTGCCGGCCCGACATTAAATATTTTACTTTCGGTTCCTTTTGATCAGATTCAGATTATTAATTTACTGGGAGAAGTAATTTTTTATAATCATATTCCCGATATGCATATGAGGATAGACATAGGCGATTTAAAATCAGGCATATATTTTGTCAGGGTATTTGGTCCGCAGGGAATTTTTACTACTAAATTTATCAAAGAATAAACATAAGAAGGGTAAATAAAAAAACGCGCCGATAACAGCGCGTTTTTTATTATTCGTTCAAAATATGCTATTAATCCGGAGTACTCCGGAATAATTGATTGGTATCATCTTCCAGTTCGGAGAAATTCTGGATGTTTTGTTTGATATCAAGGTCCTGTAATTCATTCTGATCAGCTTCCCTTCTTCTCAAGAAAGCAGGAATTTCAGCAAATTGTTTAAAGGCATCATTATCCTCGAAACGATTATCATGAAATTCGCTCACTACGCTTACATTTGGATTGGCAGAAGTAACAGGAGCCGTAACCGGATTTAGATTACCGAAATCCGAATGTGTCCGTTCAGTTTTTTCAAAGAAAGAAACATCAGATTGTCTTGATTCTTCCGTATTGGCCATAGTACCCTTCCGGATCTCGTCAAATAGATTTTTGGTATCGTTAAAATCGATGATCCGGCTTGCGGATGATTTTTCACCATATCTTAATTCCGGTTTTTCTACTGTTTCTACCGTAATCTCTTTCGGTTTTTCCGTAGTATTATAATTCGTTATGATAACGGATAATTTGATCGCATCTCCCAATGTTTCATCCATAGCCCTTCCCCATATCACATCCGAATGTTTGGATTTCACGCTTTCGAATTTCTCCGTTAAAGTTTCCAGTTCGGAAATTTTAAGGGGCGCATCTTTCCCGTAACTAATGAAGAACAAGAAGTTCTTGGCATTGGTAATGAGGTTTTCATCCAGAAGCGGACACGATAGCGCCTCTTTAACCACATTTTCGATACGGTTTTCACCACGTGCCGTGGCGAGGCCAAGCATTGCGGGACCACTGTTTTTCATTACGGTCTCAATATCCCGGAAATCTATATTCTGGTCTGCGTTAACCGTGATAAGTTCCGCGATACACTGAACGGCATTTTTCAATACGTCGTCAGCATATCCGAATGCGGCATCCATGGTTTCATCCATATAATGCTTGATGATATTCTGGTTTTTAACCACAATGAGCGAATCTACATATTTCTTTAATTCTTCTATACCGGCTTCCGCATGTTCAGCCCTGACTTTTCCTTCGAAATTGAAAGGATAAGTAACCACACCTATCGTCAAGATACCCATTTCCTGAGCAAATTGAGCTATTACGGGAGCAGCTCCCGTACCCGTTCCCTTACCCATACCGGCAGTAATAAAAAGCATCTTGGTATCATTTCCGATGAACTCCATGATCTTTTCTTTACTGTTAAGTGCGAATTCACGGGCAACCTCAGGTTTGGCGCCGGCACCCAGTCCGGAATCACCCAATACAAGTTTAGACGGTACCTGATTGGATTCCAGTACCTGTCGGTCGGTATTGCATATTAAGAAGTCTACGCCGATTATACCTTCGCTGTACATATGTTTTACGGCATTTCCACCACCACCGCCAACACCAATTACTTTAATGATGGAGTTGTTGGTTTTATCCCCGTAGCTTACCGCTTCGAAATCTATTTTTTCTCTCATAGTATTTTTAATTTAATATTTTCACATAAGGTTATGCATGAATTAACACCCAAAAGATCAGGATGTTTTTTCCAATATATCGTTAAAGAAATTATTGATGGATTTTAGAATATCCTCAAAACGTTTGGAACCATTATCTTTTTTCTCGTTTTTAAACTGATCCGGCTTTTTGATTTTTTCTTTTTTGCCGGAAGACGAATTATGGGTTTCTTCATGCACACGTTCTATCCTTTGTTCCGATAATCCTTCAATACCATATTTCAATAGTCCGAGAGAGGTTGAATACATGGGATGTTTTAATTCGGCCGGTATATTACCGACGAAGCCTACTTCAGGTATTCCGATACGTACCGGGAGATGCATGGTGAACTGGCAAAGTTCTTTCAGATGCCTTAAAGTAGCGCCACCTCCGGTCAATACCACACCGTTGGTTATTTTGGAAGCATAACCTGAATCCTGTACGGCCCGTTTGATTTCATTCAATATATCTTCCTGTACTCTTGCGTTGATGATCTGCGCCAGTGAAGTTTCGCTTATTTGTACCGGGGGCATACCGGGTAATTGCGGTATTGTGATGTAATTATTTTTATTGCTTTTATCCACCACACACGTACCGTAATTGGTTTTAAGTTTTTCGGCAAGCTCTTCCGGAATACGACAAACTTTGGCGATATCTTTGGTAATGATATTTCCTCCCACGGGTATCACACGGGTATAAACAGGTTTTCCCTCAAGGAAAATGGCTACATCCGTGGTTCCGCCTCCGATATCCACCAGCACAACTCCGCGCTTCTTTTCGTCGTAATTCAAACATGCCAGTCCCGAAGCAATCGGTTCCAGTATGATGGCTTCTACGTTCAATTCGGCCTGGTTAACACAGCGTATAATCTTTTTTATTTCGGATTCGTTACCGGTAATGATTTGAAAATACCCTTCAATAATTTCACCGAGTTCACCTACCGGCTCTGTGGTTTCCCTGTGGCGATCCACGATAAATCTTTGCGGAATAACACTGATGATCTGTTCTCCCGGATTAACCGATATATTCTCCAGGTCATCTACCATGCCGTCTATCTCTTCCTGCCTGATAATGTCTTCTTTTCCATTCCGGCGTGTAATAGTATGTTTGTATTCAATACTTCTGATGTGCCTTCCCGCTACGCCTACAAATACATTTTCAAAATCCTGGTTAAAACGGCTTAAAGCTGTATTCTTTGAAATATTGATTCCGTCTACGGTCTTGGTAATGTTAAAAATAAGTCCGTGCTGTACGCCGGTAGATTCGCCTTTCCCATAACCCAGGACATTGATCTTACCGTCCGGATTTTTAATTCCGATGATCGTCGCTATTTTGGTAGTGCCAATGTCTAATCCCACAACAATGTCGGGAAATGTTTCCGGTGTAGAATTTTTTTTCATATTCAGCATATTAATTATCTTTTCTGGGCGATGACCCTGTTCCTGAATCGTACATCCAACTGCTTGTATTGGTCCATACCGGTATAAGCCAGGGCATCGGTATATGTTTTTTGAAGTATAAATAATTTATCGCTAATTCTTTCTTCATTCCCGAATAAAACGATATGATTGCCTACCGTAGGTATAAGCTCGATTTCGAGGTTGTCATTTACATACATCTGCCGGAATTGAGCGTTATAAAAAGGATCTGCGTGGATCGTTTTGGCGATAAGGTATAATGACCTTAAAATCCTTTTTCCTTCATTAAGTCGGTATGAAGAATTATACTGTTCCGTAATCTGGCCGTTCGCCACCATTAAATTTTCTTTGATATTGGGAGAGTAGGGTAGAAGCATCCCATCTTCATCCATGAAATATTGTTCGCCGGTTAGTGGAAAAATGTGCAACAATGGAGTTTTTAACAGGATGGAAATAACCAAAGACGTACCGGTAAAATACATTTTCTCAATTTCCTTAACGAAAGGATTGGTTTTGAGAACATTGCTAACCTGATGTAAGGGAATATTTTTGAGTTCCTCACCTATGATCGGAATTTCGGCAACTTCCAGCATGGTGGTTACTCCTGTTTCATCAAGCGGTAAAAACTCTCCGTTATAGTGAAATTTTACTTCAATTTTTTCACAGGCACGGGACTGCATTTTAATGATGGCAATAACAACAACGGCCACTATAGATAAGGCAATAAGGATTCTTAGAATAGCTTTAAGTTTTTTCATCATTAAAAAAAGTCTACTACCGATAGCCTACAAAAATATATAATATTTTACCGTAAAAAAAAAAGAAAAACGGTAAATATAAACAGTTTTCTGTTGATAATTTTTTTCTAAAAAAATCTCAAAAAAAACTTATGGAAATAAATAAGGGAGAAGATATGAATAAAATATCCGGGAAATATTATCATTTCCCGGATACCGGTTTCAAAAAGATTACGATTCCGGATAAGGAACCACGATATCGTCACAATATTCGCAACGGTAAGACCGCTTTTGTTTATCCACAAGATGGAATTTCTGATCAAAATAAGATTCGATGGAAGTGATACACCGTGGATTCCTGCACTGAATGATATTGGTTAAAGTAACCGGGACTTCCAGTTTGACCTTTTCGGCGATCATTCCTTTATCGATAATATTTACAGTGATATTGGGATTTATGAGTCCAAGAAAATTATAATCGATATCTATTTCGTTATTGATCTTGATAATATCCTTTTTTCCCATTTTCTTGCTGTCGGCGTTATGGATCAGTGCCACGTTATAATCGGCCTTATCCAATTTCAGGTAAGTGAACAACTGGATTCCATAACCGGCCTGGATATGGTCGATTACGATTCCTTTTTCTATACTGGTAATTTCTAACATAACGATTATAGGGTTCCTAAAAGTTTAATAATTAAAGCCATACGAACATACATCCCATTTTTTGCCTGCACAAAGTATTGGGCTCTCGGGTCTTTATCCACTTCAGGGCTTATTTCGTTAACCCTGGGAAGAGGATGTAAAATATAGGTGTCCGGTTTCGCGTATTTCATCTTAGCCGCATCAAGGATAAAACGGTCTTTCAACCGGATGTAATCCTCTTCATTGAAGAATCTTTCTCTTTGAACCCGTGTCATATAAAGGAAATCGAGTTCGCCCATATAAGGTTCCATTTTCTCCACTTCCTGGAAAGGAATGTTCTTTTGTGTGATCTCTTCCCTTAGATATTCCGGAATCCGCAATTCCTCCGGAGAGATAAGAATAAATCTGACGCCTTCGTAGTTGCTTAAAAATTTGATGAGGGAATGTACCGTCCTTCCGAATTTCAGGTCGCCGCAGAATCCGTATACCTTATTCTCAACATTTCCCTTAAGACGTTCGATCGTCAGAATGTCGGTCAGAGTCTGGGTAGGATGCTGATGTCCTCCGTCGCCGGCGTTGATCAGCGGCATTTCTACGTATTGACTGGCTACTTTGGGAGCGCCTTCTTTGGGATGCCTCATCACGGCGATATCGGCATAACACTCGATCGTACGTATAGTATCCGATATACTTTCTCCTTTCGCTGCGGAACTTGAATTAGGTTCCGAGAAGCCGATTACCTGTCCGCCGAGTCGTAGCATCGCTGCTTCGAAACTGAACCGGGTACGGGTGCTGGGTTCATAAAAAAGAGTTGCTAAGATTTTACCCTCACAACTCTTATTAAATTTTTCCGGATTTTCAATGATCTGATGTGCCAGATCAAAGATTTCACGGAATTCCTCCCGTGTAAAATCCGAAGGATCTATTAAACTTCTGCCTTTTAACAAAATAATGTCCTCCTTTTATCTTTAAAGGTTATCAAATAGGGTGAATTAAAATACATGGTAAAAACTTTCTGCAAAAATACGAAAAAATATCGGTTTGACAGTTTTAAATTTTACTGATGTCAATTTCGAAATTAAAATTGTTTCTATCCGCGCAATGTAACAAACATTGGTCGCATAGATGTAATTCACCTTTTAAACGTTTTTGTACCATATCATTAAGCTGGCTCCTCAGATTTTTTATATCCACATGGTTGATCACTTCATTGGCAAAAGCATACATTAATAACATTTTAGCATTGCGTTCGCAAATACCCCTCGACCTTAAGTAAAACATGGCTTCTTCGTCCAATTGTCCCACAGTAGCTCCATGGCTGCATTGCACATCATCGGCATAAATTTCCAGGAACGGCCTGGTTGTGATCCTGGCTTCATCGGTAAGTGTAATGTTACGATTAGTTTGATAGGCAGCAGTACGCTGTGAGTATTGGTCCACCAGTATATGTCCGTTGAAATTGGCATAAGATTCATTATCCAGGATACCTTTGTATAATTGGTAGCTGGTACAGTCAGTGGCCGCATGATTCATAAAGACCTGATTATCCACCACCTGTTTTTTATCGGCTAAATATAATCCGTAAAGTTTGGCATCGGCAAACGGTTCGTTCAAATTAACGTGGAGCATATTCCTTACATAACCCGCGTTAAAAGTAATGGCATTGGATATGAAATGAGAACGGGATTTTTGTTGGACCAGTATATGGTCCACCTGTAAAGAATCAGCATCTTTGTTTTCCTGTTTGGAATAATTTAAGGTAGCGTTTTCAGCGAGGTAAATTTCAGTGATATTATTGGTGAAGGTATTCCCCGGCTTAAGAGAATCATTACAATGTACAAATGATAAAGAAGAATTTTCTCCCACAATAATCAGATTGCGGTTTTGTACAAGAAGGTCGGAAGAACTTTGGATCAGGGAAACCATTTGCATAGGTTGTTCCACCATTATATTCTCAGGAATATAGATAAACAAACCGTCGTTAAAAAATGCATTATTCAGATCCACCAGGCTGTCCGTTTTACTTAAATCTTCTTGCGCCAGATAAGGATACACCAATTCCGGATATTGTTCGATGGCAGCGAAAAGACTTCCCACGATAATACCGTTCGGGAAAATGGTAAGCGGTGTATGTTGGTATACATACCAGCCGTTCAATAAAGTGAACATATTGGTTCCCAGGTTGTGGATCTCGCATTTAAAATATTCGTCAACGGGACGGTAAGGGTCAGGGACAAACTGGATATGATATTCAGGTTTTACCAACCGGTCGATCGGGTAATGGCGCCAGGTCTCCAGCTTATGGTCAGGAAGTCCCTGTTCCATAAATCGGACGTAACCTTTTTCCCTTATTTCATTGATTTTAGGATTGTTTGCCGCCGGAAGCCTTTCTTTATTGTTTTCGTAAGTCTTTTTTATAAATTCGCTGAATGTATTCATTATCTATTGCAGTTTACCTTGTTCGTACTCTTTTTTGATCCAGTCGTATCCCTTTTCTTCTAATTCCATGGCGAGCTCTTTGGTTCCGGATTTTACAATTTTTCCGTCAAATAGAACATGTACATGATCGGGAACGATATAATCGAGTAATCTTTGGTAATGGGTAATGACGATTATGGCATTTTCCGGAGATCTTAACTGGTTAACACCATTGGCTACAATACGGAGCGCATCGATGTCCAGTCCGGAGTCTGTCTCGTCGAGGATCGCCAATTCAGGTTCCAGCATGGCCATCTGGAAAATTTCGTTCCTTTTTTTCTCTCCACCTGAAAATCCTTCATTTACTGAACGGTCACTTAATTTCTGGGTTAGTTCGACAATTTTCTTTTTTTCTTCCATTAATCGCAGGAATTGAGCACCGGTTAAAGGATCCTGCCCACGGTATTGTCGTATTTCGTTAAGTGCCGTTCTCATAAAATTGGAAATACTTACGCCGGGAATTTCCACCGGATACTGAAAGCCGATAAAAATTCCTTCGCGGGCCCGGTCTTCAATAGACAGGTCTAAAATATTTTTGCCTTTATAGGTAATTTTACCTTCGGTAACATCATAAATGTCTTTACCGGCAATAACGGAAGCCAAAGTACTTTTGCCTGTTCCATTTGGTCCCATGATGGCATGTACTTCACCACGGTTAACTTCCAGGTTAAATCCTTTCAATATTTCTTTTCCATGAATGGAAACATGCAAATTCTCTATTTTTAATAAAGTCATAAAATTTATATTTTAAGCTACAAAAATAATATTATTTTTGTAGCTTAAAATCATGGCATGAGAAGTTTTGGCAGCGATAACCATTCCGGTATCCATCCGGATATACTCCAGGCAATTACCGAAGCCAATGAAAACCATGCTATCGCCTACGGCGACGATCCCTGGACCGGAAAATTAAAAGATGAAATAAAAAAATATTTTGGAAATCAGGCGGAAATTTTTTTAACATTTAATGGTACCGGGGCTAATGTGACAGCGTTAAGATGTGCCATTCTTCCTTTTCATCAAATTCTTGCCGCTGAAACCGCTCATATCGTTGTGGACGAATGTGGAGCACCTGTTTTAAATACAGGCGCCTCTATACAGGATATCCAAACCGTAGATGGAAAATTAACTCCGGAGATACTTTATCCGTTTTTAGAAAATATTGGATTCGAACATCATTCGCAACCTAAGATAATTTATATTTCGCAATGTACAGAGTTGGGAACGGTATACAGACCTGACGAAATCAGCGCGTTGGCCCGGTTTGCTCACCAACACGGGATGTATCTTCATGTGGATGGTGCCCGTTTAGCCAATGCATGTTCTTTTCTTAATGTATCTTTTAAGGAATTAATTACCGATACCGAAGTGGATCTGATCAGTTTCGGAGGAACTAAAAACGGTATGATGATGGGCGAAGCTGTGATTTCTTTGAGGACTGAATTAAGTGAGAATTTAAAATATATCAGAAAGCAAAATGCTCAATTGTATTCAAAAATGAGATATGCTTCCGCTCAGTTTTTAGCCTATTTAAAGGATGATTTATGGCTGAGGAATGCCACTAATGCCAATAATATGGCTCTTAGGTTAAGAGAAGGGATCAGGGAAATTTCAGCATTTCTGTTTACCCAGCCTACGGAAGCAAATATTTTACTGCTTAAAGTTCCCGAACAAATACAAAAAGCCTTAATGGAAAAGCATTTTTTCTATGTATGGAATAAGAAAGAAGAAGAGATCAGGCTGGTAACCTCATGGGATACTAATGAAACGGATATCGATTCTTTTTTAAGTGATCTTTACGAAATAACCCGAAAAAATCAATTATGAAAATGATAAGATTATTCCCTAATTTTATCAACCAGGATCTGGCCTTCAAATTCCTTAAATTTTGTGTTGTCGGAGGAAGCGGAATTATTGTAGATTTCGGAATCACTTATTTATTTAAAGAAATTTTTAGATTAAACAAATATCTTTCTAATTCTGTTGGCTTTATTGTCGCTGCGTCGACCAATTATTTCTTGAACCGGATTTGGACCTTTGGCAGTCAGAGTGCCCAGTTTTTTAAAGAATATATGATATTTTTTGCATTTTCTTTGATCGGTTTAGGGATCAATAATGCCATTCTTTATTTATTTCATGGGAAATTCAGGTGGAACTTTTATCTCTCTAAACTGTTTGCGATAGGATTAGTGACTTTCTGGAATTTTTTCATGAACTATTTCTTTAATTTCCGATAGTCTGTTTGCACTATATCTTATAATTATTCCTGTTCATACCGGATACTTTTACATTAATTTCTGTAGAGAATATTTATTTATCTTAAAGAATATAATATCTAACAATAAAAAAAGGCCCGGTATTTACCGGACCTTTTATATT
>ERZ809224.1713-NODE-1713-length-15271-cov-6.888998_pt1 | contig 15271 bp, 14 predicted proteins | sample MGYA00520513_ERZ809224 | MGnify/ENA primary metagenome ERZ809224 (study PRJEB31576, sample SAMEA3212658) | Homo sapiens | biome: human-gut; feature: human gut; material: fecal | place: Sweden | collected 2012 ...
GCCACGGCCGCCCGGGTCTCAGACTCCCGGCCTTCACCGGAAGCGCAGATCGCGGCGGACACCATAAGCGGAGTCCCTTCGGGCAACGAAGGGGTCAGCGCATTGTCCGAACAGCCTGCGGTAAGCAGCAGGCAGCCTAAAACCGTTTGGTATAATCTATCTGTTTTCATACTGAATCATTCATTCTGAATCATTTGTCATTTGTCATTCTGAACCATTTGTCATTCTGAACCATTTATTGTTCTGAATCATTTGTCATTCTGAATCATTTGTTTCATTGCCAGCCGGGATCTACGTCACTGCTCTCCTCGGAAACTTCCGTCCACCCTTTTATATCGACAGGTTGCAGGCTGATTCCCCGTTCGCCGAGCGTCAAAGTATAGACGTAGCGGTATCCTTTCTGCCATGCCGGGTTGAAGGCATCGGTCGAGAGGGTAAGATCCCGTTCGGTAGCGTCCGAGCTTTGTTCACCCAGTGTCAGCGTCAACGTCACCTGCGTGCCCGAGGCCGCCCCGGTCTTCGGAGCCACCAGCCCGTAGGCCACTGTAACGGGGCCCGAGGTGCCGACCTGTTGCGGACGGGCCGATGGGGTAAAAGAGATTTCACCCACCGCGGCCAGTCCGGACAAAGCGCCATCCGTCAGGGACATCGTGCCGGCCGATCCGGATCCGGAAGCAGTCGTACAGTAGAAAGGAGTAGCGCTGCCCGCTGCCGTAAGCTTAATCTGCCTTACATAATCGTATGTCGGATCCGGGGTGCGGTCGTTCGCGTTCTGAATGCGGAACACGACTTGCGACAAGGCGTGTTGCAGATAGAGGGTCGGCGAAGGAGACAGGCTGTTGGCGGTAACCGCCGTAGCCGAACCTACGGTAGCGCTGCCGGAACCGTAAAGGTAATCGGCGGTAGAACAGTCGTAGGTATTTCCTCCGTCGAAGGTTTGCCCGGCAGGCACGCTGACGGGGAGAGCAGGCAAGACAGTACTGCTGCTGCCCTTACCACTGCCGCCATCGCTCTTCAAGGCTGTCGTGGCGGGTGCCCAGGCATAGACCGTTGCTTTTGCAAGGCTGACGTAGGTAGAAGGAGTGCTCGTCCAATTGGTACCGGAAGCCGCTTTCGTGAAGGTCGCTCCCCCGGCGTTGCTGCCCGGATAGAGACTGCCGTCCGCAGCGGCGAGGTAGATGCCAATGGTGCTGATCCGGTCTGCACCCGTACCAACATCGTTGATCATGCTACGGGTGGAGGCGAGCGTGGCACCGGCATGAACACCGGGCTGCAAGAGGACGGCATCGCCGTCGGTGAGAACGGAGTTCTCACCGGAACAGGCTATGCAAAACAGGGATGCGGTCCCAAGGAGCAAAAGAATGAATACGTTCTTCATCTATTATCTTGTTGAGTTTTTCTTCTATCACTTTATATCCAGATCTGTGCTTGAAGCAACCGTTGTCCATTCCGTCACGGTCACACTCGAAATGACGAGTTCGGAGCCACTGAGCTTGACGGTGTACAGGTAATTCTCTCCGGCCTTCCATGCACTGTTGCTAGCAGGCAGGGCGACTTTATAATCCTGGTTGTCAATCGTCAGCGTAGCTTCCACGGTCGACTTATCGGCCGTGTTTTCAGGCAGGACGAGGATACTGGCTTTCCTGGCGCTATTTTTAGCGGTGGTTGCAGCAGAAGCATCGCTACTCGCTGCTTTGGGCAACGTATAGTTTGCTATATCACGTGTATAGGTCACTGCCGCCGGACTCTGACCCACAGTGATCGTACCATCCTTAATTTTCATGGTAGGGCTAGCTCCATTATTTAATGTTGTATTTCCACTTTTATTGGCTAATACCAGTTTGGAAAATGCACCGGTATTTTTATAGGTATGATCCGCATATACCCGGAAGCTGACCATCGCAAGGGCGTGCTTCATGGCGAGCGTCACCTTTCCGGTTTTACTATCACTACCGTTTTTATAGCTGGCTTTCACTCCGGTACTTCCCTGATCGGCATACATATAGTCCACCTCTCCGGAGGCTGCGAGAATCTTATCTTTTGTACTGGTTTGACTGTCCGAATTGTCAGTGGATTGAAAGTCGATCGTGGCGTTAGCCTCTCCGCTCTTCCCCGGAAATACAGAGATATTGATCGTGGAATTATCAGTGTATTCGCCACTCGAATTGGTAGCCTTCAGCGCAGTACTACCACTCTGAAATTCACCATTACTACCCGGTTGATACGCCGGATAATGCGCATAGATCGTAGCCTCTTCCGCCGAAAGATAGATTTTATCGGTCGCACTGCTATTGCCCCATGCCGAAGAGTTGTAAGTGTACAACCCATAGTTATTCGTTGTCTTATTCGTCGTTTTGCTGTTGGCATACACCGCGATGCTTCCTAATGCCTTCCCTACAGCCGATGCATCCGCAGCATCTATCGCGCCGCGTGTCAACACCACCTGTGGCGACACCTGCAATTCCGCCACCCCGGTATCCTGTCCTTCGGGCAAGATGCTTTCACCGCATCCGACAGCCAACAGCAATGCCGGAAGAGCCATAAGCCAATGATATTTCGTTTGGTTAATCATCATATTCGTTTTATCTTTTTTTAAATTCATGTATCTAATCCGCATCCAGAGTGCCGTCAACAGTCACCGGAGCCCACGCCTGCACCGTTACCGAAGTGATTCCCAGTTCATGGTCGCCGATGTTCAGCGTCACTACATGTGACATGCCCGCCTGCAACGGATTTTTCCCGCTTGCGTTGGAATCACCGAACGTAAGCGACACATTATCGAATGTACCTATTGATGTTTCTACTTTCAGCGTATACGTGTTGCTTCCGCCTCCATTGCCGTTGCTTCCGCCGGCTTCCAACGGAGGGAGTAAAAGTTGCCCCACAGATACCGGAGTCTGGCCGGTCACTTCCGTTCCTTGCCCGGCTCCGTTGGTTCCGTTCTGCGTAAGATCCACCGTCAGTCCCTGGGGATGTTCGGTTGTGGTGGAGAATGTCACCTCTCCCGTAGCCAGCTTCAACGAAGCAAGCGGTTTCGCCTCCTTCACCGTGATACTCTTCACCCATACCGACACCCCGTTTTGAAGCGTCTTCTTCGCTTGAAAAGAGAGTTGCGTCAATTGATGGTCGAACACCAGTGAAGGAAAGTGCCCGTCCGCCCAGCGGTTTCCCTGTATCTGAGAAGCGTAAAGCAGATCGGTCTGCCCTGTGAGTACAAAGGGAACCGTACCGGCATAAGTGCCCGTTCCACTGCCCGAAGCGGCTTTATCCGGCTCGGCATAGGGGGCGTAGCTTACCAGATAGAGCCAAGCTCCCCAACGGGGATAAATGGGCGCATCCTTACCGGCATTGCCCCAACTGACTTCACCGTTGGTCCCGACAGTTCCTTTCCAGACACCCTCTTCGGCGGCAACCACCGGAGTGGTGTAGTCTCCCGCGGTTCGGGAAAATACCATGGTGGCCTCAAACTCCGCCTGAGGCTTGCTGCCTGCCGAGACCGCCGCCCTCGACGATACATCGCCCTCCAGAGCGGAAAGCTCCACCGGAACCTCCTCCTCACCCATCAGCGAGGAACGGTCCGCATCGGAGCAACCTGCCAGGAAAACTCCCGGCAGGCAGAAAAAGACAAAAAGCGAAATATGGCGTTTCATGATCATGGCAGACATTTTATGTGAATCAGTTCAGATCGGCATGGCCGGCATCACCCGCTACCCAGTCGGTTACAGTGGCGGTTACGGTCATCTTCGTAGCATCCGCCGGAGTCAGAGGCTCGGTCACGTTCAGAGTGATCAGGTGTGACTTACCGGCCTCGGTAGACAGGTTTGTTTTATTATCCTGCTTTTTGATTGTCACATTATTGAAAGTGATATCAGTGCCTCCCACAGAGATCACCGCATCGATCACGACTTGGCCCGAAGCCTGGATCATCAACGGATTACCTACCCGCACAGCGTCTGCGCCCAGCGCCACACTGGAAATACCGCCCACATTCATCATAGCGGCATCCGTCCACTTGCTCACACCGGCCTTACCCGAAGCCGGAGCTACGTTGACCTCTGCGGGCACCTGCGCTTTCTGCACTCTGATTTTCTTTAAGCTGATGGTTTTATCGGTCCATTCGCCACCATTTTGAGCGGTGACCTTCATCTCAAAGTTGAGCTGGGTGGTCAGGTGTTTGAACGTAAGTTCAGGTTCACTTGCAGAACTGCTGCTACCGGCCGCCGCTGCGTCGGCGAGCATCACGTCCTGCTCCCCGTCTGTTTGGGGAATCGTCACCGTTGTACCGCTAACCGTTCCCGCAGGAGCCACAGCCGCCAGCCAAGACTTCGTGCCGGAGGTCGTATGGTAATAAAGAATCGGGTTGAGTGACACCGTGGCCTTAGAACCCGCCTTGAAAGAGGCGGTGGAAACCGTGGCACGGGTTTTCAGCTTGTTCTGTCCGCCGTCTTCCGTCACTTCATTGGCAAGCACCGGAGAAAAATTAGCCCAATCAGCGGCGTCAGCATTGTTACTGCTACCGTCAGCCACCAGCACCGTAGCCGTCACATCACTGCCTACGCCCACCGCCGCGCGGGTCTTCACCATGCCCTGCACGCTTTGCGACACTTGGATAGGAGTCGCGTTCACCGGATTCTCGGGCAAAAGGTCATTGTCATTGCTTGAGCAGCTTGCCAGCAAAAGGGCCATAGCCGCCACACTTAGTTTCGTTTTCATTGTTTTCTAAAAGTTTTATAGTTAATAAATATGTCTATTGTTCTGTTTCGGCAGACCGATTGTCCACCAGTTCCCCACTGCCGGAGTCACCCTCCTGCCACTGTCCGACCGTAGCGACAGCTACAATCTCCACCGGATCGGGAATGACGGGATCGGGAAGTTCCACCCGGACGGTATAAGCCGTTCCGCCTTCCCCCTCCCCGCCTTCGAACCGTACGGGAAGGGCACGGTATTCGCGGTCGTGTGTCCGGTCATCGTCTACCGAAAGCACCAGGTCGATGGTCAGCGTAGCGGAAGGCTGCACCAGCACATAGCCCGGCAGCGTCAGCTTGTTGCCGTCAAACGGAAGGCCCTCCGCCTCTTCGCCCGCTTCATAAACGGGCACGCTCACCGTGCGCTCACCCGGTAAGAGCGACTCTTCGGCCAGGGAGAGGGTCACCTCGTCCGTCAGTCCGTTCAGATGGAGCGACCGCACGCGGAGCGCCCCGGTATCTTCGGCCTCTACCGTGAGTGTAAAGATCAGTTGCGTCAGCAAGTGCCGATACAGGAGCGATTGGCTGTCGGACTCCCCGAAAGGAGCGGAAAGCGATCCGTTCTGTTCGCCCGTCAGCATCAGGTCTTCTTCTCCCGTCAGGCGGTAAGTCAGCCGCCCGTCAGCCGTCAGCGGTGCCGGAGGATAGTATCCCCGCAGATAGAGCGCCGAGCCGTCCGACGGATAGTAGCGTTCGGGCATCAGGCGGATCTCGTTGTCCGTGGCAATGCCGTCCCAGCTCCCGTCGTACTGTCCCGTACGTACACCGTAAGCGACACACACCGGGGTATCGCCGAAAACGTCCACCGTCGCACGGGTACGAATACCCGTAAAGAGACGGATGGGAACCGGCTCCGGTTCCGGACGCGGTTCGAGCGAGCGCTCCGTACACGAGAAGAGAAGCTGGGAAAGAAAGGCAGCTTTCAGTATGTATTTCAGTTTGAGTATCATATTCCCATTGTATTTCTAAAACCTATATCCCAGCCCCAGGTTGATCCCCGTCAGGCCCCAACGGACGAAGGAGGCCGGATGGTGATAGTATGCATGGGGAGGTTCGTTATCATAAGCCTTGGCGGACGAATGGAGGTATCCCCCGCGCACTCCCGCCTCGATGCCCCAATGACGGGACAGGGGGACATACACGCCTGCGGAGAGTCCCGCATGCCGGTAACGTCCGGTGCGGCTTCTGCCTGTGGCGTCCGTATCGCCTGCGGGCGAGGGACGGTAATCGAAATCGCCCGACTGACCGTAGACACCCAGATAGAACCAACGGTAACGCCCGTCACCTTTCAGCCACAAACGGGGCTCGAGGCTGTAGCCGGAGACGCCCCAGAAACGGTGATCGCGCCCGCCTTTCCAGTCTGAATACGCCGCAGAGGCCATCACAGACCAACGGCGGGCAAAGTGAAGCTCCAGCGCCAGGTTGGGCCTGAAAGCTCCCAGGCGGCCTTCCGCCGTCAGCCCCGACCAGTCGGCAAGGTTCGTCTTCAGGGAGAAGACCATCCGACGCGGATTTTCTGCTCCCGACCCCGCAACCGTACCGGGATGACCGGCCGGACCGACCGGTACAAAAAGAATGGGGGGCGGGTACGGGCGGTTGTCCGGAGCAGATGGGACCGCAGGAGGCAAAAGCGGATATCGGGAGGCATACATGCCATAGTTGCGGCGGGCGGCGGATAAAGTATCCGCACCCGCAGGCTCGCGCAGGCAGACAATCACCACGTCACGCTCTTCGCCGGGATAGCAAACGGCATGGTTGTGAGTCACGAAATACTCCTCTTTCATCCCCTTGCGGGTGATCAGTTCGGACTTCACACGGCTGCTACGCACATAGGCCAGCCAAAGATTGTCGTGTACGCTCCCGCCCGAAGTGCAATGGCCGTCTACATAGATACGCATCTTCCCGTCGGCGATAGGGCCACGGAAAGAAGAGACGGCGGCAAACAGGCGTTTCAGCTCGTGATTGTTGCCTTGATAGTCGGCATACAGAACGTCACGCCCCTGTACAAAACGGAACGTGTGCAACGAATCGCAGTCCGAAACCGCACGTGTGCCGACACCCCGACCGCAGACCGGTGCGGAGAGCAAAAGGATATATCCGAGCAGCAGTAAAATTCTGTTCATGGCGGCAATCTCTAAAAAACGGTTTACAAACAAAGTTCTGTCAAATGGATTTCACTGAATATGCTGCGCATCATCTGGTTGACAACCCCCATACGGGAGGCCACCGACCCATAACGGCCATAGACACGCTGCTCGTCGACATCCGGAGAAACCGGACACACCCCCTCGTGCAGGATCAGCAACAAGGACAGCAGGTCGATGGAGCCCAAAGGCTTGCACAGTTCATAAGAAACGGGACTATCGGGAGATTCCGGGCATATACAGCGAATCAGCCCTCCGCGCTCCAACAGGGGAAGGAGGACAGAAATATTCCGGAAAGCGCAATCGGAAGAATCAGGAGGACAAGATATGCCGGCATCACGGTAATAGATGTAACGAAGCACCCTGATAGCCTCCTGGGTTAAAATTGTAAGCATAACTTTTTGTTTTGTTTGTGAAGACCGTTACTTTGTAGGTAACGGCATTTAACAAATATCTGAAACAGACAGCGTTCTAAACCGAATAATTAGATTTAAACAACAAAAGGCATCCGATGATGGCAATAAAATGTTCATCCACGTTAAATTACACCAACGTGGACAACCCTTCTTATTGCTTTTTTAAGAGAAAATAGGGAAAACTAATGCTAAGCATGCATCTTTTTTAAAATTAATTATCTTTTTATTGAAAAACTTGCCTTTTTATTTGTTTGTGTGAAAAATAATGTCCAATTTTGCAGCAATAAAGCGATGCCGTTACCTACAAAGTAACAGACCACCTACCCTACTGATTATAAGCATAATACCTTCAATACATTCTACCTTCAAACCGCATTCAGCACATAGTTGAGTATCTTCCTGTTTGTCCGGTCTACTTCCTTATCACCGAAAGGTTTCAGGTAAGTTTCCGTAACTTTCACCGAAGAGTGTCCCAGCCCACGGCTGATCACTCCCACGGGCGTCTCCTGATGAAAGGCAATCGTGGCCCACGTGTGACGCGCGGTGTATGAACTGAGCCTGCCGCCCAATCTCAAATCCACCGACACCCGTTCCAGCCGGCGGTTCAGGTTGCGCAGTTCACATTGATATTCCTGATAAGGAGTCAGCACCTTCTCCTGCCGACGTTTCCCGGTACGGGGTTGTCCCAGGATGGGCAGCAGGTAGCTCGGATGATCGTTCTCCGCCATCCTCCGGTTGATGATGTCCATCGCCTCACGGGGCACGGTAATGCTGACCTCCTGCCCCGTCTTATGCCGGCAGTAGGTCAGCACCCCCTTGTCAAGATTGCTCCTGCGCAGGTGTGCCAGATCGACAAACGGGATGCCCCGCAGCATAAACATCAGCACAAACCAGTCCACAGCCTTCGCCGAGGCCGATTCATCCGGACACCCCGACATGCGGATCATACGCCCCACCGTGCGGGCATCCACGGCACGCTTCACGTCGGAGCGCGTACCGGTGTATACCTTGTCGAAAAGCCCGGTCACATATCCCGGACGCCCCTTCATCCCCCGGTTGTAGCCCGCACGCAGGGCACGCATGTAAGTAGACACCGTGTTCCAGCTAAGCCCCCGGCCAAGCAGCAGAAATTCGTAATTCCCCAGAAACGCCGGGGTCACCTCTTCAAATCCTATCTCCTCCTTTCCCGCGCTCTCCCTGAGCAAACGCAGCATGTTGTGGTAAATGCGCCGGGCGGACTCACGGCCCTCTTCACGGAACCTTTCAATCTCCGAAATCATAAATACTGTTAATGTTTCATTCATCTTATTCATTATTTTTAATTTACAATATCCCCTTAAATATAAATTGTACAGAAAGCCGGATAACCGAACCTATATCTTTACAAAACACATCTAAAGAGACTTTACGGAACAATCCTTGGGACGATATGCTGTACACTTTTTGTATATCTTTGCCGATCCTAACGTCGTTTTAACAAACATTGGCATCCAGCCATCCCATACAAACCTCAAAGTAAGATGAAAAAGAGCATCCAGGACCTGAAAGAGTCATTAAGAAAAAAGGAACAGAAACAACAAAGACTGCACGAACAAGAAGATAAGATAGAAAAAGACATCCGTGTGCTGCGATACCTGATAGAACGGGAGGAACAGGCCGCCTCTGCACAAGCCCCCCGGAAACGGAAAATCGCCCGAAAGCAGGTAAGCGACTTCTTCACCCGGATCGCCCTGTTTTACGAAGACCTGCAACGGCGCCTGAACCTGCGCATCACTTACCGCTGCTTCTGCCGCTGGCTCTGCACCCGCTACGAGTTCGAGTCACGCTACCGCGACCGCCACAAGTTGTCGCCTTGCACGGTACTGGGGTATTTTAAAAGGGAAAGAGGTGGGTAAGCTTCATCAGTCAACCTACATAGTGGGCAATGCTTATGGGTTGCTTAGTATATGCTACCATAGGTATATAAAAAAATAAGTTCCGCCCTGGTACGCATTGTAAAGAGGCGTGGCGGAAATTGTTGGTGCGAAGATACTGCTTTTTCATTTAAGAAATATTGTTCATCGCTTGCTGTTTTTCCAAGAGAGAACTTCACCCAAAGACGTTTTCATTTCCCTGTCCCCATTGTAGATGGCAAAGCATTGGTCGGGCGTAGCCCCTGATAACTTAGCCCATTTGGAGATACCCTTGAAAAAGTCCGGCGAATAGGTCGCCCCCGATTTTATTTCGTAAGCGTATTGTTTACCACCCTCGGTACGTAGTAAATCTATTTCGTTTCCGGTGCTGTCCCGCCAGAAAGTCAAATTAGGTTCCGCACCTTTATTATATGCCTCCTTGATAAATTCATTAATAACCAGATTTTCAAACAGACCGCCACGCAAAAAATGCGTCGAGATCTGTTCCGCATTTTGTATCTCTAATAAGGAGCAGGCCAACCCTGTATCATAGAAATAAAGTTTGGGCGTTTTTACTAATCGTTTGGCATAGTTGTTAAAATCCGGCCTTAGCAGATAGCAAATGTAACTCGCTTCTAATATCGAAATCCAAGCCGTTGCAGCTGTCACCGATATACCGCATTCATTAGCCAATGACGAAAGATTGAGCAGTTGTCCGATACGTCCGGCACATAATTTCAAAAAACGGATAAACTTGCTCAAATCTCCAATGTTTCGCATCAAGCGCACATCCCGTTCAACATACGTCTGGATATAGAACGGGTAATAATCATCCGGCTCTATATTTTTATCATAAATACGCGGATAAGCCCCTTTGAATATCTCTTCATCCACATTTTTGGGAAGAATACCGCCTTCTTTCATTTCACGATGAGAGAAAGGTAAGAGTTTGAGTATAGCTGTCCGGCCCGCCAATGACTGATTCACATTTTCCATTAATAGAAAATTATGTGATCCGGCCAATAAATACATCCCCTCACGATTCTCATTATCGGTGTAGGTTTGAATATACGAAAATAGCGAGGGAACATGTTGCACCTCGTCAATGATTGTCTTATCAGGATAGGTCGCAAGAAATCCTTTGGGATCGTCGGTTGCAAACAACCTCATGTCCGGGTCTTCGAGAGATACATATTTATAATCCGGAAAAGATGTTTTCAACAAAGTAGATTTACCCGACTGCCGAGGTCCCGTCAGGGTGACAATCGGATACTTGTTTGTCATCTCTAATAACTTCTGTTTTAATATCCTTTCTATCATAGCTACTTATTTATTGCAAATATAATATTAAAAAGTGAATTTGCAAACAGTAGTTCTGTTTTATCATTGTTAGTTCACACGGCTTTTTCATTTTATTTTTTTATAGGCGGAATTCAATAGCGATATAATGCTTATGTTGTCTTCTGCCTTTGTTTTTGCGATAGCAAAAGGAACACGGCAGGATTGAATCAAGGATATGCCGTATATACCGCGGGGAAGAACTTATTGTCGACAGGGAAAAATGGATAGCAGTGCGGAGCAGCTTAGTTCAATTCAGGCAACAGCGTTGCCTATTTCCAAATATCTTCATTCTCCCAATTTGCAGGAAATCCCATTGCCCGGACATCAATTGAAGGGTAACGGTTTAATAAATCCTTAAACCTTGTCACAAACAAATGGTTAGGATTGATTATATCCAAAAGATACACAATCATGCTCAATATAAGTATGTAGGCGACTTGTGTACGTACAGCCACTAGTATAAAAATAAAAAGCTTACCCTGAGCGCGCTGATCTGACGGGAAGCGGGGTAAGCATGTTGCTGCGAAGATAAAACAATTCTCTTAAAATACAAAATAGTTGCCATATTTATTGTTTTTGATTCACGGCTCTTTCATTTAAGAAATATAGTTCATCGCTTGTTATTGTAGCAAAAAGCCTTATATTCGTGCGCAGCGATGCTGAAGCACCGCCTTAGGTGTTGCTTCTTATCGTTCATTTTATTTTTTAATCGTTACTAAATATCAGGATTCAACGATCCACTTTTCGATGTTTCGGGTTTGGGCACTGAAATTTACGCCAATCTTAAAAAGCTTACGGCCGTCAGTCGCAAAAGGTTGCATATAATGCTTCCCGTTGATCTGTCGGAGAGCTTCTTCGGCAGTGCCATCCAACTTGAACTCCATCACATAAATGAATTTATCTGTTTTCAAAACGAGATCGACACGCCCTTCAGCGGTATGATATTCCACTTGCGTATAGAATCCCATTAGCTTAAAGACGATGAAAAGCACATTCTGATAGTGCAGTTCCCGATCACGAATCATTTCGTAAGGGGTATCCGCAAAGAAACTCTGCAGACGGCGGAAAAAAGAATCATAGTCCCCGGCACGAACCTCTTGCACGAACTTCTGAATTTCAAACGGGGCTTCTACTTTATTGGTGTCCGCATAATAAGGAAGCAGAAACTTCATGAACCCCTCCTCCACTTCGCGATTCGGGAATCCCAAACGGTAAATCCCGAATTCACGGTCATACCCCTTGATGGTGAGGTAACCACTCTGATAAATTACGGGAATAGGATCGGTAGAGGAAGAGTCGATGCTGTTCAATACATCCGCATCGGTTTCCACATGCGCCATTTTATGAAGATCATAGTGATGTATCTGCAAGAGTTCTACCAGATAGGTAGGAGTACCCGTTTCAAACCAATAATTTCCAAATTTCATTTTATAGAACGTATTCAGCAGGCTGAAAGGATTGTAAATGCCGATCGAATCTTCCACAAAATGGTACCCGTCATAGCATGCCTTCAATTCACGGCACACCTCTTCATAACCCATCCTCTGCCTGTCGGCAAGTTCGTACAACTCTTGATCCAGATTGGTCCGTATTTCCTCCTCGGTGATGCCGCACAATGCCACGTAACGTTCGTCCATCGACAAATCGATCAGATTGTTCAAAGCACTGAATACACTCACTTTACCAAACTTGGTGACACCGGTCAGAAAAGCGAACCGGATGTATCCATCCATTGTTTTGATAGCTCCATAAAAGGCTTGCAAGGTCTTGCGAAACTCTTTTTGCAATTCTTCATCCCCAATGGATTGCAGCATGGGCTTATCATATTCATCCACCAGAGATACTATTTTTTCTGTGTTTCGCATGTCATACTTGAAAAGCAACGCCGTGACAGTAAAAAAAGTTTTTCACTTCACACAAGAGAGATGTAATTTTGTCACGTAAATAAAAGCAACAATTATGAAAGAATTAAATTTTGACTGGCTGCTGAACGGAAGCTGCCTGCTGTCGGACGTGGCGATGGCATATTTCACAACCTGTGTTTATCCCCGCTCGGCAGGCAAACGGATGCGCGACGAGATAGAACGTTATCCGAACCTGTACGCCGAACTGCTGGAAGCGGGATACAAGCGTCCCAACACACTGTTGACGCCGCGCCAGATCTGTATCGTGATCCGTCACTGGGGAATGCCCGACACGGTGTACAAGTGGCTGCGCGAGCACCCCGCGGATCGGGTTCAAAAACTGTTCGCCGACCGCAAATTCGACTGATATATTTTATATATCTTTTGTTTATTATTTATTTATGTGCAGGTCTGCATGTTGGCGGCCTCTAAATTCATCCGCACAGAAAGCTGAGCAACAGCGCATTAGGAGTACCAAAGCATGTTGGTGTCCGTGTTGGTGGTTTAGAGGCTCCGGATGATGGAAACAGAGGTTCCGGAAAGGCCCGGACGAGGCTCGGTTTCACCCCCGCAGAGCGTGCGCTGCCCTGCAGAGGACCCTGTGACTTTTTGCGCCGTAATGCGGCACTCTGCATCACTTTCTTGCATCACCGGCTGTCCGTGCTTAGCTTTGTCACACCGTTCGGGAAAGAGCGGTACACTCGATAACCTGTAAAATGAAATACTATGAACGCATCGACTGAAACAATTCTGAAAAAAGGATATATCCTGATCCCCAAATCCCTGATCGAAGATTTCCTCAAAGCCGGATTGGGCACAGAGGGCTATCTGGAAGCGTGGATACGCGTATTGGCGCTGGTCAACTATTCGGATACGGAGACCTGTGTGCAAGGCAACCGGATGATCTGCCGACGGGGAGAGACGGTATACACCTACAGCCACTGGGAAAAGGTGCTGGGATGGAGCCGCTATCGCACCCGCCACTTCTTCGAAACCCTGTTTAAATCCGGAATCATGGAGGCCGTGGAGAACTCCGCCGGAATCACCCTGCTACGGGTGATAGACTATGACCTCTGGACCGGACAGAAAAAGGCGGCCGCCACCCGGAGCAACCATGCCACGGAGGGTTTCGACGACTTCTGGGACCTCTACCACCGCATCACCCAAAAGGACAAGATAAACATAGCCCGTGCCCGGAAAGAATGGAAAAAACTGACGGCAACGGAGAAGAAACTGGCCTTGGAAAACATCGAGGAATATTATGCCCACCAAAAAGATATACGCTTCTGCAAACAGGCGGCCACGTATCTGGCGGATAAAGCGTTCCTGAATGAATATGAGTTTTAAACCCACCACAAATCCAAATCATTATGCTACAACCCCAAGCACCCGAACTCGAGGAAACCATCCTCGGAGCCTGCCTGATCGAAAAAGAAGGCATGGCACTGGTTGACGAACTGCTGAAACCGGAAATGTTTTATGTCACCCGTCATCAACTGATTTATGCCGCACTGCAGGCGATGTTTCACGCCGGTACGAACATCGACATCCTCACCGCCACCGAAGAGCTGCGCAAGCGCGGAAAGCTGGACGATGCCGGAGGGCCGTTCTACATCACCCAACTGAGCAGCCGGGTGGCAAGTTCGGCACATCTGGAATATCATGCGCGCATCGTGCACCAGAAGTACATCCGAAGAGAAATGATCGTGGGATTCAGCAAGCTGCTGACCCTCTCCGGCGATGAAACCATCGACCTGACAGACACGCTGGTGGATGCTCACAACCTGCTGGACAGGCTTGAAGGAGCCTGCGGACACAACCGGCAACTACGGGATATGGACACTCTGATGCAGGCCACCCTGGTGGAAGCGGAAGGGCGAATGCGGAAAAACAAGGACGGAGTGACCGGCATCCCTACCGGACTGACCGAACTGGACAAGATGACGGGCGGATGGCAAAACAATGACCTGATCACCATCGCCGCCCGGCCGGCAGTGGGGAAAACCGCCTTCGCGCTCCATCTGGCTAAAGCCGCAGCAGCGGCAGGACATCATACGGTGGTGTACAGCCTCGAGATGCAGGGCGAACGATTGGGTGACCGATGGCTCCTGTCGGCAGGAGAGATGGACCCGCACCTCTGGCGAAGCGGAAAAGTGTCGCAGGAAACATGGCTGCAAGCCCGGCAGACCGCAGGAGAACTGGCAAGACTGCCCATCTGCGTAGACGACAACCCGGATATGAGCATGGACCGGGTACGCTCGAGCGCACGGCTGCTGCAAAGCAAAGGCAAGTGCGACTTTATCATCATCGACTATCTGCAACTGTGCGACATGCGCACCGAACAGAACAACCGGAACCGGGAACAAGAGGTGGCACAGGCCAGCCGTAAAGCCAAGCTGCTGGCCAAGGAACTGCACATACCGGTCATCTTGCTGAGCCAACTCAACCGCGGCTCCGAAAACAGGGCGTACGGACGCCTGGAATTGGCGGATCTGCGTGAGAGCGGCGCCATCGAGCAGGATTCCGACCTGGTGGTTCTGCTCTATCGCCCGGCACTGGCACACCTGGCAACGGACAAGCAGAGCGGATATCCGACAGAGGGGCTGGGGATAGCCATCATCGCCAAACACCGCAACGGCGAGACGGGCAATGTATACTTTGGACACAACAGGAGCATGACAAAAATCGGCGACTATGTGCCGCCGACGGAATGGATAAGGAGGAACGCGAAATAAAATGGAAAAGTCGGAGTCTACAGGCTCTCTATCTCTCCGGCGGACAATCCTGTCACCTGGCAGATGGTTTCGACCGGCAGGTTCAATGCCTTCA
>ERZ809224.1723-NODE-1723-length-15190-cov-6.855699_pt1 | contig 15190 bp, 8 predicted proteins | sample MGYA00520513_ERZ809224 | MGnify/ENA primary metagenome ERZ809224 (study PRJEB31576, sample SAMEA3212658) | Homo sapiens | biome: human-gut; feature: human gut; material: fecal | place: Sweden | collected 2012 ...
CAGTGATTTCTCGCGTACAAGCGAGAAATCAAGGGAGCTGCTGTCTGAGGAGAGTCCGCATCAGCGGACTCGACGAGTTAGCGACCGGCTGGTTCTTTGGCGCTTGCAGGTTCTTAGATAATTCAAGCGAGTGAACCTTAGCCCTGCCCCCATATCCGCTGCCTGCTCCGTCCTCTTTTGCAACACTAAAGTGCCATCGGCTATCATTCAGCCTGAATGGTCACTCTGCCCACCCCCAAATCTGAACAGATAAAAACAAAAGAACCGCTCTCCTGATACAAAATCCTATCAGGAAAGCGGTCCAAATGTTTAATTCCTATACAAGCAAGCCGGGTTCTCAAACCCAATCACTGCTCAGAAAGCCGTAATTTTCTCCGCCGCATACTGCAGAATCAAAGCCGCATCACTGGTATCGGCTGCGCCGTCACCATTTACATCTGCGCTGGCTTCTGCTTCTTCGGACAGTGTCGTCAGCTCTGCGCTTGCCGCAAGCAGACTTGCGCTGTCGCTTGTGGTAACTGCACCGTCTCCGTCCACATCACCGAGCAGACGGGCATCCGCCAGCTTAAGGGTCAGCGTCTTAACTGCTTCGTTCACTTCACTCTGCACTGCGTCGTCATCGTCGTATACTGCCTGTGCTTCTGCAGTCACTTCTGACAATCCCGCAATTGTGGATGCCACATATGCATCCGCATCCGCCAGCACCTCATTTGCCTTTGCAAGCATAGCCTTCAGCGCTGCTTTATTTCCCTTCATCTCAAGATTGATGATCGCATCAATCAGATTTGCATAGGCATCGCGGATATCATCTTCGCCTCTGTTCTGATCTTCTGCCACTGCCTCTGCTTTTGCAATGGCATCTTTCAGATTATCTGTCGTTTCTTTTGTATAATTGCCGTCCAGCAGATCCTTCGCCGCTTCGATCAGGCTCTCAAGAGACTCGATGTCCGCTTTTTTAGCCATCTTAAACAGCTCATCCAGAACTGCATACGCTGCATTATCCACTTCCTCCTGTGACGCGCCTGTATTTGCCAGAACCTCTCTTCCGGACTCAACTGCTGCCGCAAGTGCCTTCGTATCCTCATAATTCTCACCAAGCGCCAGGATCGGCTCCGCCGCCTTAATCGCTGTTTCCAGATGCAGCTTCTGTACGCCATATTCCAGATTTCCAAGAGCTGCCGTAAGCTTGCTTACTGCGGCATCAAATTCTGCCTGTGCTGCATTTTTGTCTGCCAACAATGCTTTTGCTTCTTTTACTGCTGTTTCCAGTGCCGCCCAGCTATCAGCCGTGTACTCGGATGCATCCAGAGTCTCTGTCATAGCCACAAGCTTTGCAAGTCCTTCTTCGGAGATACTGATTTCTTCAGCCGTAAATCCAAGCTTGCTCTCTTCCATCTTATCCGTGGCCGCCGTGACAGGCACAATGCGGAAGGTTTCCGCATAGGTATTGTAGGTTCCGTCCGCGTTCGGTCTCGTAGTCGGGTAGAAGCCCTCCAGCGGAACATGGTTGAAAAAGCCTGTGTTGCTCACGCCGCGCTGTATCGCATCCACGCACAGATAAACTTCTTCATCCATCGGCACTTCTGTAGAATGGCGAATCGTCTGGCTGTTATACTGATAATCGGTCCAGGAAACCGGATTGATATTTTCCGCCTTGACATGCAGCGCGGAGGATTCCACAGTTCCGTCCGCCGCAACCATGATACCATTTCCGTCCTCGTCCGTCAGAGCCGTCCAGCGCACATCCGTATGATTGCCGTTTTCCTGCGGTTTTACATACTTGCTTACAAACTGGTCTGTGACCGTACTCTTATATACTCCAACATCCGCAGAGGTCTTTCTGTCGATATAATTCTCCTCCGGCCCTCTTCCGAAATATTCCAGATTCTCGTATCCGGAAGACAGGGTCATACGAACACCAACCTTCGGGAGCGCATAATTTCCAGCCGTTCCGGGAGCAAAATTGCTTCTCGGTGTGAAGGAGCTGCTCACTACGATCTCACCATTTCCATAAATATCGTAAATCAGGCTCTGATCCGCGTCAATCGGAAGCTTCACATTCAGCTCCACACGGATATGTTTGCCATTTTCATCCTTTGTGATAACAGGCGCTTCCACAAGCTCCATGTTATCGTCAGCATTTCTCATATTCCGGTCATACGCCACCGGTGTGTCATTGTAAGTCTGTGCTCTCCAGAAGCTTGGTACAGGACCCTTTTCCAACACAACTTTGCCGTCAACCGTATAATCATAAAGAATACCGGAAGTCTTATCCATCTTCAGGGAATAAGCCTTGCCTTCATCGGTAATTCCCTCAACCGTCAGCACATCTCCGTCCTCGGCCCTGGTAAATACCTTCATATCATTGTAATTTAAAACTGCTTTTGTCTTATCTTCCGGTGTCAGGTCAAACTGCTCGTGAGCAAGCACATTGTCATATTTCGTAAGTACGGCATCCCAATCCGGTTTCTCTTTGTGTTGTACGGAAAACTCCAGCATATAGGTGTCGCCTGCCTTCGGTGTAACTTTGGGAAGCTCAATGGAAACCATTTCTTCTCCGAAAGTCTCTCCTGACATGCACGGTGTGGACAGATTCAGTGTACCTGACTTAATCTCCTTATCGTCCTTCGTCAATGTCCAGACAATGTCATAGCCTTCAAGCGTACTGTTTTCCAGCTCGTTGACTACCTTAACCTCAATCTTGCCGTCTGTCACCTTTGCATTTTCATCCGCCAGATAGAAATTCACCTGCTGGTGGTCATAGCGCATCTGTACTGCCTTTGCACTCGGGGTATGATCTGCAAACAGAACGCCATTTGCACAGAATGCATCTGCATTGCTGCTGCCGTCAATCCAGTCTCCGCCGTAACCCCAGAAGGACGTACCGTCTTCTCTTGTCGTCTCCAGAGACTGATCCGCCCAATCCCAGATAAATCCGCCCTGTACATTACTCAGAGTACGGTTCAGTTTCCAGAACTCATTAAAGCTGCCGAAAGACTGCCCCATTGCGTGCTCGTATTCCTGCTCGAAATAAGGCAGTTTATAGTTCGCATTCTTTGCATAGCTCTCTACATTCCTTGCCTCAGGATACTGTGTGCTGTGCACGTCCACGATATTTTTGCTTCTTGTCTCCATTCCCCACGGATCGGCGCCTGCATCCTTCTGATAGCGGTGATAATATCCGTCGGATTCTCTCTCATACATACGCAGTCTGCTCGGATCACGGTTCAGCACCGCCATAGCCGCTGCCCAGAAGCAGTAGGTATTATCCAGCGGACATCTTGTGTAGGTAGCCTCATTTCCGTAAGACCAGCCAATGATAGATGCATGATTCTTCAAAAGCTCCAGCATATTCATGTTACGGTCCACGACCGGAGTTACCCAGCGGCTGTCAGCACCCGGAATCGGAACTGCATGGTCGCCGTATGCACCGTAATGAGATTCTACATTTGCCTCGGCATAAACATAAATACCAAGCTCATCCGCCACATCATAAAGCAGCTTCGCATTTGGATAATGGGAAGTACGTACCGCATTTACATTAAACTGCTTCATCAGCTTCAGATCATCGATAATCTCCTGGTTTGTGACAGCGCTGCCGTTCTCAAGGCTGGTATCATGACGGTTTACGCCGCGGAAAATAATCTTCTGACCGGTAATCTGCATCTGCTCCTGCTCATCATCATTGATGTTTACTTTATATATTTCGCGGAAGCCCACATGCTCTGCAACAGCTTCCACAACCTTGCCTGTATGATCCTTCAGTTCCAGGGTTACCATATACAGGTTTGGCGTATCAGGGAACCACTTCTTCGGATTTTCCACCTGGATCGTCGCTGTTTTCCGATCGCCCAGATTCAGCTTTTTCTCTCCGTCCGCGTCCTCTGCATCCGGATTTGCCGCACCGCTTTCTCCCTTCAGAGCCGTCAGCTCATCATAGCTTACCGTATCCTGACCGACCAGCGTCCCGTCCATGTCCAGAAGCTTTACATCCACCGTATACCCGTCGGCATTTGTTTCCTCTGTCAGATTTCTCACGTCCACATCCACATTCATGGTGACGTCGCTGTTCTTATCTGTTCTGTCCGCAAAGCTTGTCTGCACGAAGAAATCACGGATTTCTGCATTTTTGTCCTTGGAATACAGGAAAATATCGCGCATGATACCGCTCAGTTGGATGAAATCCTGATTTTCCAGATAGCTGCCGATACACCATCTGTAAACCTTCAGCGCTATCGTATTCTTCTCGCCATTCTTATTCAGATACGGTGTGATATTGAAATCATGCGCCGTAAAGCTGTCCGCCGTATAGCCTACCTGTCTGCCGTTTACAAACAGATAGTACGCAGATCTTACAGACTGCAGAGAAATAAAGATCTCTCGTCCGTCCCAATCCGCAGGTGTCTCAAACTCGGTTCTGTAATATCCCACCGGATTGTAATATACCGGCGCCTGCGGATCATCATAGTCAATGTAATTTCCTCTGACACTGCCCCACGGATAAATACTGTTGGTATAAATACCTTCATCAAAATATTTAAAGGTCTGATCCTCGTTGCGGTAGGTCTGCCATGCATGCGGAACAAATTCCTTGGCAAAATCACCCTTCACATCCTCGGGAAGCGTCTCTTCCAGATACCCCTTCGCATCTGCCGCATCCGCCTTTTCCGGATTTTCAACCAGTGCAAAATCCCATTCCTTCTGAGTCAGGAGCTGGTAATAAGCGCTTTTCTCCTCTCCGACATCATCCAGTGCGCTCTTCTCGCTGTCAAAAGCGGTCTTGGCATCCTGATACGGAATGAAATCCGCATGAGAAGGCTCACGGTTCACTTCAGCAACTGCAATATCCTTATACCACTCTCTCCCTGTAAATACCGGAGCCTCATCTGTAACATTGATGCGAATGGTATTGGATACATACTCTTTTCCGGATACAGTCAGATAAGCTGTGATATCCGAATAGCCTTCCTTTAATCCGGTCAGTGTACTTCCTTCAATCTTTGCTACACTCTCATCAGTGCTCTCCAGACGAATACCATTTGTAATAGCCTCGCCTGCGGCATCCTTTGCCACTGCATTGACCTGTACCGTCTTTCCGGTCTGTACATAGCTTGCAGAAAGCTCCAGGCTGATCGTGGCTTCCAGCTCATTCATAATCCAGAGCGCTGTCTCCGCATTCTCTTCCTTCATCTGGACAAGCTGCCAGTTTGCATCATTTTCTGTTCCAATGTATTTGCCGGATGCCTTATTCTGGATTCGGTAATTACCGGATGCCTCATCCTTTATAATCTTCCACTTCTGCTCATCTGCACCGGACATCTTCTGCATGCTGGTATAAGCGTTCAGGTCGCCTCCCTGGATGACAAGCTCCATGTTGCTGCGCGGATGCCAGTACACATAACCGTCACCCGCTTCGGTAAATACCCACATACGGGTGGGCGCAAGTGCGGTATTCCACAGATACAGGCTGCTTCCTTCTCCAATCCAGTCTCCGCCCGGCTCCAGCAGATAACCCTCGAACTTCACATTATCAATACGATAAACACCCGGCCACTCCTCAGATGCGTCCAGAACAGTCAGCTCTTCCGCAACCTCTGTGCCATCCAGATCAGCCGTGATGACAGCGGTACCAGCCTTCTTAGCAGCGATCACATTTCCTTCTACTGCTGCCACTTCCGGATCACTGCTTGTGAACACAGCGCCGCTGCCGTCAAGCGCAACACCATTTTCATCAAAGCCCGTGACAGAAGCCGTCACATTATCGCCTGTCCTTGCTACCTTGTCGCTCAGTGTAAGCTCCATGGAAGCTTCCACCTTTTTAAGACTCCATGCCTGCGGCGTGTCGGACATGCTGACCTGCGTGTGGTAGTTGGTGGATGTGCTCACATAGCGCTCTCCGTTTTTCAGATAATACTGATCCTCGGTTCCCTCTACCTTCTCCACTGTCCATTTCTGAGCAGCATTGGAATCGCTCTTTCTCTGCATGCTTACAGCCGCGCTCTCCGCCTGCATGACAAGATCATCCGCCTGTCTGCAGTACCAGTAGTAAGTGCCGTCGCCTGCCTCCTCAAACCAGAACATCTCACAGTCTGCTGAGGCATTAGCACCCTGCTCCCACAGCCAGAGATTATTTCCCTCCGAAGCCACATCCGCCCCCGGTGCAAATCTCTGCGTCGCATCTTCAATATGGTAAATACGATAGGTGGCCTTCAGATCAGATGCTTCCTTCGGCTCTGCTGCAAGGGTTGAAAATCCCATCGTACTTATAACCATCACAAAGGCCATCAACAGCGAAATAAATGACCGGGCTGCTCTTTTCCTATTTTTCTTCTGCATTCCGTTTCCTCCTTATAATTTGATATCTTCTCAGTCGATTCAGCCCATGTAATCAAAGCCCTGCGTCAGCTTTTCAATAACCGGGCAGACATATCCGCCCCGCTGCACGCGTAAAAATTTCCTTCCTTTTTCCCTCCTTCCTGTACACTGCATTCAGCCTGAAATTTTGTTATCAATTTTCCAATTATTTGACTCACTGAATTTCTGAGAAGTTTTTCATTGAGGACTTTTCAGTCCTTCTGTTTACTAATTATAATTGCGGATGCGTTCCAGAAGTGTTCTTTTCCTGCATTTCCGATCAATTTTCCACAAAATCTACAATTTTATCTCATATTTTTTATGTATCTTTCACAATTTCCTATTTGCCTCTCAACACCGCCTCCGTCTGTCTTTCCAGCATGGGCAGAAGAGGCTCACTCCATGAGTATTCTGTCATAAATTCTCCGTGAAACTGCCTTGCCGCTTCAATATCCCCATTTAGTAAACGAAAATAATCACAGGTTATGCCTTTCAGTTCCAGACAAAGCCGCCCGCGCTCACTTCGGAGCATCCACTGCAATCCATTCTGCTTCAGTGTATTTCGTAAATTCATGACTGCCTTTCTAAACTTTCCTTTTGCTTTATCTCCAAAAGGTTCATTTTCCCAGAGCATCTCAATAATAAATTCCATATCCGCCATTCCGCCTTTTCTCATGACAAGAAGAGCCAGCAGTTCTTTTGCTTTTCGGCTGCTGAAATCCACTGCATGTCCGTCTAAAAACAGATCAAATCTTCCGAACGTACGAAATTCTATATGCTCTGCTTTGTTTTCCCCCAGCATTCTGCGCGCTTTGTCTATTGCATGCTCCACCTCTTTTAGTCCAAAAGGCTTTAAAATATAATCACACGCATCCTCCCGATAAGCCTCTAAAGCATATTCGTCATATGCCGTCACAAAAGCGGCCTGTATATTTTTTTGAATGCCGTGCAGCTTTGCAAGCAGCTCAAGCCCCGTAATTCCCGGCATGCGAATATCTAAAAAGGCAAAATCGACAGGATTGTGTTTTACATAATCCAACGCTTCCGCCGGATTGCAAAAGCTTCCGCACACATCCACATCTGCGATATCTCTGCACAGATATGCCAATTCCTCCAAAATCAACTGCTCGTCATCCACTATAATAATTTTCACTGTCGCTACCTCCATCGACCGGAATATGTACGATCTGCACGCATCCTTCTCCTATACTGCTGATAATCTCAAGTCTTGCATTCAAAAGCTTGTTCAGGCGTAAACGCAGGTTCCGGATACCGATACCTTCGGCCGACTCTATATCGGATATGTCAAACCCCACGCCGTCGTCCCTGATTTCTATAAGAATTTCATCCTCTCCTCTTCGACTTGCAATCACAACCATACCTCCCTCTACTTTCTGGCAGATACCGTGACATACCGCATTCTCTACCAGGGGCTGTATCGTTAATGGCGGAATCAGAAAATTTTCCTCCTGAATATCCCACAAAATTTTCAGGCGGCTGCCGAACCGAATCTGCTCAATGTGAAGATAGCCTTTGATTGTCCGCAGCTCTTCCGAAAATGGTATCGGAGCTGCTGATTCCATGGCCTTCATATTACTTCTCAGAAAAACAGCAAAATCGTAAATGGCCTGTTCCGCCTCTAAAGGACTTGTGCGGCATAGAACCTTTATAGACATAAGTGCATTCTGGAGAAAATGCGGTTTGATTTGATGGAGGGCAAGCTCCAGTTTCGCCTGCTGAAGCTCACTCTCCATCTGCACGGCCTCAAGCGCCTTTGCCTGAATCTTATTCATACGGCAGCGGTCAATAATATTAATGGATAAATCAAAGAAAATCACTCCCAAAAAGAAGTATATTCTATAAGAATACGGACAAAAACCTGCCACGGAAAAATCCGCTGCCGTACAGCCAAACCACAGTAAAATCAATCCGCTTTCCATTAAAAATGTTTCAATCTTTATGTCATCCTTGCAGCCTGACAGCCTGCATATGAGCAAAATCCACACTGCCGCATCCACAGTCAGCCACCAGGCTGTGGAACCTATAAAAGCTCCAAGAAGCATAACCGCCAGGCATACCGCCGCTGCTATGCCTGGCATACCGCACAGTTTACTCCTGGCCGTAACAAGATTCCCATATTCGATCCGCAGTAAAATTACCCACATAAAAAGCTGCGTCACATAAGTGCCAATCAAAACCAGATCGTACCCGGCTATATACTGTCCCGGCAAAGCCGAAAAAGGCACGTCCGCAGTTAATCCCCGCACAAGCAGCAACAAAAGTATGCAAAGCATAACTCTGGAATATCCGCTTTGAGGGGCCAGAATCAACTGTAATGCATATGCAGCCGCAAACAAAAGGTGCATCCCAAAAAGCAGGAGCACAAAAGCACGATATTGACCGTACTGCTGCTTCTGCTTTCCATACTCCTGTATACGCGGCGCTATACTAAGCCCCGGCAGATACTGCCCGGCGACCTCCACAACCAGTTCACACGAGGAAGACTGCAGAGTAATATACGTCTCCTCTGACGCACCTGCGTTCACTGACAATGCAGATAAATTTTGAGATACCATGCCGCTCTTTTCCACACTCTGACCGTCTATAAAAATCCGATAGGCGGAAGGCATGCCTTTCAAAGATACGGATACTGTCAACTCCGGCAGATTGTTTCGAAGCGTTACTCTGTAACTTCCCCAGGCTGCCTCTTTCAGTGTCGTGCTGTTCATATAGGAGGGTACATAAACAAACCTGTCAGGCGAAACGTCCCCCATCAGCTCTGTAACTATAAACTTATGTTCAAAAAATTCCCACTCGCCTCTCAGCTCCACAGCCTCGCCTTTGCTTAAATCCACTTCCCTCAAGTCCATGACCCCTTCTTTAACCGGTACTTTCCCCGAAGGATTTATCAGAAAGAAAATTTTCAGGCTGCAAACCGCCATCAGCGCTGCCAGGATCAAGATCTTTCTTTTTTTTAAAATTTCCCATAGCTTATTCAAAATCTGCATACAAAAACTCGTATCCTCCGCCTGCAAGATTCATGCTCGTCTCAAATCCGGTAAGTTCCGGATTCAGCAGCAGTCTTTCCGCCCGAAGCTGCAATGGAATCATGGGAGCATCCTCTATCAATATTTTTTCCGCCTTAAAGAGCGTATTCATCCGAATCTGCTGATCTGACTGCAGATTCGCCTCCGCCAGATACTTTTGAAATTCATCACTTCTGTTCCCCTGCGTACCGTATGCATAATCGTATCCCCAAGGCTCCAGATATGCCATAAGATCTGAGTATTCAGCAATCACTCCCTTTAGAGTCATTCCGCCGTTTTTCTCATTTTCGTACAGCTCTGGTATTTCAAATGCTTTTACTGTGATTTGTATACCCAGCTTCTTTTCCCACTGTCTTTCAAGCTCCGCCGCTTCTTTCCTGCTCCACCAATCATCATTTATGTTAATTATAATCTCAATATCCTCCGGTTTGGAAATCTTCAAAGCTTCCATTGCCTGCTGCAGATATTCTTTTGCCAGTTGTAAGTCACCTGTCACAGAAAACAATGTATCCGGATATGCTTCAACATATGTTTGACATATTCCCAGACCCACAGCCGGAATACAGCGGGCATTTGGCTCTATCGCATCGCTGTCCAGAGCTTTTTTATAAGCTTCCCGATCCAGCGCATAATTCAGAGCCTGACGCAGAGGCTTGCACTGCAGAGGCCCCGGTGTCTCAAGATCCAGATAAAGATTTTCATAAATGCCTGTCATCACTCTTCTCTGCTCTCCGGCCTTGTATTCATCGCCCCCGTCAATGGGAATCGGCATCACATCCACGTTGCCTTCTAAAAATTGTTCGTAAGCCGTTTTTGTGTCCGGCAGATATACCGCCTCCACGGCATCCAGGGAAATATAATCTTTTTCCCAGTAATAAGGATTTTTCACCATACGAAAAACATTGTCCCTGGCAGACTTCTCCAAAACAAAAGGGCCATTGCAGTCTTCCGGTCTCAGAGTATCGCCTGCATCTTCACGCATCGGTGAAAATGCACGCAAGGCCAATATCTGAAGAAATTGAGCCATTGGACGCTCAAGCTCAATCTGCAGAGTCTGTTCATCCAAAGCTGTAACTCCAAGCTCCTCTATGTCCATATTTCCTCTGTATATTTCCTCTGCATTTTTTATGACTGCCGCACGTGTATTATAATTCTCCTTCTGTAAAAGCCGCCTGAATGCACGCACAAAATCTTCCGCATATACGCGTGTACCGTCACTGTAATATGCGTCCTCTCTCAAATGAAAGATATAGGTACAACCATCCTTTGAAATTTCATAGCTGTCCGCCATTCCATATCTAAGTTCATATTGATATACACGCATCAACCCTTCCACAAGATAGCAGGCAAGCGTATGTTCCGCGCTGGTTCCCAGATGTAAGGGATCAATTTCTTCTATCGCTTTCTCTCCATAATTTACATATCGCAGTACCTTTTTCTGCGATACGCCCGTATCTTTTGTCGAGTCGGCCGCACAGCCTGCGGCCAGCAAACCTGTTATAAGGAGACATCCTGCAAAAATCCGTAATCGTGTCTTCATATTTCCCCCCTATCTGCATTTAATCGTTTTACTGCATTTTCATCAGACATATTAGCTCAGAAATCCTGATTGTAATTTCACATTTTGACAAAATTTCGCCTTTATTTTTAATATATCAATAAAAATCACCAATTATCTTTATTATAAGCCGTAAATCCCATTCTTTACAACCACTAAAATTCACTATCTGCTAATCCGTGCATCAGCAGCGCAAAAAACCTCCGCAAAACTCAAAACGAGTCTTTGCAGAGGCTTGATCGTTACACATTTTACTCTGACCGCCGCCTGTCACATCACTGAACGTTTGCTTTCACCGCTGCAGCCGTCCACAGGCGATCCAGATCCACGGAGATTATTTCATTTTTACTCACCATATTCTTCTTGAATTTTACCAGATACGCATCATATTTCTTTTTACTTGTCTTTTTTCCTTTTATATAGTATTTCGTCGGCCACCCCTCATAGGAGCAGTTGGACTTTGCTGATATTTTTTTGCTCGAAAACACGACTTTATTGTAGCTGCATACACCGACGCCAGCCCAGCTTTCCGTCTTGTATTCTTTCTTTTTACCGCTTATTTTATAAATTGTCCCTGAAAGCTTTCCTATTTGCTTTACTTTACCATTGCGGTAAGTATATACCTCCCAGGGCGCACCACAAGATCCATATGGTTTTGGGTTGACCAAAAGCTCCAGTGTTTTGTCGCCGTTCATATCCCGGATGATAACTGCGCTTCCCCATAAATGATTCCACTGCGCATTAACTTTATTCAGCTTTGCGGCATAAGCTTTTGCACACTTGCTGGTAATCTTAGCTTTGGCCTGCACCGTCTCTGCCGGCCAGGCTGCACTTGCCAGTACAAAAAGTACCATAACCGCCAAAATGCAGATACTTCCTTTAAAGCTTCCGCCCGCATTTCCGATTCTTTTTTTCTTTCCTTCCATTGCTTTTTTCTCACTTCCTATTTTTATGTTCTCTCTATTCTTATGTTCTCTCCATTCTTAAATTAACTTTCCGCGCTGCAAACCGGAAGACTATTACACTCGCAGTGCGGCGGCACACTAAAGGTTTCTCTCACCCATCTTTTCCAAAAATGCCTGATAGCCTTTAAATGCCTCATAAATATCCGCTTTACTTGTCACTTCATAGGGAGCATGCATATTCTGAACAGCCACACCGCAGTCAATAACCTCCATTCCATAATTTGCCAGAATATACGCAATGGTTCCTCCGCCGCCTTCATCTACACGCCCAAGCTCCGCCGTCTGAAATGCTGCCTCGTTTTCGTCCAGAACCTTGCGGATTCTTGCAATATACTCCGCATTGGCATCATTCGAACCGGATTTTCCTCTGGACCCTGTAAACTTATTGAAAGTCAGACCCTTTCCAAAAAATGCGCTGTTTTTCCGCTCCATCACACCCGGATAGTTGGGATCATATGCCGCGCTCACATCGGACGAGAGCATTCTGGAGTTCTGAAGCGCACGTCTTACCTTCAGCTCACTGTAATCTCCAACAGCATCCATAATCTCCGCAACTGCATTCTCAAAAAATCTGGAATGCATACCGGTAGCTCCCACACTGCCGATTTCTTCCTTATCAACTAACAGACACACACAGGTATATTCTGTATCTTCAAGCTCCAGCATCGCCTTGTAGGATGGATAAGCGCAGACTCTGTCATCCTGCCCATACCCGATCAGCATACTTTCATCCAGGCCGTAATTGCGCGCACATCCTGCAGGCACCGCTTCCAGCTCCGCAGAAATAAAATCTGTTTCTTCTATATTATATTTGTCTTTCAAAAGCTTCAATATCTGTTTCTTGACCGGCTCCTTCTCCTCTCCTTTCAGCGGAATGCTGCCGATCAGGATATTTAAATCCTCACCTTCAATCACTTCACTGCCTTTTTTCTCCATCTGCTTTTTTCCAAGATGAGGCAGCAAATCCGAAATACCGACCACCGGATCGGACGCATCCTCCCCAAGAACAATTTTCACAACGCTGCCGTCCTTTTTAGCCACAACACCGTGAAGTGCAAGAGGCATAGCTACCCACTGATACTTTTTAATACCACCATAATAATGTGTCTCAAGCATCGCCTGGCCGCCGTCCTCGTAGAGTGGATTCTGTTTCAGATCCAGACGCGGAGAGTCTATATGCGCTCCCAGAATATTCATGCCCTTTTCCAGAGGCTGCTGTCCAATATGGAACAGTACAAGCGTTTTCCCCATAATCGAAACGTAGACCTTATCGCCTGCCGCAAGGGGCTTCCCTTCTTTGCGGACGCTTTTAAGGCTGCGGTATCCATGCGCTTCCACATCCTTAAGAATTTCTTCCACACATTCTCTCTCCGTCTTGCACTTAGAAAGAAAGGTGCGATATGCTTCACAAAAATCGTATACCTTTTTCTTTTCTTCCTCCGTATAGCTTTCCCATACTGTTTTTTCATTCATTTTCTGCCTCCATTCTATGCACACAGCCGTGTACACCTTTCATTTATGCGAGAGCCGAATCAAAGTCATATTCACATGACCCTGGCAGCTATCGTCAATTCAAAGCTTTCTTCCTTTAGCCACACAGGCTTTCATCGCCTCAATGACCGCGCTGCGCATTCCCTTTTCCTCCAGCACACGCACTGCCTCAATCGTCGTGCCGCCCGGTGAACATACCATATCCTTCAGTTCACCCGGGTGCTTTCCGGTTTCCAGCACCATCTTTGCGCTGCCAAGCACCGCCTGCGCCGCAAAACGATACGCCTGTGCCCGCGGCATTCCATCCGCCACTGCTGCATCTGCCATAGCCTCAATAAACATAAATACATAAGCCGGTGAACTTCCGCTGACCGAAACCACCACATCAATCAACCGTTCCGGCAATACCTCAGCTTTCCCGCAGCTTTCCAAAATCTGAATCACGCGTTCCATTTCCTCCGTCGTCACCTGCTCATTGGCACAAACTCCCGTCATTCCCTCTCCCACCAAAGCCGGCGTATTGGGCATACAGCGAACCAACTTCACTTTCTTTCCAAATCGCTCCTCCAACCATGCAAGAGTCTTTCCAGGCGCAATCGAAATGACAATCTTCCTTTCATCCGCCGTATCCTTAATCTGCTCAATAACTTCCTCATAAAAAATCGGCTTCACAGCCAGCACAATGATATCTGCACGCTCTGCCACCTCTCTGTTGTCCGCAGTCATCTCAATTCCATAATTTTCCTGTGCACGTTTTCTGCTTCTCTCTGTTTTGGCAGAAGCGATAATCTCATCCTTCGCACAAATTTCATTTTTCAAAATACCGCCCAGCATAGCACCTGCCATGTTGCCGCAGCCAATAAATCCAAGCTTCATACTATCTCTCCCTTGCTGTCAGATTCTGCAATTCTACTAAACCGCTGTGCATCTTATCCACGACACAGCTTTGCTATTTTCATGTACTACTTTAGCAGAATAAAAACAAGCGGTCAAGGGGCCGGCCATTATTCAGACTGAGTTGTTGCAGAAAAGCACGAAAAGAAGGGCGCCGCATATCGCACGCAGGTAACTTGAGTGCGATATGCGGCGCCCTTCTTTTCTGACTTTCGCAGACGTTTAGGGAGTGATGGCATGCCAAGTTTCTCTCTGTTGATCAAAAAAGATCACTGCCAGATATAAAATAACCGTGAATAGAGTAATCCGGAAACCTTTATTTTGCATCCTGACGTACCCATATATAAACATAACAAGGAGCTCGAAACAGCCAGGAGCAGACAGCGGATATGGGGGCGGGGCGTACTGAGAGAGCTTTGATATTATCTTAGGACCTGAAAGTATCGGAGAATCAGTGGTTTTTTGCGTACAAGCAAAAAACCAAGGCCGCTGCTGTCTGAGGAAAATCCGCATCAGCGGATTTGACGAGTTAGCGGCCGGCTGGTTTGCAGATGCTTTCAGATCCTTAGATAATTCAAGCGAGCGAACCTTAGCCCTGCCCCCATATCCGCTGCCTGCTCCGTCCTTTCTTCATAAATCCTATAATTCATGTGATATAGTTCCATCCGAGTGATCCCTCCTATACTTCGTACTTGATTTTCTCTCCCCGACTCGTTATACTAGAGAACAACGTACAGACTAACCCATAAGGCCCCCCGGCTTTCACAAAGGAGTGAACCAATATGAAAGACACCACTTACATGAAATTAATAGAAGAAATATCTCTGAATGCCTGGCCTTCCCACAAAATAGAGCTATATCACATGAATTATAGGATTTAT
>ERZ809224.1733-NODE-1733-length-15138-cov-9.464231_pt1 | contig 15138 bp, 9 predicted proteins | sample MGYA00520513_ERZ809224 | MGnify/ENA primary metagenome ERZ809224 (study PRJEB31576, sample SAMEA3212658) | Homo sapiens | biome: human-gut; feature: human gut; material: fecal | place: Sweden | collected 2012 ...
GTGTGGCGGGATTCGGCTCATCACCCGCGTTTGGCGAGTCTGCCGCCCGTTGTTCTTGCGATTCCATCACATTCCCCTTGTACTTGGCTTTCCGCGGACAGCGTCGTTCCGCCCCAGCCATACGGCAACGAGCTGGCCGCAGGTGCCGTCTTCCTAACCTTGTACGAGTCTACACGTGCGTTGCAACCAAACATCGAACATGTCCGATTCGATGGATAACTGTGGATAACTTCGGGTGGCCCTAGACGTCTACGAATGGTTATGGAAGACGGTAAGGCCGCGTCAGACGGACACGTCGCACAGCCGCCGCATCGCATGCCGTGCGTCGCTTTCGTCCTCGCCGCTGAACAGCACGACCAGATAGTCGCCGGCACGCAGCCGCGTATCGCCATGCGGCACGATCTGCCGTTCGCCGCGACGCAGGCCAATCACCAGACAGCCGTACGGCCAGCGCACGTCACGCATCAGCTTGCCGTCCGCGGTCGCGCCCATTTCCACAGGCAGTTCCATGATGCCGTTGTCGATGCGATTGGCGATTGCCGTCGTGCCGCCTTGCGCGCGCATGTACCGTTCCAGCAGCTCGCCGTAGATCGGTTTCGTACGCAGCAGGTCGGAGACGAGCAATGCGATGAACGCGACGGCGGCGACCGGCAGCATGTGCGTCAATGTGCCGGACATTTCCACGGCCAGCAGAATCGACGTGATCGGTGTTTTCACGGACGCGGCCAGCGTGCCCGTCATCACGCATACCGAGAAAATCGCCACGGAATCGGACGGCAGGTTGCCGAACTGGTGCAACGTCTCGCCGCAGATACCGCCGGCGAGTGAGCCAACCGCGAGAATCGGCATGAAAATGCCGCCAGGAGCGCCTGAACCGAAGCTGGTGGAGGTGAACAGCACTTTCGCCACGAACAGCACGCACAGCATGCCCAAGCCGACGCGCGCATGCTCGGCCATGGCGATCAGGTTCGAGCCGCCGCCGAGCACGTCAGGCAGCCAAATGCCGATTGGCAGCGCGAGTGCGATCGCGATCAAAGGGCGGCTCCATACGGGAAGCTTGCCGTACAGCGTTTGGAAGCCGAGCAGCGAACGGTTCATCAGCGAACCAACCAAACCGGCCACCAATCCCAGCGGAATCAGCCACCCGTATTCGCCGAGCGGCAGTTGGCCGATGGTGCCGAAGTCAAGCACCGGACGCAGGCCGAAACAGTATTTCGATACGAAATCGGCGGTCAGGGACGCGGCGGTGGCGCCCATCAGAATCGCGGGCGAAAAACTGCGATGCACCCCTTCCAAAGCGAACATCATGCCGGACAGCGGTGCGCTGAACGCGGCGGACAGGCCGGCCGCGGCACCGGCGGTGACCAGATAATGCTCCTGCACGTCCTCACGTTTCTTGCCGCGCAGCCGGTGCGATAGGAACTGCGCGCCCGATGCGCCGATTTGGATGGACGGTCCTTCGCGGCCGAGCGAGAGGCCGAAGAGCGATCCGAGCAGGCCTCCGATGAAGCGAACCGGCAGAATCGTCTGCCATCGCATTTTCAGGCCGCAGATCACCACGCCGTTGGTTTGCGGAATGCCGCTGCCGCCGGCCATCGGCTCTTTTTTGACCATCCATGCGATGGCGAGCGCGGCTGCGATTGCGGCGACCGCCCACGGTGCGACCAGCCACGGGGTTTCGCGGATGCGCGCGTAGATCCAGCGCGCGGTGTCGGTGCCGTATTCGATGCCGAGACGGTAGAGGACGACGAGGAAGCCGGAAATCAGGCCGACGAGAATGCCGGCAGCGGCCATCTTCCATTTCAGGTGGTCGAATCGCGGGACCAGTTTGCTGAACCTGTCAAACCTGTCGAACCTGTCGTTAGGCGGCATTGCAGTCATCGCACTCCCCTTTTCCGTTCCTCCGCCGCGCACCCCGTCGGTGTGTATGCGGTGTGCGTCATACGCGCACGCCATCGCACGCACCATACGCAAAGTGCCGGCAGGCACAGGCCCACCGGCACTTGTCATTGACGTTCGTTACCGACGTTCATATCGACGAATCAGCCGAATCAGCTTCAGTCGATCAGCGAGTTGATCTGGATGATGTGGTCGCGCTGCGGGCCGGTGCCGATCACGGAAATGCGGCAGCCGGACAGTTCCTCAAGACGCTTGACGTAATCCTGGCAGGTCTTCGGCAGATCGTTGAAGTCATGGACCTGGGAAATGTCCTCGTCCCAACCCGGCATGGACTCGTAAATCGGCTTCGCGGCGGCGAACTCGGCCTGGTCGGTCGGCATATCGTTGCGACGCTCGCCGTTGACGTCGTACGCCACGCACAGCGGGATTTCCTTGAGGCCGGTGAGCACGTCGAGCTTGGTGAGCACGATGTCGGTCAGGCCGTTGACCTGGGCCGCGTAACGGTTGACGACCGCGTCGAACCAACCGCAGCGACGCGGGCGACCGGTGGTCACGCCGTACTCGTGGCCTTGGGCGCGCAGCCATTCGCCTTCCTCGCCGAACAGTTCGGTCGGGAACGGGCCTTCGCCCACGCGGGTCACATACGCCTTGGAGACGCCGATCACGCGGGTGATCTTGGTCGGGCCAACGCCGGTGCCGGTGCAGGCGCCGCCGGCGGTCGGGTTGGAGGAAGTCACGAACGGGTAGGTGCCGTGGTCCACGTCGAGCATGGTGGCCTGGCCGCCTTCGAACAGCACGGTCTTACCCTCGTCGAGCGCCTTGTTGAGCACCAGGGAGGTGTTGGCCACGTACGGCTTCAGGCGTTCGCCGAGCTTGAGCAGCTCGTCAGTGGTCTCGTCCACGTCGATCGGGCGACGGTTGTACAGCTTGACGAGCATCTGGTTCTTCTGATGCAGGCTGGCCTCGACCTTGTCATGCAGGTGCTCCGCGTTGAACAGGTCGTGCACGCGGATGCCCACGCGGTTGATCTTGTCGGCGTATGCCGGGCCGATGCCGCGGCCGGTGGTGCCGATCTTGTGCTTGCCGAGGAAGCGTTCGGTCACCTTGTCGAGCACGCGGTGATACGGGGCGATGATGTGCGCGCTTTCGCTCACCAGCAGTCGGGAGCAGTCCACGCCACGGCTTTCAAGGCCGTCGATCTCCTGGAAAAGCACTTCCGGATCGACGACGACGCCGTTGCCGATGACGGGGGTCGTCGTCGGACTGATGATGCCGGACGGCAGCAGATGCAGCGCATACGATTCGTCGCCGACCACCACAGTATGGCCAGCGTTATTGCCGCCGTTGAAGCGGGCGACGTAGTCGACCTTCGTGCCGATCAGATCCGTTGCCTTGCCTTTGCCCTCGTCTCCCCACTGGGCACCGATCAAAACAATTCCAGGCATGTTGTTGCACCTCCGTGCGTACGCGATTCTGCCTTAAGCCTTGCGCCTAAAGCCTTACAAAGGTTACTCTTCACCCTCTACCGGGTCTGAGGGATGCTCACGGCTCCGGACCGACCGTAATCGGATTGCAACCGGTCCGAAAAACAGACCAGAAAACGCCCGAAAACAGTTCGAAAGACCGTTGGCTAGTTCAGCGCGCGCCCGGCACTGCCGAGCTGCTTGCATGCTTCGACCACACGCGCGGCCATCGCGGATTCAGCTTCACGACCCCAGGATCGCGGATCGTACAGCTTCTTGTTGCCCACCTCACCGTCGATTTTGAGCACCGAATCATAGTTGGAGAACATGTGACCGGCCACCGCACGGCTGAATACGTACTGCGTATCGGTGTCGATGTTCATCTTCACCACGCCGTAGCTCACGGCCTGCGCGATCTCCTCCGGCGCGGAGCCGGAACCGCCGTGGAACACCAGGGCGAACGGTTTACCGGGAGCGACATCCAGCGAGTGCGCGGGGTCGGGCATTTCGCCGGCCTTGATCGCGAGCGCGACCGTGGTCTGGATTTCGTCGAGCAGTTCGGGGCGCAGTTTCACCACGCCCGGTTTGTATGCGCCGTGCACGTTGCCGAAGGTGAAGGCGGCCATGTAGCGTCCGCGCTCGCCGAGGCCGAGTCGTTGCGCGACGGTGATGCCTTGCGCGGGCGTGGAATACAGTTTGTCATTGATTTCGGCGCTGTGCCCGTCTTCTTCGCCACCGACCGCGCCGATTTCGATTTCCAGCACGGTGTGCGCGGCTTGGGATTTGTCGAGCAGTTCTTCTGCGATGTCGAGGTTTTCACCCAGCGGCACTGTGGAACCGTCCCACATGTGTGACTGGAAGGTCGGTTCCTGACCGTGCTTCACCTGTTCGACTTCATGGTCGAGCAAGAGGCGCACCCATTCGTCCAAATACTGTTTGGCGCAGTGGTCGGTGTGCAGGGCGATGGTGATGTTGGGGTATTTCGCCGCGACTTCGTGCGCAAAGGCTGCGAAGGCAAGCGAGCCGGTGACGCGGTCGTTGACGCGTTGCCCGGAGAAGTAGGCGGCGCCGCCTACGGAGACTTGGATGATGCCATCGGATTCCGCCTCGGCGAAACCCTGGAGTGCGGCGTTCAAGGTCTGCGTGCTGGTCACATTGATCGCGGGATAGGCGTAACCGCCGCGGCGTGCGGCGTCCAGCATTTGCGCATAACGTTCCGGCGTTGCAATAGTCATGCCTCCATTATCGCCCAACCCTATCCCACTTGTCATGTGACAACATTCGCCATCTTTCCTTTCCGTTTTTCCGACCGTCCGCTCCATATCCAGGTCGCCCGCCCCACTAGGGCCATATGCCGAGCGTTTTCGTCTCATATCCCGACACTTGCGGGACCGACCAATAAACATGGCGAAACCATTGCGATCGTTCCATCGGAAGTCATAGAATATCCACCGGATCGCGCGACGAAGAGCCCAACCGGGTGTTCCCGCACGGGCATGCCGCCGCACGTAGATGTTGCGACCAATACCCGCGAGGAGGCTTGATGCACCAGGTTTTCGCCATCTTCCTTCGAGACGTAAAACGCATTCTGAAGAACCCCGTGGCGCTCGTCGTCACGCTGGGTGTGGCCATCATCCCATCACTGTACGCATGGTGCAATATCCTCGCCAACTGGGACCCGTACGCGAACACGGGCAACATCCAAGTCGCTGTGGCGAACGAGGACAAGGGCACAACCTCCACGCTGGTCGGCCATCTCGACGCTGGCCAGCAGACCGTCAACCAGCTTAAGAAGAACCATCAGCTCGGCTGGCGTTTCGTTCCCAAGCAGCAAGCCATCGAAGGCGTGGAATCCGGCAAATACTATGCGGCGATCGTACTGCCGGAAGACTTCAGCTCCAGACTAATCGGCACCGTCACCGGTAAAGGCGACCGACCGTCGATCACGTACTACATCAACGAAAAGCTGAACGCGATCGCGCCGAAAATCACCGATACGGGCGCGACCACGATCGACGAGCAGATCAACACCACTTTCGTTTCCAGCGTGGCCGACGCCGTGGCAAAGGAAGTGAAGGAGGCAGCGGGAGAAACCACCGGCAGCGTGAAAAGCGCGCAAAGCGACGTCGTCAACGATCTGACCGACACCATCAACCAGCTCGAAACCGTCCAACAGCAGCTGCGCGACACCCGCTCCACGCTCGACAAGGCCCTCACCACCATCGATTCGGCCAAACAGTCCAACATCGCGCTCGCCTCGGAAATCACCAACTCGCTTGACACCGTCGGCAAGGCGTCCGACTTGCTGAGCGAGACGCGCACACAAACCGAACGATTCTCGAACACGCTGGTCGGAGCGCTCGACAACGGCAGCACGCAACTGTCCGGCCTGCAGGTCAACGTGAGCAATGCCACCGGCACCGTGCTCAGCGGACTGAACACCACGCAGGACGCGCTCGACCAAGTGTCCAGCACCATGCATCACGTCAACGCCACCACCGGCAATGTGCTCGACGGCGTGGAGAAGGCGTTGCAGGCCAGCCAGCTGGATCCGAACAGCCAAACGTATAAGGATCTTTCCGCGCAGCTCGCCGAAGCCCGCAAACAGCTGACGTTCCAGCAGCAGCGCATCGACGCCTTCGATCAGGACACCACGGCTGCGATCAACGCGGGGAAGAACACCGCGAACGGGTTCAACGACGATGTCACCACGCTGGCGAAGAACGGCACGGCGTCGATGGCGAGCGCACACACGACCATCACCGGCACGGTCATGCCGAATCTCAACACCGGGCTCGATACACTCAGCCTGGCCAATGGGTCGCTGTCCGGCACGCTTACCACGCTGCAAAGCACGCTGGAACAGGGCAACGGGCTGCTCGACCAGTTGTCGCGCACCGTGACCCAAACGAACACCACCATTGCTGGCACGCAGACACAGCTCGCCAATCTCGCCAAACAGCTCAACACCACGCGCACCGATGTGGCCGCGTTGAGCAGTTCGGCGATGTTCCAGCAGCTTTCCCAAGCGCTCGGACTTGACGCGAGCGAGGTCGGCTCGTTCGTGGGCGAGCCGGTGCATTTGGACGAACAGGTCCTCTACCCGGTCAAAAACTATGGTTCCGCGGTCACGCCGTTCTACACGAATCTTGCGCTGTGGGTCGGCGGATTCGTGCTCGTCGCGATCTACAAGCTTGAAGTGGACCGCGATGAGAAGATCCGCATGTACACGCCACGCCAAGGCTATATGGGCCGTTGGCTGCTGTTCGTCACGGTCGGATTCCTGCAGGCGATCATCGCCACGATCGGCGATCTCGCGCTGGGCATCCAATGCGAGCATCCGTTCCTGTTCATCCTCGCCGGCATTTTCGCCTCGTTCGTCTACGTGAACATCATTTACGCGCTCGCCGTGGCGTTCCGGCATATCGGCAAGGCCGTCGCCGTGATTCTGGTGATCATCCAGATTCCGGGCGCGGCAGGCCTCTACCCCATCGAGATGATGCCGGAATTCTTCCGCCGTCTGAAACCGTTCCTACCGTTCACCTACGGCATCAACGCGATGCGCGGGCCGATCGGCGGCATGTATGCCAACCATTATTGGATCGACATGCTCTCGCTGTTCTGGTATCTGCCTGTGGCGCTGTTCATCGGCTTGGTGGTCCGCAAGCTGGCGTTGAACCTCAACCGCCTGTTCGACAACCGTCTGGCGGACACTGATCTGATGATCACCGAACATAACGAAGGCACGGTGGAACCGTTGCGGCTCACCGAGACCGCGCAGCAGATCGCCGAGGAGTTCCCCGAACTCGCCCGCAGACGGGCGATTCATTTCTTCCGCCTGTACCCGCGCCTGGTGCGTTGGGGATTCCTCGCGCTGGCGGTACTGCCGTTCGTGTTCCTGCTATTGCTATTCATCACGCGCATGAAGCTCGCCATGCTGCTCGGTTGGATCATTTCGATCATCGCCATCGACACGTATCTCATCGTGGTGGAGTATCTGCGCGAACGGTATGCGAATTATCTGGGCGAGGAAGCGATGAGTGCGGAAGAGTTCCGCAGCGCGATCCTGCACGAGAACCTGCTGTTCCGGCCGGGCATGCATTACAAGCCGATGCATGCCGTACGTACGAGGCTGTATGAGGTTGCGCATGGTGGTTTGGCCGGACATGCGACTGAACATGCGGCTGAGTATGCGGCTGGAAACACGGACGGAAATGCTGGCAGGAGTCTGCGTGAGGAGGGGAACGAACAGTGAAAATGATCTGGGGCATCTTCAAGCGGGACATGTGCCATGCCACCCGCAACGTGATCGCCGTGATCGTCTCGATGGGCCTGGTGGTGGTGCCGGCGCTGTACGCCTGGTTCAACATCGCGGCCAGCTGGGACCCCTACGGCAACACCAAGGCATTGAAGGTCGCCGTGGCCAATAACGACAAGGGTTACAAGTCGGATCTCATACCGGTGCGCGTCAACGTGGGCGAAACCATCATCAGCACACTGCACGCCAACGACCAGCTGGACTGGCAGTTCGTGAAAAGCGACAAGGCAATCGACGGGGTGAAATCCGGCGAATACTATGCGGCGATCGTAATTCCGAAAGGTTTCAGCGCCGACATGATGACGCTGTTCTCCCCCGACATCAAACACGCGCAGCTCAAGTACTATCTGAACGAGAAAATCAACCCGATCGCCCCGCATATCACCGATCAGGGCGCGACAACCGTGGTCAACACGATCGACAAAACCTTCGCCAAAACGATTGCGCAAGTCGGACTCGACCTGGCCTCAAGCATCCTACACTATTCGCAAAGCCCGCAAATGGCCGAATACATGCGCAACCTCAACGGCAATCTCACCACCATGGCGGATACGCTGAGCGGCGCATCGCAGCAGGTGACGTCGTATTCGCAGCTGCTCGGCTCGGCGAACGACATCGTGGATTCCACGGGCAAACTGCTCGCCTCGGCGACCAAGGCGGGCAAACAGGCCCAGAACGCGTTGAAGCAAGGCAAATCAGGTGCCACGTCACTCACTTCTGCAGGTGCGAACGTCACCTCCTCGGTGAACACCGCGCTCGACCAGGTGTCAGGCGCGTTCGACCAAGTAGCTGCCAAGGTGAACAAGGCGTTCGACGCGATCGGCAAGGACTCAGACACCGCAGCCAGCCAGTTGGCAACGTTGAGCGAACAAATCTCCAGCGGCGAATCGCTGTACGACACGTACATCACAAGCCTCAACCACATGCGCGAATCGGTGGAACAACTACCGGACAGTGATTCCGCGAAACAGGCGCTGCTGGAAGCCATCGACCGGGAGATCACGCTGCTGGAAGCCGCCAAAGGCGATTCGCAGAAGCTCGCGCAGCAGCTGAAAGACGCTTCCACGCAGGTCACGCAGGATACCGCAGCCGCGGAACGCTCCCGCAAGGAGATCCTGAACCGCATCACCTCCGCGAAGCAGTCGATCAGCAATGTGCGCGACGATTACGCCACGAACGTCAAGCCGAAAATCGACGCGCTCGCCTCCACAGTCAGCACGCTGATCTCCCAAACCGACAGCATGATCACCCAGCTGAGCGGCACCGCCGACGGTCTGGACGATGTGACGGGCGATGCGGGGACGAATGTGACGTCCATCCGTTCCACGCTCGGCGCGATCGCGAAGAAACTCGACTCGTCGGCAGCGACGGTGAAGGAGCTGATCACGAAGCTGGAGACGGGCGGGAACGCCGGTGACGGCAACAGCGATGGTGGCAATGGTGGCAACGACGCCAGTTCGTCCGATTCGGGTGAATCGGACGAACTACGTGCACTGGCCACCGCCAACGCGTCCACACTGTCCACGCTGATTTCCGCGCCCGTCGCACTGCATCGCGTCTCGGTGTACCCGATCGCGAACTACGGTTCGGCCATGGCGCCGTTCTATACAATCCTGTCAATCTGGGTGGGTGCAATCATCCTGTGCGCCATGCTGAAAGTGACGATTTCGGACCGCGAGAAGGCGCATGTGCTGGGCTTAGGCGACACGCTGCCGCGCATCGCCGGCCCGTCCGGCCCGGGGAACGCCTCACGTTGGGGACTGCGTCTCGACCACGAGTATTTCGGACGGTACGCGATCTTCGCGCTGCTCGCGTTGCTGCAGGGCACACTGGTTTGCCTAGGTGACATGTATTTCCTTGGCGTGCAGGCGAATCATGCGCTGCAGTTCCTTGCCGTGGGGTGGCTTGCCGCGCTCGTGTTCTCGAATATCGTGTATACGCTGACCGTGTCGTTCGGCGATATCGGCAAGGCTGTGGCCGTGGTGCTGCTGGTGATGCAGGTCGCCGGTTCGGGCGGTACGTTCCCTATCGAGACGCTGCCGAAGTTCTTCCAAATGCTCTACCCGTTCCTACCGTTCCCGCACGCCATCGATGCCATGCACGCCGCGATGGCCGGATCGTACGGCAATGAGTACCTGCTTGATATGGTGTATCTCTCCTTGTTCCTGATTCCTTCGCTGCTGCTGGGATTGGTGTTGCGCAAGCCGGTGATCCGGTTGAACAACTGGGTGAGCCGCAATCTGGAGTCCACCAAGGTGATGTGACGAGGCGGATTTGAACGGGCTGGTTTGAGCCGGTTTAGATCGGTTTCGGCTGGTACACGTGAACGCGCTGCCCGCCATCATCGACGACCTGAAAACCCAAAGCCACGAATTCGTCACCATCGACCAGCCGGCAAAAACCTAAGCTAGCGTGGAGGCGTAGGGCATTGTCCTGCCCAGTCACTTCCCTTACGTACCGCTGCGCCATCCCGGCGCTCCTCTGCGCCGCCACTACCCCACATGTCGCCTCCTCACGCACCAACAAGTGTCCGATCCCCCCGAATCAGCCACCCACGCGTCATCCGGTCACCCCAGGTTGTCCGATTCGGGAGAAACGGACACTCAGGGGCACCGTGCAAACCACACGTTGATCAGAGAACCGGCAACCACCAGCACAACACCGATCCAGAACGGCATGCCCAGCGCCACGCCCAACAGAAGCGTGCTAGAAGCCGTGGAAAACAGCGGAGTCGCGTACGAACCAATCGCAAGCGTTTCCATACTGCCGTGCAACATGCCGTATCCCCAGCACGCATAGCCGCCCGAAATCGAAGCGGCGCACGCAATCAGCGCAGCATATCCACCGATGCCGGGCGCCGTGTCCGGCAAACCGTCTCCCGAAACGAAATGGATGGTCCACAGTACAACGGCCACACAGCAGAAGAAAATCGTCGTGCCGTCGTAACCGCCGGACAACGACGGCGTAAAAGTCGCATAAATCGCCCAAATAAAGGCGCCAACAAACGCGAGCACATACGGTAGGGGGTTACTGGCGATATTGTGGACCGCTTCCTGCATATCAAGGCTTTCTCCGCCAACCGCCATCGCCACACCGATGGTTGCGATCACCGCGCCAGGAATCGCTTTGGCGACCGCACCACGTTTGTGCGATACCGCTGCGGTCATCAGCACCAGCAGCGTCGGCCACAAGTAGTTGACAAGGCTGACTTCCACGGATTGCGCGTTCGTTGTGGCCAGGCCAATCGACAGCGAGATTGACGCCTCGTATGCGATGAACATGAGTCCGCCTGCGATGAGGTACTTGCGTGGCGCTTCGCGGATTGGTTTCGGACGGCGCACAATGAACAGCATGACACCACCAACGGTGTAGACGAGCGCCGAACCGAGCGTGGCTCCGAACGATTCGGAAACGAGTCGCACGAGGCCGGCCATGAAGCCCCACAGGACGATTGCGAACAGGCCGATGAGTGTCGCCGCGTGTGATGTGGCATGGCCGAGTAGCGGATTGCAGGAGTTGCCGGTGGGGTGGTTTGCGCCGGAATCGGAGGGGGACTTCTGGTTCGTGTTCACGGGCTCCAGCCTACCCATCGCCCTCCACGAGTGTCCGATTCTGCAGAATCGGACACTCCTGCAACCTGCGATGCCGCGAACCCGATTACCCCCGGAACCGCACCAACAGCAGAGTCAACCACCCCATCCAACGCTGCCACACCAGCCGTATCGGCAGCCAAGTCCATGCGTCCCGCATCCACACAGCCCACGCGTCCCGCACCTCCACGGCCCGCCGACGCGCACACGTCGCCCATGACCAAATCATCCAACGTCACACCGAACATGTCGCAAAGCATCAGCAGCTTGTCACAAACGTCGCGTTCCACGCCACCATCTTGCGGTTGCATTGCGATTCGCAACCAAATTTTGCGACGCAACCGACAGTTGCGCGACGCGAAGTTGGCTTCACGGGTCTTTTACGACAATAGAAAAACCCTTGAAATTCCAACGATTCCAAGGGTTTTGAGTGGAGCGGATGACGGGAGTCGAACCCGCCTTTAAAGCTTGGGAAGCTTTCGTTCTACCGATGAACTACATCCGCAAGGTGTGCCTTTTGGGCACGAGCCATTAGTCTAGCACGCCATTCCCGCTATATGTGGCAGATTGTCCGGTTCCGCAAAATCGATTTGCGCTATATGTGGCAGTTCTCCGCGGGCAAGAGCTGTTAGAGGGTACGAAATCGAAGGTATGGGGGCATCTTCACGAAGGAAAGTGCCACATATAGCGGAAATCACTTTCTCGGCAGTCTCTTATCTGCCACATATAGCGATTTTGGGAGTCGTCAGCACAGCAAGTATGCGTCCGCAGCAACATCAGTACCGGAAAAGGCTGAAAGTCGGGAACCAGCGGCGCGGGAGGCTGTGGGGGCGTCAGCGCGACCCTCTTCTGCGCATGGGGCGTTGCGAATAGTCGCGCGAATATCCACCGGTCGAACCCGCCGAACCCGCCGAACCCGAACCGTACGAATCGTAAGCGGAACCATACTGCGAGCCGAACTGCGGCCCGTCATAACCGCCCTGTCGAATGTCGATCGCGGCAACGCCGGTCGTTGCGTATCCGCCGGCCAGGTAGCCCGACTGCACGCCCTGCTGCCGCATCTCCTGACCCATCTGCATGAGCCGCGCAATGCGGTCCTGAATCGGCGGATGCGTGGAAAACAGGCGCGAGAAGCCCTCCGCGGAGAACGGACTGGCGATCATCATCGCAGCCACCGACTGCGTGCCGGCGGTCTTCTCCATCGGCATCGCGGCTGCGCCGCCGGAAATCTTGCTCAACGCGGAAGCGAGCGCTTCCGGATCCTCCGTCAACTTGGAACCGTCTTCGTCGGCGTCGTATTCGCGTGTGCGGGAGATTGCCATCTGTATCAGCGACGCTGCGATCGGCGCCAGAATCGCGCTCAGCAGCACACCCAGCAATCCCAAGCCGCCGGACGCCGAATCGTCGCGGTCGTCACGCGAACGGCCGCCGCCGAAATACATGAGCGAGTAGCCGAGGTACGAGATGACGGTGGCCATGGCGGAGGCGATTGCGGACGTCAGAATGTCGTGGTTGTAGACGTGCATGAGTTCGTGTCCGAGCACGCCGCGAATCTCACGTTCGTTAAGCGTCTGTAAGATGCCTTGCGTGCAGCAGACCGCCGCGTGTCGTTCGTTGCGCCCCGTCGCGAACGCGTTGGGGCTCATGGTGGGGGCGATGTAGATGCGCGGCATCGGCTTGCCTGCCTTCGCCGATAGCTCGCGGACGATCTTGTATAGTACGGGGGCTTCCTGCTCGCTCACCTGTCGAGCGTGCATGCTGGCGATCGCCAGTTTGTCGGAAAACCAGTAGGAGACGAACGTGGAGCCCAGGCCGATGAGAATGTAGTAGCCGAGCGTGCTTTGACTGGCGCCGGTCGCCCACCAGATGAGCATGATGACGCCCCACATCAACGCGAACAAAAGCGTTGTTTTCAAGCCATTGCAATGGCCGTGCACCTGCAATTTGCCGTTCATGGCCACCAGCCTAGGAATTCAGGCTGGGATTTTGCTGTATACAAGCTGAAGGGCGGATTTGCAACATCTAGAAACATGCCACGCAACGACGCTACAGCATCGGCCATAGACCTATCTGCGGCACGGCGAGAGTCACCCCAACTTGAAACGTATTACCCCCGCATATCCCCTGAATGCACTGCGTCAAGCGTGCCGATCAGGCTGGTCAGCAAATCGTTGCGGCCGCACGCGTTCGTCAGCACCGCCAGCACGTACGTGCCCGACTGCGACATCACCAGTCCGGCATCGTTCAGCGCGTACAAACCGCCTTCGCCGTTGATCCATCCGGCCTTCGTGTACACGGTGTCCGCATCGCCAAGGGCCGCGTGGATGCAGGAGTTCAGCGAATTCGTCATGTCTCCGGACAGCCATTGCAGCGATTCGGGCGTGATGTTCTGCACCCCCGCCGTTTGCCCGGCGAACAGGAAACCGTATCCGGCGGTCCACAGTTTGGCCATGTCGCGCGCGGAGGTGAACAGGTACCCGCCGCGATCACCCATTCTGGAAGCCGCGCCTGCCTGTTCGGCCCACGTGTTGAAGCAGTCGAGGCCATACGTTTTGTACAGCCAGTCGTAAGACGCGTTGTCGGAATTGCGCAGGACGGCGTCGACCTTTTGGTGGACGGTGGCGGACTGCGCGTCAGCGGATTGGGCCACGCTGTTCAGGTCGACGGTGCCCGTTGAGAACAGCGATATCAGGTATGGCGCCTCCGCCGACGAGGCCGAATAGATCTGTGCATCGGCGTTGTATGCGATCGTGCGGCCGGTCGTGATGTCGGCGAGCACGAATGATGCGGTATATCCGTCGGCTTCGAAAGTAGCGATTTGAGACTGCACGGCGGCCTGCGAATCGGCGCTTAGCGTGAAGCCCTGCGTTGTGATCGTGGCGCTGCCCTCGACTGCGGAAATGCCGTCCAGCGCGACCTGCGTCGGCGACGAGACGGCTTGTGTCTGCGATTGCGGCGCGCTGTTTTTCTTAAGCGCGCCCGACGTGGAGGACGTTTCCGAAGACGTTCCCGAGGACGCCGCTGCGTGGGCTTCCTCTTCGAGATGCACATCGACAAGACCCACGCCCATGGCGAAGCCGATCAGGCAGGCGATCAGCAGGCCCACGACGGACACGGAACAGCAGTACAGTGCCTTGCGCTTGACGTGTTTTCCAAAGTTCATGCCGACTTCACAACCTTAGATTTCAATGCCAGCATCCGTTTGCGATGATATTGCGCACCGCGTTTCACTGGGGTCAGCCTAGCGCATGGACCCGAACTTCGGGGGTAATAGGTCAAAACGACCGCGTATGTCCGATTCTGGAGAAACGGGCGGTTGTGCGATCGAAAACGCACGCTACGCGACCAGTCCGCCGAAAATCGACCACTAAAGCGGCAAAACTAACGCCCTGCACGTCCGATTCAGAGGAATCGGACGTGCAGGGCGTTACTAGATTGCGTTAAAAGGCTTGGAGTTAGGGTGTCAGGAAGTCAGCACTCCCACCCTAATTCCAGCCGGCCCGATTCAGGCATGCGCCAGCGCGCGCATCTGCTCCGGGTCGATGACCTTCTTGTGCTCGCGACCTTCCTTCGCACCCTCAGCACGTTCGTACGCGTCGACCTTCTTCCAACCGGCGAAGTCGATCGGCTTGACACCGCGGGAAGCCAGCAGACGGTCGATAGATTCCGGATCGCGGTCAGCGGCCACGCGACCGCCTTCGGCGGCCTTGGACAGGTCCTCCAGCATGTTGGTGACGATGAGCAGCGCGTCGGACTTGGTGGAGCCAATCAGTCCGACCGGGCCGCGCTTGGCCCAACCGGTGGCGTACAGACGCTCAAGATCGGAAGAGCACACGTCTGAACTCCAGTCACATCACGATCTCGTATG
>ERZ809224.1737-NODE-1737-length-15102-cov-8.043730_pt1 | contig 15102 bp, 9 predicted proteins | sample MGYA00520513_ERZ809224 | MGnify/ENA primary metagenome ERZ809224 (study PRJEB31576, sample SAMEA3212658) | Homo sapiens | biome: human-gut; feature: human gut; material: fecal | place: Sweden | collected 2012 ...
GGAAGTCGATGAGCAAATCATTGGGGAAATTGCAAACGGATACCTGGTACTGATTGGTGTCGGACAGGAGGATACGACCGCAGAGGCTGACCGCCTCATCAAAAAAATGATCAACCTGCGTATCTTTTCTGATGAAAATGGAAAGACAAATCTGTCTTTAAAAGACGTCAATGGCGGGCTTCTGCTCGTCTCTCAGTTTACTCTTTATGCTAACTGCAAGCATGGCAACCGTCCTTCCTTTACAGAAGCCGGCGATCCGAAAAAGGCCGAGGAGCTCTATGAGTACATCATCGCTGAGTGCCGCAGGCAGATCCCGGTCGTCCAGACCGGAAGCTTCGGTGCAGATATGAAAGTGCGGCTGTGCAACGACGGGCCGTTTACAATCCTTCTGGAGAGCTGATAAAACGATGTATTTTGAGATTTATACGACAGAGCGTTCCCGGAAGGATCCGCGAAAGGCCTTCCGGCGCTTCCCGTCGGTCCGCCGTACCGGAAAGAATATGTACCGGATTCAGGCGGAAGAGCGCAAAGAACGCAAAATCCGCCGCATCTGCCGCAGGCGGCACTACGAACTGAAACGCATCTACCCGGAAAATCTCGGCCGAAGCGATCACTATCGCCGGAATTTTTTTTCGTACTACCCAAGACCGCTCGGCGGCTATCGCTGCCGCTATTGTCATCGCCGTATTCCGGATAAAAAGCTGTGCATCGACCATATCTACCCCATCTACCGCACCAAGACCGGCAATGATTTCTGGCTGCGGCTGCTTCGCATCGAGGATGTGAACGATGTGCGCAATCTCGCTCCCGCCTGCCGCCGCTGCAATACAAAAAAAGGCCGCAACGCCGGAATCTGGGTGCTGCGCGCCATTCTTGGCAGGTACGAGGCATATTGGGTGCTGCGGAAGGTTTGTTTTGTGGCGTTGGTCGTGGGCCTAGTATTCCTGCTAAACTTTTTTTCTTAACTTTTCCAGCAATCCTTCAAAATATTCCGGCAGCGGTGCATGGAACTCCATATATTCCCCTGTCGTAGGATGTATAAACCCGATCGTCATCGCATGGAGTGTCTGACCTTCCAGTCCGGCAAACGGACACTTCGACGGTCCGTAGACATCGTCACCGAGAATCGGATGTCCGATACTCTTCATATGCACACGAATCTGATGTGTGCGTCCGGTCTCCAGCTGACACTCAATGTAGGTAAACCGGTCAAACGTCTCCAGTACCCGGTAATGCGTGATGGCATCCTTTCCATTTGGAACATTGACCGCCATCAGCTTGCGATTCTGTGGATGACGTCCGATCGTTGTGTGGACCACCCCGTCTTCGGTCAATCGTCCATGCACGATTGCACGGTATTTGCGCGTGATGGAATGTACCTTGAGCTGTGCCGCAATCCCCTGGTGGGCACGGTCATTTTTACAGATAATCAGAGATCCGGTCGTATTCTGATCAATGCGATGTACGATTCCGGGACGCAGTACACCATTGATTCCGGATAAAGAATCACCGCAATGATACAGAACCGCATTGACGAGCGTACCGCTATAATGTCCTGCTGCCGGATGAACGACCATCCCCTTTGGCTTATTGACCACAAGCAGATCCGCATCCTCGTAAAGAATATCGAGCGGAATATTTTCCGGCTCAATGGCGAGCGGTTCCGGTTCCGGAAGCTCCAGATGTATCACATCCCCTTCCGCCGCTTTATAGCTGGCACGGATCAGCTTCTCATTTGCAAGCACATCTCCGTCCCTGATCATTTTCTGAATATAGGAGCGGGTCAGCTCCGGAAAACGATCTGCAAGAAGTCGGTCAATCCGTATTCCGTTCTCCGCAGATGTCACTGTAATCTGTTCTTTTTCTGTCATCTTTCCTACCATTCAATCCTGCAAACCGTCTCTTCTGACAAAACGATTCTTGGATACTACAAGTTTTGTTTTCGCCTTTTATTCTTTTTCCGGATTCAGGCACTCGAAATTATCGTTCCGATATAGCGTAAAAATCAGTACAATCAAAAGCAGTGCCCCAACGACCACATAGCAGTCTGCAACATTAAAGACCGGAAAATCAATGAGTGATACATACAGAAAATCAATGACGTACCGGTGCAGCAGACGGTCGATCATATTTCCGGCTGCACCTGCCGCGATCAATACCGTGCAGATCCGCATCGCCAGAAAATGCAAAGTCACCGGAAGGTATACATACACGTATATAGCCACGGCGACCATCGCGAGTGCAATCATCACGAAAACCCACTGCCGGTTTGCCAAAATACCAAAGGCCGCTCCGCGATTCTGCAGATAAAACAGTTCAAAAACACCGGGAATGACCGGTTTCGTACCGATTCCCTTCAGATACGTCTCCGCCGCATACTTTGTAAACTGATCCAGTACGATCAGCAGTCCAAAAAATGCCATGCCCGCTAAATACATTCGCAGGCTTTTTTCAGGTCTCTTCATCGTATCCTCTCCTGCCTAGTCTGCCTTCAGGCTCTTGATCGCCTCTCGCATCTCCGTCTCAGTCACATCGGTGACAATCTGTGCCTTGCCAAGCTTTTTCAGCAAAATGAAGCGGATCTGTCCTGCATCCATTTTTTTGTCGCTCCTTGTTGCCTCAATAATATCGTCCACCGAAATCCCGTCAAAGGAAATCGGAAGCCCGAATCCGACGTTCATATCACGAATCTCATAGAACTCATCCTCATCCAGATATCCTCTCTGCCAGGAAATGTAGGCGGCTGCCACCGTGCCAAGTGCGACACAGGCTCCGTGAGAAAGCGTAAAATCCTTAAGCTTCTCGATCGCATGGCCGATCGTATGACCAAAATTCAAAAGTGCACGATCACCTTTTTCCGTCGGGTCTTTCTCTACAATATACTTCTTCAGTGCGCAGCACTTTGCGATGAGACAGGTCATCGTCTCCGAATCGCGCTCATCGATCTCTTCCATGTGCTCGATGCACCACTCATAAAAATCTGCATCAAAGCTCAGGCCATACTTGAGCAGCTCGCCGACACCGCTTGCAAGCTGATCATCCGGCAAAGTCTTCAGCACCGGAACATTGATATAGACAAGTGACGGCTGATGAAATGCTCCGACCATATTTTTATACTGGTCAAAATCCACACCGGTCTTTCCTCCCACACTGCTGTCGATCTGTGCCAGAAGGCTCGTCGGAATCTGGACAAAACGAATTCCACGCAGATAGGTCGCCGCTGCATAGCCTGCCAGATCGCCGACCACGCCGCCGCCAAGTGCCAGCAGATAATCCTTGCGGTCAAAGCCTGCCTGGATCAGTGTCTCATAGAGCTGCTGAACCGTAGCAAGCGTCTTGCTCTGCTCTCCAGCCGGAAATACAAAGGAAATGACTTCTTTTCCGCATTTTTTCGCCTCTTCCATCACTTCTTTCAGGTACAGATCTGCTACGTTCGAATCCGATACGATACAGAGTCTGCGACCGCCGCAGCCTATCCCATCAAGCTCCTGTGCCAGCGAAGAAAAAGAATTCTTCAGGCAGATATCATAAGGTGTATTTCCCTCGGTCTTTACTGTAAGTCTGTTTACTGCTGTCTTTGCCATAATTATTCTCCTGTTTTTCTGGTTTTTATGATGATGATACCAGGGTCAAAAGGTCATGCGTTTCATGCTTGCATGAAAGAGCATGACTTATTGACCCGCAAAACACCGAAAAGTAGCCATTTTTCGTAGAAAAATGAGCGGATTTGAGGTGTTTTAGGATTGCGAGAGCATGAAATGCGAGGCGGATTTCGAATATCCGATTGATATGAAGAGAAAGCGGGGGAGGCATATGGAGGCGGAAGAAAAAGTCCTGAATATCAGAATTTCGGTGCGGGATCTGGTGGAATTTGTCCTGCGGTCGGGCGATATCGACAACCGTAAAGGCGGCGGTCTCGGAGAGAAGGAGGCCATGCAGGAGGGCAGCCGGATTCATCGAAAGATTCAGGGCAAAATGGGTAGCGCTTACAGGGCAGAGGTACCGCTTGGCATCACGCTTCCCGGGGATGGGTATACGCTGACGGTCGAAGGCCGTGCAGATGGGATTTTTACAGAACAGGATACGGTATGGATCGATGAGATCAAGAGCATGTACCGGGATCCGGATACCTTAAAAGAAGCCATACCGGTGCATCTGGCGCAGGCAAAATGCTATGCGCATATTTATGCGCTGCAGCACGGACTGGATGAGATCGGGGTGCAGATGACCTATTGCAGCCTGGAGACAGAGGAGATCCGGCGATTCCGGGAAATGCTTCCGACGAAGGAGCTTTCAGGCTGGTTTCAGGAGGTGACAGATGCCTACCGGAAGTGGGCGGAGTTTCAAAGAGACTGGAGGGAGCTTCGCAGGGCTTCGATTCAGGGACTGGAGTTCCCATATCCATGGCGGGCCGGTCAGAAAAAGCTGGCGATGGATGTGTATCGCACGATCCTTCGGAAAAAGAACCTGTTTTTGCAGGCGCCAACCGGTACCGGAAAGACGCTCTCTACCGTATATCCGGCGGTAAAGGCAGTCGGGGAAGGGCTGGCGGAGCGGATTTTTTATGCGACGGCCAAGACGATCACCCGGACCGTCGCAGAAGAGGCATTTTCTGTCCTGCGCGGGAATGGACTTCGTTTAAAGACGCTGACGCTGACAGCCAAGGAAAAGGTCTGCCCGTGCGGGGAGATGGTATGCAATCCGGATGCCTGCCCGCGTGCAAAAGGGCATTTTGACCGTGTAAATGATGCAGTGTTTGAAATGCTGAATGCCGCGGATGCATTTGACCGGGATGTTATTTTGCAGCAGGCCGAAAAATGGAGAGTCTGTCCGTTTGAGATGAGTCTGGACGTATCCTTATGGTGCGATGCGGTGATCTGCGATTACAATTATATTTTTGATCCGCGTGCGAAGCTGAAGCGCTTTTTTTCCGAGGGAAGGGGCGAGTATCTGTTTCTTGTGGATGAGGCACACAATCTGGTCGACCGTGGACGGGAAATGTTTTCGGCAACTTTGTATAAGGAAGATTTTCTGGAGGGAAAACGGGCAGTCGAAGAGCACAGCCGGAAGCTGACGCGTGCGCTGGAGCGTTGTAATGCATGGCTTCTGGATCTGAAGCGGGAGAGCACGGAGCTGAAGGTGCATGAAGATGTGGGGATCTTTCCGGTCTATCTGATGAATCTGTGTGGCCAGATTGAGGAGGTGCTGGAGAAGCTTGCGGATACAGAGGCAGGTGAGCGGATGCTGGAGCTCTATTTTTCGGCGCGCAGCTTCCTGGAGGTCTGTGACCGGCTCGATGACAGCTACGTGATCTATTCGGAACTGTGTGCGGATGGGCGGTTTATGCTGAAGCTTTATTGTGTGGACATCTCCGGAAACCTGCAGGAGTGTATCAATAAAGGGCGCAGTACGGTCTTTTTCTCCGCAACGCTTCTGCCGGTGCAGTATTATAAATCATTATTAAGCACAGCTCCGGATAATTATGCAATCTGTGCCACCTCCACATTTCAGCCGGAAAAGCGACTCATCCTGCTCGGGACAGATACGAGCAGCCGGTATACGCGGCGCGGTGAGGAAGAATACCGCCGGATTGCGACCTATATCTGCGAAGCATTAAGGGCGAAAAGCGGCAATTATATGGTGTTCTTTTCCTCTTATCGGATGATGGAGGAAACGGCGGAGGCGTTTACAGAGATTCTGGAGACGGAAGAAATGCATCCGCAGCTGATTTTGCAGCAGCAGGGAATGACGGAGGCGGAACGGGAAGCATTTCTTATCCGATTTGAGGAGACACCGTCGGAAGGGCTGATTGGGTTTTGTGTCATGGGCGGTATTTTCAGCGAAGGGATCGATCTGAAGGCAGAGCGGCTGATCGGTGCGATCGTGGTCGGCCCGGGATTGCCGCAGGTATGCCGGGAGCGGGAGCTTCTGAAGAATTTTTATGATGCGAGAGGCGAGGACGGCTTTTTCTATGCCTATCTCTGTCCCGGAATGAATAAAGTACTGCAGTCAGCTGGGCGGGTGATTCGCACAGAGGCGGACGAGGGTGTCATTTTACTCCTGGATGAGCGCTTTGCGGCAGCGCGTTACCGGAACCTGTTCCCGGCGGAGTGGCAGGCACCGCAGACGTGCACGTTGCAGACGGTACAGGGATGCCTTGCAAAGTTCTGGAGTGAGCGACAGACGGAACGTATATGAGATGCAACTGTCTGTATGGCAGTGGACTGAATGTATGTGAAAGGCGGAATCACGATTTCTCGAAGCGAAACTTGTCAGATACGCTCGCTTGTGTTAAAATTCGCATAGATGACGAGAAACTGCCGAATCATCAAAACAGAAGAATACAGGCAAGAGCCGGGAGGTCTGGAATGAGTAAAGTAAGAAGGGTTTATGTCGAGAAGAAAGAAGCGTTTGCAGTAGCAGCGAAAGGTCTTGCACATGAAATCAGTAGTTACCTTGGTGTGGAGGATGTGACGAATGTCCGTCAGCTGATCCGTTATGACGTAGAGAATATTTCCGATGAAGTCTACCAGAGAGCATGCAGTACCGTATTTTCTGAGCCACCGGTAGACCTTCTTTATGAAGAGCAGTTTCCGATTGCGGAAGATGAGCGGGCGTTTGCCGTTGAGTTCCTTCCGGGACAGTTTGACCAGAGAGCGGACTCAGCTGTTCAGTGCGTGAAGTTCCTGAAGGAGGACGAGGAGCCGATTATCCGTTCTGCGACCGTTTATGTGGTAAAGGGACAGGTTATCGATGAAGAATTCGAGGCAATCAAAAATCTCTGCATCAACCCGGTGGATTCCCGTGAGACCGGATTCACGAAGCCGGATACCCTTGTGACAGAGTTTGAAGAGCCGAAGGATGTCATCACGTTTGATGGCTTTACAGATATGGATGAGGCATCCTTAAAGACGCTTTATGCTTCCTTGAATCTGGCAATGACCTTCCGGGATTTCCAGCATATTCAGCGTTATTTCCAGAGCGAAGAAAAACGCAATCCGACGATGACAGAGATCCGGGTGCTTGATACCTATTGGTCAGATCATTGTCGCCATACGACATTTTCCACAGAGCTGAAGGATATCATTTTTGATGACGGCTATTATAAGGCGCCGATTCAGGGTACTTACGAAAAATACCTGGCAGCGCACAAAGAGATTTTTCAGGGACGTGACGACAAATTTGTCTGCCTGATGGATCTTGCGCTGATGGCGATGCGCAAATTAAAGCGGGAGGGCAAGCTGCAGGACCAGGAGGAATCCGATGAGATCAATGCCTGCTCGATCGTTGTTCCGGTCGAGATCGACGGCAAGACCGAGGAGTGGCTTGTAAACTTTAAAAATGAGACACACAACCATCCGACAGAGATCGAACCGTTCGGAGGCGCAGCGACCTGTCTGGGAGGTGCGATCCGTGACCCGCTTTCCGGACGTACCTATGTCTATCAGGCGATGCGTGTGACAGGTGCGGCAGATCCGACCGTGTCTGTGAAGAAGACCTTAAAGGGCAAGCTTCCTCAGAAAAAGCTGGTGCGTGAGGCAGCACACGGCTACAGCTCCTATGGCAATCAGATCGGCCTTGCGACCGGCTATGTAAAGGAGATTTATCATCCGAACTATGTGGCGAAGCGTATGGAGATCGGTGCAGTCATGGCAGCAGCTCCGCGCTCTGCCGTGATCCGGGAAAATTCTGATCCGGGCGATATCATCATCCTGCTCGGCGGCCGGACCGGACGTGATGGTATTGGCGGAGCAACCGGTTCCTCCAAGGTACACACAGAGGCCTCTATCGAGGTGTGCGGCGCAGAGGTACAGAAAGGAAATGCACCGACCGAGCGGAAGCTGCAGCGTCTGTTCCGTCGGCCGGAGGTCAGCCATCTCATCAAGAAGTGCAACGACTTCGGAGCAGGCGGCGTGTCGGTAGCGATCGGCGAGCTGGCACCGGGTCTTCAGATTTATCTGGATAAGGTACCGAAGAAATATGCAGGACTGGATGGCACGGAGCTTGCTATTTCCGAGTCTCAGGAGCGTATGGCAGTCGTTGTCGATCCGAAGGATGTTGAGACCTTCCTTGCCTATGCGGATGAGGAGAATCTGGAAGCTGTCGAGGTGGCGGTTGTCACAGAGCAGCCGCGTCTGGTGCTGATCTGGAGGGACAAGGAGATCGTAAACATTTCCAGAGCCTTCCTTGACACGAACGGCGCGCATCAGGAGACGTCCGTCGAGGTGGAGATGCCATCTGAGACAGACAAATATTTTACAAGAGAAGAGGTTGCAGATGTCCGCAAAAAATGGCTGGAGACACTGGCAGACCTGAACTGCTGCTCGCAGAAGGGACTGGTCGAGATGTTTGACGGCTCGATCGGAGCGGGCTCTGTATTTATGCCATATGGAGGAAAATATCAGCTGACCGAGACGCAGACGATGGTGGCGAAGCTTCCGGTGCTTAAAGGAAAATGCGATACGGTTACGATGATGAGCTATGGCTTTGATCCGTATCTGTCGAGCTGGAGCCCGTATCATGGGGCTGTCTATGCGGTACTGGAGTCGATTGCACGCATTGTCGCTTCCGGTGGAGACTACAGCAAGATCCGCTTTACCTTCCAGGAATATTTCCGCAGAATGACTGAGGATCCGAAGCGCTGGAGCCAGCCGTTTGCTGCACTGCTTGGTGCATACGAGGCACAGATGGGCTTTGGACTGCCGTCGATCGGCGGAAAGGACAGTATGTCCGGCAGCTTTAATGAGATCGACGTACCGCCGACCCTCGTTTCCTTTGCAGTCGATACAGCGAAGACAGGCGATATCATCACACCGGAGCTGAAAAAGGCAGGCAGTACACTTGTACTTCTGAAGATTGAAAAGGATGCCTATGACCTTCCGGTCTATGCACAGATCATGGATCTGTATACAAAGATCCGGGAAGATATTCAGGCCGGAAGAATGATTTCAGCATATGCGTTGGATGGAAAGGGTCTTGTAGCTGCACTTTCTAAGATGGCATTTGGAAATGGCATGGGATTTGAGATTTCTCATGATGTAGATGCACGTGACCTCTTTACCGCAGGCTTCGGTGATATCGTAGCGGAGGTTCCGGACGGAATGCTCGGCAGTCTGGCATCGACCTATACGGTAATCGGACATACAGCAGATGATGGAACATTCCGGTATCGCGAGACAGCGCTTCCGATCGATGAGGCGCTTGCGGCATGGAAGGGAACCTTAGAGCGTGTATTTAAGACAGAGTCCGGACTTCCGACGATCGGAGGAGGGCTGGATCTCGATGGCAATCCGACGGACGGACCGACGGCGGTACTGCTGGCAGGAAAGGATGATCCGAACCGGATTCCGACGACCGACGGTACCTATTGCATCGATAAGATCTATGTATGCCGCCATAAAGTGGCGCGTCCGCGGGTATTTATTCCGGTATTCCCGGGTACAAACTGTGAGTATGACAGTGCAAGGGCATTCGAACGTGCAGGGGCAGATGTGACGGTAAAGGTGTTCCGCAACTTAAGCGCAGAAGCGATCCGTGAGTCGGTAGATGCATTTGAGGAGGCAATCAGCCAGGCACAGATCATCATGTTCCCGGGCGGATTTTCCGCAGGCGATGAGCCGGATGGCTCTGCAAAATTCTTTGCGACGGCATTTCGGAATGCGAAGCTGCAGGAGGCAGTAGAGAAGCTGCTGAATGAGCGTGACGGACTGGCGCTCGGTATCTGCAACGGCTTCCAGGCACTGATCAAGCTCGGACTTGTTCCGAATGGTGCGATCACCGGACAGAAGGCGGATGCTCCGACTCTGACATTCAACACAATCGGACGTCATATTTCGAAGATGGTATATACGAAGGTCGTAAGCAACAAGTCCCCGTGGCTGGCACAGGCCAGACTTGGCGGCGTGTATGTGAATCCGGCTTCACATGGTGAGGGAAGATTTGTCGCAGACCGCGCATGGCTGGAAACATTATTTGCAAACGGTCAGGTGGCGACACAGTATTGTGATCCGGAGGGAACGGTATGCGCCGGGGATGAGGAGTGGAATGTGAACGGCTCCTACCTGGCGGTTGAGGGTATTACGAGTCCGGACGGCCGGGTATTTGGTAAGATGGCGCATTCAGAGCGCCGTGGAGATTCCGTTGCGGTAAATATTTACGGTGAACAGGACCTCAGGATTTTTGAGTCGGGAGTAGCATATTTTAAATAATGAGACGGACAAAGATAAAGACGGATAACGTCGAACAGTTAATGGAAATTGTGAGATCTCTTCAGCGTGGGGAAGAACCCACGCAGGAGAGTATCCGGGAGAGTGCGGAGCGTGTGTCAAAGACAGACGCTCCGATGTCAGATGAGCCGATGTCAGATGAGCCGGAGTCGGATGCGCAGACGGGGGAAAAGCGGACCGATACCAAAGCGGACTGGGACGCAGAGGACGATGCGTTCGTCCGATCTCTGGAGGAGACCGATGCCCGTATCAGTGCGAGACGGGAGCGATTTACGAAAGAGGAAGAGCAGTCGGCGGGCGGCAGAGGGCTTGGAGGGCTCTGGCAGAAGGCGGCCGGCTATCTGGAAAGCCGGAGGGCACAGCAGGAGTCTGAAGAAGACGACGATTACGAAGACACAGAGGAAGAAGCACTTCCTTTAGATGACACAGAAGCGCCAAAAGCAGAGGCGGATCAAAGGGCAGAAGCTGACGGAACAGAAATGCAGACGGATGCAGAAGCGCAATCCGGTGGTGTGATCCAGTCACTGGTGACAGGCATAAAAAACAGAAAAAAACGGATCAGACGCAGCCGGGAGAAACTTGAGGATGCGAATGATGCAGATGATGATATAGAAGAGACACCCACTGAGCAGAAAAAGCAGCCGGAGAGGGAGGCGGCATCATCCGAAGAAGGGCAGGAGAACACAAAGGAGAATGAGGCAGAGCCACAATCGGAGTCTGCGCGCCCGGTAAGCTCCCGCCCGTGGAAGGGGATCCTCCCGAAAGGGAAGGGGACACGCTACCCTGAGCATCTTTCCCGGAACACAGGATATGGGGAGACGCGCAGTGGTCTGCTGCGTCGGGATTCGATCCTGAGAGACCTGGATGAGGACGAAGAAGAGCCAAAGGAAGAGCTGCCTGTCGAGCCGGAGAGCCAGAATGTATTTGAACGGATCACCGGAAATGCCACCGAGGCTGCTTCGCCAAAGCAGGATGAGCAGCGACAGCCGGAGGATACAACGGATACCACTAAGGCTGCTTCGCCAAAGCAGGATGAGCAGCGACAGCTGAAGGATACAACGGATACTGCCCAGGTTACTTCGTCAGAGCAGGCTGAACAGTCAGAGTCGGCCGAACAGCCACAGCCGGAGCAGACCACGGATACTCCTGAGGATCCTGCATCTATTAAGATCACGAACGCGAAAAAGCGCCGGAGAAAGACAGCGGCAGAGAAGGAAGAAGAGCTCCGCAAGGGCTTTGCACCACAGAAGCGTACGGCGGCAGATGTGCTGCTGGCAGCGCGCGAATGTGTACAGGACGGGATAGAAGCGCTGAGGGACAAAGGAATTTCCAGACGGGAAATGGCGATGATCACAGCGGCAGCGGTATTTGTCCTTTTGCTTGTTGTTTTGATTTTTCAGGCGGTGGGCGGCAGCATTGCCAGTCGACGCAAGAGTGAGAATGTCACAGCGGATAGCGGGCTTCGCATTACGGTAGAGGATGAGCCGGAAAACTGGTGCAGCTCCTATCCGGTACAGCTGAAGCTGTCTGTGACGGATGCGACGCTGCAGTCTGTGCAGGTCAATGGTACAGGCTATACGCCGGATGCGTCCGGACTGATTACGGTCGGGGCGAATACAGATATTCTGGAGGTAGAGGTGGCCACAGATCAGGGAACACGCAGTGCGCGGGTCGAGATCCCGAAGCTGGACGGGGAGCCTCCGGTCGTACATGCGTCTCTGCAAAAGGACCGGATCGAGCTGGCCGCAGCGGATGCGCGCTCCAGCGTGCGCGCACTCTATTATGCCGTCGGCCCTGAGACGGAGTCGGAGCTGGTGCCGCAGTATCAGAAATATACCGAGCCGATCAGTTATACAGAGGGTATGCTTTACCGTTTCTATGCCGAGGATGCGGCAGGCAACCGCAGTACGCCGGTTGTGACAAATATGAAGACGGCAGAGAGCCTTACCGTATCGCCGGAAACGCTTGCCCTGTATCCGGGCGAGACGGCAGCGCTTACGGTAAAGGTTGAACCGGAATATGCGTTGCTGGAGAACCTGAGCTATGAGAGCCAGAATCCGGATTTGCTTTCTGTCAGTGACGGCGGAGTGGTCACGGCGCTGGCAAATGGTACCGGGACAGTCAGGGTCACCGCGGACGGTGTGTCTGCTGCAATCTGCACAGCAGAGGTGTCTGAGTCGCGGACAGTCACGGTCAGTGCGGTTGGCGACTGTACGCTCGGGACAGATGAAAGCTTTAATACGAGCACGAGCTTTAACGCGTATGAGGCAATGAACGGTACCTCATACTTTTTCCAGAATGTCCGGTCGATCCTTGAGGCGGATGATGCGACCTTTGCAAATTTTGAAGGGACGCTGACGACTGAGACAGCACGGGAATCAAAGGAATATGCATTTAAAGGCGATCCGTCCTACACGCAGATTCTGACAGACGGATCCATAGATGTCGTCACCCTGGCGAACAATCACAGCAGCGATTATGGGGCAAAGAGCCTGACCGATACAGAGGAGGCGCTGGATGCGGCCGGAATCGATTACTGCATCGGAGATAAAATCGCAGTAAAAGAGGTAAATGGTATACCGACTGCCTTTATTGGAATATATGTCCTGAATGACGGAATGGCGCGGGAAGAACAGGTAAAGCAGACGATTGCAGCTGCAAAGCAGCAGGGCGCGAAGCTGGTGATTGTCGCATTCCACTGGGGCACGGAAAAAGCGGCGGAGCCGGATGAGACACAGAAATCGCTGGCGCATACGGCGATTGACTGTGGGGCAGATCTGGTCGTCGGTCATCATCCGCATGTTTTGCAGGCGATAGAGTACTATAAAGGGAAATACATTGCTTACAGCCTCGGTAATTTCTGCTTTGGCGGTAATAGTGCGCCTTCTGATATGGATACGATGATTTTTCAGCAGACATTTACAATCGAAAAAGGGGAGGTGCAGGCAGCAGCTGCTGCAACGGTGGTGCCGTGCAGTATCTCCTCGACCGCAGGCTATAACGATTATCAGCCGACCCCAACGGAGGGGGATGCCAGTGCCTCTGTCATTGACCGGCTCAACACGATGAGCGCAAATTACGGTGTGACTGTAAATGCGGACGGAACGGTGACTGCTTCCGGGACACAATAAGGAGAAATAGCTTCAGAAAATGGATTTGAGAGATGAAATGTGACACGATTTGTTGCATTTCATCTTTTTTTTGGATCTGAAACCAGAGCCATTTAAAAGAAAAACAAAATGACACTTATTGAAACAATATGTTGATTATAGGCTGCATATGTGATACGATGAACAGGATGTGAAGAGATGTGGCAGAATTGCCCAAGGAGGAGCTCTTCACCGGGAAGGGGAAAAGTATGTCTGATGTTTATTGTTATGTAATGAAGGGGAGTACATTGCTGCTCGCAGATGAGCGCAATAAAAAACACCTGCTGGATCTGCTTCTTTGTGCGCACAGAGCCTGCAGCTGCCCGGTATATGCGTTCTGTGTTACCGATGATGCCGCATATTTTATTACAGAGGCGGAAGATATGTACACACTGCAGATGCTGCAGGAACGTGTCACAGAGCGCTTCTGGAAAATATATGAAGGCTTTCCGGACACGGAGGGGACGCGCTGGCTGCGTGCGCAGCGTATTGAGGCGATCCGTTCCATGTCTGAATTTGCCAGAAGATGCAGAGCCGTACACCGGCTGCCCCTGAGCCTTGGCTATGTCCGCCGGATCGGGGACTACTGGTGGAGCAGCTATCAGAATTATCAGCAGGGGTATCACTGGGGCATGGTGGACTGCAGTGTGCTGCTGCAGTTTTTTTCTTCGGATCCACAGGAGGCCTTTCACCGGCTGCGGCTGCATCACGGGGCGAGAAGGATCCGGAAAAAGCTTCCGAAGGAAGCGCATTCGTTTGATGATACTATATATGATAACGAAGTGCAGGCGGAGGCATGACGTAAGAAACGGTATTTCTTAAAAAAAACGAAACTTTATGACAAAGGAATGGAAACGTGTTAGAATAGCGGGGCAAGGAGAGAGATACATGCAGTAAAGCGGATTGTAACATCCGCCAAATGGAGGAGAGTGGCATGATGAAGAAGAAGGCAGCTGCGCTTGCAGCGCTGGCTCTTGCAGGTGTTATGATTCTTACCGCCTGCAGCTCGTCAGAGCAGGAGTCGGATCAGCAGTCCGCAGCCAAAAACGATACGATAAAAAATGGAACAGAAGTACAGACAGAGGAGCCGCTTCAGACTGTTTCCGGTACGCAGAGCGTGAGCGGTACAGCAGTCAGTGTGGCGGGCGAGAGCGGAAGCGCCTCGGATGCGACAGCCACAGCACCTACCCAGTCAGAGACGGCGGCTGCCGGGGAGACACAGACAGCGCAGACCTCCGGCACGGCGGTCACAGAGACAAAGAGCGAGACTGAGAGCGAGAGCGCGGACGGCGATATCTGGAGCGGAACCTATGTCGCAGACGATGAGACGCTGACGATTGCGATGGCAGAGGATACCCAGATATCCTTTTCCTTTGCGGAAGCTGGGATTTCCGGAGTTGCGGATGTGCGTGGCAGTCAGGCAGTATACAAAGGAGACGACCATTATGTGATTGTGTTCAATATCAATGGAACGCTCCTCGATGTATCTGTTTCGAGTGAGGAGGACTACGATGCATCAGATTCTCCTCTGATCGGTACGTATGTGAAGGATACAGAGCAGTAGAGATCTTGTGATTTTTGAACGCTTTACTGAAAAAAGTTTCAAATCCCTTCTGAATTTCAGCGAAAATAGTGTTGCACTGCAGATGGGAAAATGCTATGATGTCATGCGTATTTAACCGAATCAAGCAAGTCCCCTGCTTCAATTGCGCAAAGCAATAAGCAGT
>ERZ809224.1739-NODE-1739-length-15092-cov-6.902507_pt1 | contig 15092 bp, 7 predicted proteins | sample MGYA00520513_ERZ809224 | MGnify/ENA primary metagenome ERZ809224 (study PRJEB31576, sample SAMEA3212658) | Homo sapiens | biome: human-gut; feature: human gut; material: fecal | place: Sweden | collected 2012 ...
TTAAAGGAGCAAGGTATGTAGAAATGCATACCTTGCTTTTTTACTGTCCTCAGTGAACCGCCGTATCGAAAGCGACCTTGTGCAGCGGTTTATTGCAGTAGGGGCAAGGGAAGATTGACAGCAAAGGTTCGGCTCTATGCCGCATAATTACAAAAACAGGAAGAAAAATTGTAAATACAGTAAACATTCGAAATGTTATTATAATCCTGATAATAAAAAGAGGAAGCGGAGGAAACTATCTGCTCAAACAATAGAAAGTACACTGAGCAAACTTTCTATTGTCATGAATCAAATGAGTAAAGGAGGAAATAGCGTGAAAAAACGAAGAGCAAAGCTGATCAGTCTGGCATTGGTGATAAGTATGACGGTATCGGGCGGTGTGCCGGCGATTTCAGCCATGGCTTCAGAGACAGGAAATGATTTTACAGCTCAGTCAGAAGAAGCATTGGCGCAGTCAGAAGAGGGTACAGCCCCTTATGCAGAAGGTGATGTACAGGAAGAGGCCTTTCATGGGCTGGCTGCAGAGTATTATACGACAAGAGGCAGCGGAAGAAATGTAGTGTTTGATACAAAAAAGTCAGACAGTATTGATTATCATATCCAGTATGCGGATATGGATGGCAAACTGAAAGAGCAGACAGGCAGAGATAATTCTGCAGGTGTGCGCTGGAGCGGCAGAATTAAGGTGCCTGAGACGGGTAATTATACTTTTTACGGATATGCAGATAATGGGCTGAGATTGTGGGTGAATGGAGAACAGCTCATTGATTACTGGGACGGAGGGTCCTGGGATGTGCTTCAGACCAGCAAGCAGGTTTATCTTGAGGCAGGAAAATATTATACGTTTCAGGCCGATTATTTTGAATATGAAGGTGGTTCTCATGTGACATTGTCCTGGAGCAATGATCAGGGGATAACTGAAAGGTCCGCAATACCGCAGTCAGCATTTTATCTGCCGGATAATTATGAGGGTCTTTATGTTTCAGAGATTGATACGGCAGATGCAAACCTGACGGAAGGAGAAAAATTTGACGGACATATTACTGTAGAGGGTACTGGATTTACAGATCAGACAGTATTTGAAATTGTAAAGGCCAGCGGAGCTGCAATGTCAGATCCGGCGGCGGTAGAAGTTCTTTCTGTGTCAGAAACAAAAGCAGCTCTGAATATTTCTTCCCTTCAGGCAGGTACTTATAAGATAAAAGCAGTGAACGGCAGCGCCAATGTGGTTTCGAAAAGTATGGTGGTTGTACAGCCTGCGTCTTTGGAAGGTCAGACCAGAACAGAGCGTCCGAGAGCAGACTGGGAGCGGAAGGATTTTGTCAATCTGAACGGATGGTGGGATTTCTCCTTTGATCCTACAGAAGAAGGTTTGAGCAATGGATGGTATAAAGCGGATGCAAAGCTGCAGCAGATGATTAATGTGCCATTCTGCTGGGAGTCTTCTCTGAGCGGAGTGGAAGATACCAATTATCTGGGGCAGGCATGGTACCAGAAAAAGGTGACAGTCGATAAAGACTGGGATGGACGAAAACTCTTTTTGAAATTCGGCGCGGTGGATTGGAAGTGCAAGCTTTGGGTCAACGGACAGGAAGTCGGCGAACATGTAGGCGGATACAATGCTTTTGAGTTTGATGTGACAGAGTATCTGAAAGCGGGCGAGGAAAACACAATCACACTCTGGGTAGAGGATAAAGGAAGCTATGGAGATGACAGCTATCCGGCTCTGATCGGAAAACAGGGAAGAAATGCTCCGTGCGGTTATATTCATACCAGCGGAATCTGGCAGACGGTAGGTCTGGAAGCGCGAAGCGCCACTTATCTGGACAATGCCAAGGCAACCACGGATGTGGATAAATCTACTGTGACTTATACGATGGATGTCACCTCTGATGTGGCTCAGGAAGTAACCGTGGAATATGATTTCGAGAGTAAAGTTTACGATATCGAAAAGGATGAGGATATTCCAACGGGTTCCACAATAAAAGGCTCTTGGACAATTTCAGTGGAAGCTGGGAAGAATACGGTGGATTTGGAAACGATTACGGTGGAAAATCCAAAGCTGTGGAATTATGACGATCCGAACCTGTATTATGGAACGCTGACGGTGAAGGACAGCGAAGGAGCAGTGCTTGACACCGTAGAAACTTATTTTGGAATGCGGAAGGTTGAGCAGAAGTACTTTGATGAAAGCCTGGGTGTAAAATATATTTATATCAACAACAAACCAGTCTACATGTCAGGACTTTTGGATCAGGGCTTCTGGGAGGATGGAATTTATACGGCGCCTTCGGAGGAGGCTTTGAAATATGATATTCTTCAGATGAAGGAAACCGGCTTTAATATGATCCGTAAGCATCTGAAAGTGGAGGATCCGCTTCAGTATTACTGGTGTGATAAGCTTGGTATGATGGTATGGCAGGATATGCCTCATGCGACGGCTATGGTACCGGACAAGACGGGAGATGCGACTCCGGGGCGTCAGTATTATGAAGAATGTCTGGAAGCCATGATGAATATGAACTACAATCATCCGTCTATTGTGGCAGTGATGCTGTTTAATGAAACCTGGGGATTGCAGAATGCTTACTTTAATGGAAAACGTGATGTTGTGGCAGCCGACGGCAGAAGTACAAAGGATTGGGTGGAGGAGCTATTCTACAGAGCAAAAGCTTTGAACAGCAATCTGCTGGTAGAGGATATGAGCGCCTGCAACGGCGACCATGTACAGCCCACTGAGCTGAACACATATCACATGTATCCGGATAACTACCAGAGTACGGTAAATACCGTTGAGAGATGGGTGAACAGTGCGTTTGTCGGCTCTACAGATAACTTTAAGTTTAATGAAATACAGGATGGCGATCCGCTGCTGAACAGTGAGTACGGCGGTGTAGGAGCCGGTTCCGGAGATTTTGATGTATCCTACTGCTTTAAATATATGACGGATATTCAGAGACGCTACGAAAAGCAGAGCGGATTTGTTTACACAGAGCCTTTTGATGTAGAGTATGAACGCAATGGCTTCATGACCTACGACAGAAAAATGAAAGTCTTCGGATATGACGAGGTTGCCTACGGCGGAGATATGACAGCGAAGGATCTGATTCAGGAAATCTATGTGGGACTGGTAGACCAGCCGATCCGTACCGTGACTCCGGGACAGAAGATGAAGACAAAAGCGATGGCAATTGGGTGGACTGAGGATCTTCCGGAAAAGGCGGTGCTGAAATGGAGATTTGACGGAACGGATATTTATGGAAACAGCATCAGTACCGAAAAGGCAGGCGAGAAAATTCTGAATCTCAGCCCATACCGCAAATCGACAACTACGATCAGTTATACAGCTCCGGAACAGGCGTGTGTCGGTACGCTGACGATCTGGCTGGAGGATGAAAACGGCAATAAGCTGGCAAAGAACTTTACGAATGTGATTGTCAAGGATGAGACTGCCGAGAATAAAGCCTACACACAGAAGAACACAGATGGTTCTGTTGTGATGAAGGCAAAAGTGAGCGGCGACAGAATGAACTCCACCGATAAAACAGGTGCGCAGAGCTACAGCTATACACTTCCGGAGGATTTCAGCCTGGAATCCCTGAAGGGTATGCGTGTGCTGGCTGAAGCTTCCTCTTATAAGACTCAGATAGGCGATGATAAGTTCCTTTCCTCCTTCTCCTCTCAGTGGGGACAGACAGCGGAAGGAAGAGAACGTCCGTCAGATTTGACCGTATCTGTGAATGGCGTAGAGCTGGATACTGTTTACCTGCCGGATAACCCGCGTGACATCAGAGGAACATTGACACTGGATAAGCCATATAACGGAAATACCAGCGCAGGTGACTTTGGATATCTGCTCAATCTCAATGTCACAGAGGAAAAGCTGCAGGCAATCAAGGATACGCTTGGAGATGGCAGAGAGCTTACTGTTACCTACGAGGTGAAGGAGGATGCAGAAAATCAGAACGGATTCCGCATTTATACTGCAGAGTACGGACGCTATGCCGTCAACCCGACATTGATTCTGAATCCGTCAGATCAGACTGTAAATGCTGTGACAGGACAGGCACAGACGATTGATGCAGACGGTGACAATTACAGTGTGGAAGCTAAGCTGGAGAAAAAAGAGAGCTATGTGGTAAGAAATGACAACCAGGGCGGATACCGTGTAGAGATTTCCGAGGACGGAAGCGAGGTCGCTGTGATAAATGCAAAGACGGGAGAAGTTCTTGCAAATTCTGAAATCAAAGACACAGCGGCAGCGCATGAAGTAAAGACGACACTGTTTGACGAGCAGATTCGTGTCTACGTAGACAATGATCCGGAAGCAGTGATCAATGTATACGACAGAAGCGGATTTACCGGGGACGTTACTGTCAATGAAGGCGCAGAGAATGTAGTGGTAGCTCCGGAATCTTATGAGGCAGTAAAGACATCGGTTAATACTGAGCTGCCGGAAGTGGATTTCACAGATGATTTCAGCGTGAGCGATTTAAGTGACAGATATCAGAGAATGGGAAATAATCTTCGTGCCGAGGTTCAGAATGAGACACTGAAGCTGTCAGCCGGCGGAGGCGACAAACTGATCCTGAAAGACATGCAGATAGCGGACGGTATTTACGAAGCAGATATCACCATTGACAGCCTGGGTGCGACAAACGGAAACGTAGGTCTGACCTTCCGCTCAACCAATTATCAGATTGGCGCAGATGGACTGGACGGTTATTATGCAGGTTTCGGTAACGGTTTTGTGCAGCTTGGACGAATGAACAACAATTGGACTGAGCTGAAAATGGTAGAAGATGATAATCTGAAAACAGGTACAACTCACAGACTGCGGGTGGCTGTCTTTGGTTCCCGCATTCAGGTATATGTGGATAACGAGAAGACACCGCATATCGATATCATTGATACTACCTACACAGAAGGCGGAGCAGCGATCCGCGGCTTCAATTGCAGCTCAACAATTGATAATATCAGGATTGCAAGCACTTTAAATTATACCAGTGATTTTTCACATGGCGTTGGAGAGTGGGATGCGAACGGTGCATGGAAAAATGAGGATGGTGTTTACCGTGTATCCGGCAAAAATGTATCAGCATTTGTGGATGGAACAGAGCAGAAGAATGTGGCAGTTTCTGCTGACCTGATAGCGGAGGATAATGATGCGCTTCCGGCGCTGATGCTTCGGGCATCTGAGACCGCGGAAGGACTGGATGGTTACCGTGCAGTGCTGAATGTAAAAGAAAGCAAGATCCAGCTTGTAAAATCTGTAAAGGGTGTTGACACCGTTCTTGCTGAGCGTGAATGGGATCTGGCGGCAGGAGTTTCCTACAGACTTTCTGCAGAGGCAAACGGCGGCAGCCTGAAGGTATATCTGAATGGTTCAGATAAAGCACTGTTTGCAGTAGAAGACATTTCTTTTGAAAAAGGAATGGCAGGACTTTACAGTGGACAGGGAACCTCCGCATTTGACAATGTATCCATCAATGCAGATTTTGTGAATGGAGAAGTTCTGGCACCGGCAAATACGGCAGGTCTGGATGCCGTGATAGCGCTGGCGGAAAAACTGGATAAAGACCAGTATACAGAGAAATCTTACGCAAGAGTGGCAGAGGCGCTGGCGGCAGCGAAAGAAGTCAGCCGTTATGATCAAAAGCAGATTGATCAGGCTGCAGAAAATCTGCAGACAGCTATGGAACTGTTGATTCCGAATGGTTCCGGTGTTGACCTTGAAGAGCTGCAGGAAGCAGTGAAAAAGGCTGAGTTAGCACAGAAGAAAGCCGAAGAAGCCAAGAAGCAGGCAGAAGCAGCAAGGGATGAGGCAGCACAGCGGGCAGAAGAGGCAGAGGCAGCGAAACAGGCAGCCGAGATGGCGAAGCAGGCGGCGGAACAGCTTGCAAACGCTTCCGCAGAGCAGAAGGCAGCGGCAGAGAAAGCGGCTAAGGAAGCAGAGGAAAAAGCAGCAGAAGCGCAGAGACAGGCTCAGGCAGCAGCAAAGGCAGTGGAAGCAGCCGAGGCAGCACGTGATACGGCAGAAGAGGCAGCAGTGAAAGCTCTGAATGAAGTAAAAGCAGTACGTGCAGAGCTTCAGGCGGCAAAGGAAGAGCTTGAGAAGCTGAAAGGAGAAACGCAGAAGGCGAAAGAAGAGGCGGAAAAAGCACGTCAGGAAGCAGCAGAAGCAGCAAAGAAAGCACAGGAAACGGCGGAAGCTCTGAGAAAAGAACTTGAGAAACAGCAGCAGATATCAAAGGATACCGTACGCAAGGGTCAGGTTTTCGATGACGGAAAGCTGAAATATAAAGTGACCAGCGTGGAAAATAAAACGGTAAGTGTAATCGGCAGCGTCAATGAGAAGGAAACATCCGTAGTTATCAAATCCTCTGTAAAGCTTTCAGGCATAAGCTGTAAGATAACGGCAGTGGCAAAGAATGCATTCCGCAATAACAGAAATCTGAAGAAAGCAGTAATCGGAAAGAATGTCAAGACGATTGGAAGCAAAGCGTTCTATAAGAACAGTAAACTGAAGGATGTGACAGTGAAAACCAGCAAACTCAAATCTGTTGGCAAGGATGCTTTCAAAGGTATAGATAAGAATGCATATATCAATGTGCCGAACAAAAAAGCAGCGAAATATCGCAAATTGTTTAAAAATGCTGGGCAGTCTCAGACAGTAAAAATTAAATAAGCTGTATGCAATAGAAAGTATGTTCAACAACTTTCTGTTGTCGTAAACAGTTGAGCCGGTGTTTTCTGCTGAAGACATCGGCTCAGAAACGTTGGATATTTATAAGTTTCGGTTGAAAATTTGTAAAGACTTATAAGTAAAGGTATGTGTATAATGAGTGCACTATTATAAGGAAACGAGGTAAAAAGCATGAGGAAAAAATGTATAAAACGACTGCTTGGACTGGCTTTGACGGCGGCTGTGCTGACATTAGCGCCAGCACCGGAGGCAGCCGAAGCAGCAGTACCCACAATGGAGGGACATGGGCTGTCAGGAGCCTGGTATAAAGCAAAGGAGGGGTCAGACCGCAACGATATTACTCGATCAGCAGCGGCCGGAAAAGCCGGTTGTACGCCCGGCAAAGGTTACGGGTCTGAAGACTTCAAGGAATAAAAAGACGGGCGCTGTCAAACTGAAATGGAAGAAACAGAGCGGCGTGGACGGCTATCTTGTTTATCGGTCGGAAAAGAAAAAGGGTTCCTATAAGCTTGTGAAAACCCTGAAAAAGGCTTCTGCGGTTTCCTGCACGGATAAGAAGGCAAAGAAAGCAAAAACTTATTATTATAAGGTCTGCACTTACCGGAAGGCTGCAAACGGAAAAGTAACAGGTTCCTGTTCGGCGGTAAAAACGGTAAAGAAAAAATAGACGGATAAAGCGCAGGCTTGAATTTGTAATGTATGCCTCAAAAAGGCGGCAGGGAAAGTGTGTGTTCCTGCTGTCTTTTTGCTGCAATGATTGAATTATGAAAGAGAAATGTTATAATATTTACAGATACGAAAGGAGGAAGAGTATGAAGTTTAAGGCTTTGGTTGCGGATGACGAATATATGATCCGTCAGGGGATTATACGTTTTTTGAACAGGTACGAGGAGTTTGAAGTGGTGGCAGAGGCCGAGGATGGAGAGATGGCGCTGGAGCTTTCAATGAAAACGGCAGTGGATGTGTTTTTTGTGGATATAAACATGCCGTTTTTAAATGGTCTGCAGTTTATCGAAAAATTGAAACAGATTTCTCCTAAAGCGCTTGTAGTTATCATCACAGGCTACGACTGTTTTGAGTACGCCAGAGAAGCGTTGAAGCTTGGAGCTTTTGAGTATCTTCTGAAGCCTATTATGGAGGATAGCTTTGACGAGATGATTACGCGGGTGAGAGAGCAGCTTGAGCGTGACAGAAGAGAAAATAAATATCTGGAATGGGCAAAGAAAACCCTTCTGCAGAACAGAAATTACCTGGCTGCCAATTTTCTGCAGAAAGCGCTGGAAGGGCATTTCACGGAGGAGGAGACAAGGGAGCGCGCCAGATATTTGGAAATTGAGCTTCCGGAGAAATATGCTGTCACAGCGGTTCGTCTGGAACATCAGAAAACTGCGGATGTCAAAGGAGAGTGGACAGATGATCTTCTCTTTTTTGTGGCGCAGAATGTGGCAAATGAGATATTTAATGCTATGGATAGTGTGGGAAGCTTTGAGAATGACTACGGTGATCTGGTGGTTTTGTCGCGGAAGACGCCGGATGCGGAGGAGCAGCTTGATCGTTACCGCAGGCTTGTAGAGAGCTATGCACCTGTAAAATGTATGGTAGTGCAGAGGACGGGGGAAGGACTTTCGCGGCTGCCGGACGTATATCAGGAGGCAGTGACGCAAGTGGAGGAGATTGTGGGAATTTCCACAGTCATTAAAGATGTGAAGGCTTATGTGGAGCAGAATTACTGGAGAGAGGACTTTTCACTTCAGGATGCTGCGGATTATGTTAATCTGTCTGTACAGTATATGAGCCGTTTGTTCCGCAAAGAGATGGGTGTTACTTTTGTGGATTATCTGACCAGCGTCCGCATCCGCAAATCCATTGATTTGTTCCGGGATGAAGAACTGAAAATATATGAAATTGCGGAGCGCGTGGGATATGCCACTCAGCATTATTTCAGCAATGTATTCAAAAAAAATCTTGGCGTCAGTCCTGCCGAGTACCGACGCAAAATGAAAAATAATGATTTATAATATTTTGTGATAAATTTGCAATAATTGAACCTCATGTCGGAGATATCTGATATGAGGTTAAATTTTTATATTTTCCGGCCAAATTATTGCAAAGACTTTAGGAGCTGCAATGGATATAATTGTGACATAACAAAGAGATGGAAATCCCAAAAAATGAAAACAAAAAAGGAGGAAACTAAAAATGAAAAGAAAGGTTTTAAGTGTATTGTTATGTGTATCAATGGCGGCTGCAATGTTAACAGGATGCGGTTCCTCAAAGAAGGAAACAGAGGCTGCAGCAACAGAGGCACAGGATAACGCAGCCGCTGAGACAGAAGCCAGTGCAGACGGTGAAAAACTGGTAGTAGGATTTGCACAGATCGGTCAGGAGTCAGGCTGGAGAGATGCGGAGACTATGTCCATCCAGACATATGCGGAAGAAAATTCCGATACGATTGAACTGCATTTTGCAGATGCACAGCAGAAACAGGAAAACCAGATCAAAGCAATTAAGAGCTTTATTGAGCAGGGTGTAGATGTTATCGGCCTTGCACCGGTAGTAGAGACCGGATGGGATCAGGTATTTGCAGAGGCTCAGGATGCAGGTATCCCGATTGTACTTCTTGACAGAAGAGCAAATGTAAGCGAGGATCTGTACACCACATTCATCGGCTCTGACTTTATTGAAGAAGGTAAGATGGCAGCTCAGGAAATGGCAAAGCTGATTGGCGAAGAAGGCAAGATTGTAGAGCTTGAGGGTACAGTTGGTGCATCCGCAGCTACAGACAGAAAGACAGGATTTGATGATGAGATTGCTGCAAGCTATCCGAATATCGAAATCGTAGCTTCCCAGACAGGTGACTTTACAAGAGCACAGGGTAAAGAGGTTATGGAGTCCTTCCTGAAATCCAACAGTGATATCAAGGGCGTATATGCACACAACGATGATATGGCTCTTGGAGCAATCGAGGCGATCAAAGAGGCAGGTCTGAAACCGGGCGAAGACATCAAGGTTGTATCTGTAGACGGTGTAAAGGGTATCTTTGAAGCAATGGCAGCAGGAGAAGCAAACTGTACTGTAGAATGTAACCCACTGTTAGGGCCTCTGTTCTTTGAGACAGCAGCAAAGCTGAAAGCGGGCGAGGAAGTAGAGAAATGGGTTAAATCTGTAGATGGCGTATATACATCCGACACAGCAGCAGAAGTGCTTCCGGAACGTCAGTATTAATACAATCCATACATAAAAAAGTAAAAGAGAAATCCGCTCCATGTATAGTGGAGCGGATTTTTAAAAGAAATCAGGAGGTTGAGCGATGGGTAATGAAAACCAGTTATTAAAGGCGAGGAATATTTCCAAATCCTTTGGAAAAGCGGTTATTGCGCTGGATAATGTGCAGTTTGATCTGCGCAGCGGAGAGATTCATGCCCTGTTAGGCGAGAATGGCGCAGGAAAATCTACTTTGATTAAGGTACTGACAGGAGTGGAGGAGAGAGACAGCGGGACCGTAGTTTTAAATGGAAAAGAAATTCATCCGAAATCCACGCAGGAGGCGCAGAACGAAGGAATTGCTACGGTATATCAGGAGGTAAACCTTTGTCCAAACCTCTCTGTAGCGGAAAATATTTATATTGGACGTGAACCGAGAAATAAATTTGGAACAATTAACTGGAAAAAAATAAATGCAGATGCGAAAGAGCTGCTGAAGAAATTTGATCTGCATATAAATGTTACAAAAAATCTGGACAGTTACTCTGTGGCAGTTCAGCAGATGATCGCCATTGCCAGGGCGTCTGACATTGACGCAAAGGTATTGATTCTGGATGAGCCGACCAGCAGTCTTTCTACCGTGGAGGTAGAAAAGCTCTTTGAAATTATGCGGAAGCTGCGGGGAGAGGGAATGGGCATTATCTTTGTCACACATTTCCTGGATCAGGTGTATGAGGTGACGGACAGAATCACTGTATTTAGAAATGGCGGCTACGTGGGCACCTATAACACGGCAGATTTACCGCGAGTAGAGCTGGTGGCAAAGATGATCGGAAAGGATTATGCCAGCCTGAATGAATCCATGGTTGCAGGTCAGCTCGAGGATGAGAAAAGCACAAAAGGCGAGGATTTGATTGAACTGAGTGGGGTTTGCAGCCCAGGTACGATTCAGAACTTTAATCTTACCATCAGCAAAGGAGAGGTTTTGGGATTGTCCGGTCTTCTGGGCTCGGGGCGTTCAGAGACAGCGCGTGTATTGTTTGGAGTGGATTCCGTGGACAAGGGTGAAATGAAGCTGAAAAATGAGAAAGTACATTTCAAGAGTCCTCTGGATGCCATCCGCAGCGGTATTGCTTTCTGCCCGGAAAACAGAAAAACAGAAGGTATTATCGGTGATTTGTCTATCCGTGAAAATATTGTTTTAGCGCTTCAGACAAAGAGAGGATTGTTTAAGAAGATTTCCAGAAAAGAAGCGGAAAAGCTTGCAGATGAGTATATCGAAAAGCTGGAGATTAAAACTCCGAATGCGGACCAGCTTATCAAAAACCTGAGCGGCGGTAATCAGCAGAAGGTTATTCTCGCCAGATGGCTGGCAACGGAACCGGAATTTCTGATGCTGGATGAGCCGACCAGAGGTATTGATATCGGAACTAAAGCAGAGCTGCAGAAGATTGTCATCGATCTGGCAAAGCAGGGAATGGCGGTGCTTTTCATTTCATCTGAGATTGATGAGATGCTGCGGTGCTGTAAACGAATGGTAGTGCTCAGAGATATGAAACAGGTGGGTGAGCTGAGAGGAAAAGAGATTTCCGAGGAGGCAATTATGCACATCATGGCAGGAGGAGAAGCAAAATGAAAGAAAAATGGAATAAATTATCCCAGAAGCAGGCGTTTTGGCCGGTAGTTATTTTTCTTGTTATCCTGCTTTTTAATGGGATTGCCAGTAAAGGCGAATTTTTCAGCCTTTCCATTGTAGAAGGGCATTTATATGGAAGAATTATTGATATTTTCCGAAACGGAAGCAAGCTTATGATTCTGGCAGCGGGCATGACGATGGTCCTGGCTACAGGAGGAACCGACATATCGGTAGGTTCTGTTATGGCGATCAGCGGAGCCATTGCCTGCAGCGTCATCAAGGGTAATATCCTGCCGGGATTAAATGGCAGCGTAGCTGCAGCGATTATTCTCGCGGTTTTGGCAGGTATAATCTGCGGACTTTGGAACGGACTGCTGGTGGCAAAGGTAAAGATTCAGCCAATTGTTGCAACCATGATTCTTCTGGTGGCAGGCCGGGGTATTGCGCAGCTCATTACTGACGGAAAAATTGTTACCATCACTTCCGATGCATATTATTTTATCAACGGCGGATACATACTGGGACTTCCGTTCCCGCTTTTTATCGTGATTTTCCTGGTGGGACTTCTGATCCTCTTTGTCGGAAGGACAGCGTTTGGACTGTTCCTGGAATCTGTCGGATGTAATTCCAAGGCTTCTAAATTTGCAGGTATCCAGGTAGACAAAATGCTGCTGGCGATTTACACCATTTCCGGTGCATTTGCCGCAGTAGCCGGACTGATCGAGAGCTCCGGAATCAAAGGAGCAGACTGCAACAATGCCGGACTGAATATTGAGCTGGATGCGATTCTGGCAGTGGCAATCGGCGGGACAAACCTTATGGGCGGCCGTTTCTCAATTCCTGCAAGTATTGCGGGTGCATTGATCGTACAGAGTATTACGACAACCGTGCTGGCGCTTGGCGTTCCGGCAGCTTATATTCGAGTGCTGAAGGCAGTTCTGATTATTGTAATCTGTCTGTCACAGTCAAAAGAGTTTAAGGAAATGATTGCGGCTCCGAAAGCAGCCAAAAAGAGAAAGGTGGTTGGGGAATAATGAAAAATACGAAAAAAAGATTTCAGATTAATAATATCTCCCTGCTGATTACTGTGGTGCTGTTTGTGCTGATGTTTGTTTTTGGGTCTGTGAAGTATGATAATTTCCTTTCTGTCTCCACATTCCTGAATCTTTTCAACGACAATGCCTATCTGATGATTGCCGGAATCGGTGTCACATTTGTATTGATTACAGGTGGTATTGATATTTCCATATCCTCCACCATTGCATTTACAGGCGTTTTTTCTGCTTTCCTTTTGCAGAAGGGCGTTCCGGCATTTGCGGTAATCGCGCTGGTGCTGCTGATTGGAATTGTTATCGGTACTGCACAGGGCGCACTGATTCACTATTTTAAAATGCAGCCTTTTATCGTAACTCTGGCAGGACAGTTTTTGATGCGTGGTCTCTGCGTAGTTATCAGCGAGGCATCCATTGCTATTGAGGATCCGCTCTTTAAATCAATGGCACTTGGAAAGGTAGCCATTAAGCTGGGTGAGAGTAAGGCAGTAACCGGAAAGATTTATTATTACGTATTTATACTTCTCATAGTGCTGCTTGTATCTGTATACGTATTGAAATATACAAAATTCGGAAGAAGTATTTACGCTCTGGGCGGCAACGAGACGTCAGCAGATTTGATGGGCCTGAATGTGGCGAGAACGAAAATCGGCGCTTATGCCATCAGCAGTTTCTGTGCAGCTCTGGGTGGCGTGGTATTCAGCTTTTACACACTGGCCGGATATGGACTTCAGAACATGGGCATGGAGCTGGACGCTCTGTCATCAGCAGTTATCGGCGGTACCCTGCTGACCGGAGGCGTAGGAACCGTTGTGGGAACAACGGTAGGCGCTATGATTCAGGGTATTATCCAGACAATTGTAACCTATCAGAATCTGAATACCTGGTGGACAAAGGTAACGATTGCGGCGCTGCTCTGCTTCTTTATCGTTATTCAGAGAATTATAGCGCTGCGTGCAGAAAAAATGAAAGGAAAAGGAGAGGCATAAAAGCATAGTCAGAAAAGGGTTGTAGTATATCGAAAAATCAGATATACTCTATGTAAAAAACCGAGGTGAGTGTGATGGATTATATTAAGAGAAAATTTATGAATTTAAAAATTCGCAGCAAAATGGTTTACTCTTATATTCTCATCGCACTCATCCCTTTTTGTCTTTTGGGAATTTTAGGCGTTTCTCTGTCCATTCGTGAAGCAGAAAAGAATGTGACACAACATTCTACACAGATGGTGGGACAGGTCCAACAGACTATTGACATATATGTCAATAGTATTGAAAAGACAGTGAATATGCTGATACAGACGGTTGAACCGATGCATTTAAATGATATCTGGAGCAGTGAGAATGAGCGCTGGAAGAAATGCCAGGAGGAGCTGAGCACAAGCTTTCAGACAGTAGCTCAGACTCACAGTGAGGTTGCAGGTATATTTTTTGCTACGGAGAATGATCTCTATGTCAGCACCAGAATGTCGAGAATTTCCAGAGATCCGTTTTCAAAAGAAAACTGGTATCAAAAGGCAAAGGAAAATCCTGACGAGATGCTGATCATCAGTGATGTAACCGGAAGAAACATTATGACAGATTCAGCATACAGTATCGACGATGTTTTTTCTGTTGTAAAGGCAGTGAAAGATTCCAAAACAGATGAAATAGTAGGAGTACTTCTGTTTGATATTAAGCATGATATTATCTCATCCGCTATTCAGGATGCCATCATTGGAGAAAATGGATTTATCTATGTCATGGACAGTGAAAATCATATGGTATATACGCCGACAAATGAGGTTGTCTATCGTATAAATCCGGAGTGGCTTAAGAATGCAGAGGAACCGCTGACTGTAAAAATTAAAGGACAGAAATATCAGCTCAGATATCAGCAGTCTGAATATATCGGTTTAAAAATTGTCAGCGTATCGCCTCACCAGGAGATTATGGGCGGAGTAAATATGCTGATGATTCTATTTGGAATATTGCTCGTAGCGACACTTCTGATTGTTCTGTTTGTGGCGGTAAAGATATCGGAGACGGTTACAAAGCCGATTGTGGAGCTGCGCAATTTGATGCAGCAGACGGAAAAAGGGGATCTCACAATACGCTTTGAGAGTGAGTATCAGGATGAAATCAGTGATTTGGGCCGAAGTTTTAATCATATGCTGGTGAGGATCCAGGAGCTTCTGAAGCAGGTTTATGTGGAACAGGAAAATAAGCGGCAGGCAGAACTCAAGGTAGTGCAGGAGCAGTTTAAACCGCATTTCCTGTATAATACGCTGGATACGATCGGGTGGATGGCAAGAGAACATTCGGCGGATGACATTGTTCATCTGGTCAATGCGCTTACCAATGTGTTTCGCATAAGCCTGAGTAAGGGAAAAGATTATATTACGCTTGAGGAGGAGATGCGTTATATCTCCAATTATCTTTATATTCAGAAAATTCGTTACGGTCCCAAGGTGCTCTATGAGACAGATATGGATCCTGCCTGTGCCGCAGAGAAA
>ERZ809224.1744-NODE-1744-length-15071-cov-5.545618_pt1 | contig 15071 bp, 11 predicted proteins | sample MGYA00520513_ERZ809224 | MGnify/ENA primary metagenome ERZ809224 (study PRJEB31576, sample SAMEA3212658) | Homo sapiens | biome: human-gut; feature: human gut; material: fecal | place: Sweden | collected 2012 ...
CACGGGGTGCGTGCCGATGCAGCGGAAGGTCGCCTCGGTGATTTCCTCGGGCGTATGCTCGGGACCGACAGGCTCCACGCAGGTGGAAAGGCTCATGCCTGCCGCAGCCAGGTTCGCAAACGTCTCCATGCGCGCCTCAACAGGGATTTCGGTGTCGACGCCCTCGCGCATGCGCACGGCATGATAGGCACCGTTCGCACCCACCGCCTTGAGCGCTGTCGTGCGCTCGAGCGTCATGTCGTCGGTGTTCACCAGAAGCGGCATATCGTCGCCAATCACCTCGCGCACGCTCCCCACCATGTCGACCAGCTTCTCGAAGCTGTAGCTCGCCGTGGTGAGCAGGAGCATGAGGTTCGCGCCATCTTCCATGTAGATTTTTGCGTACTCGAGCACGTCTTCCTTCGCAAGCTCGAACTTGCCCTTGCGCGATGAGTTGCACGACGCGAACGAGCAGAACTTGCAGTTCTTCGGGCAGATGGTGGAGTTTAAGCCGATTTGTGCATGGATTTCTGCCTTGCCGTCCCCCGCGCGGAGGGAAAGCTCCTGCCCAGCCCAGCGGATATAGGCAGCCTCCTTCGACGTTTCCGGCACCTGATAGAGCTTGAGCGTCTCCTCCTTGGTCAAGCCGCCGCCCAAAAGACCCTTCTCCACGATGTCGTAGATTTCCTCGTTGAATACCTGATTCATATTCATTCCTCCCTTTCTTTCGCTGCGGCAGCCTTCCGCCGCATTGCCATTCCGCCGAGCGAGCGCACGCCGAAGAGAGCACCGTCCACCGAGGGCCCGCCGACGAGCCCCGCACTTTCTACCAAAACTTCGAGGGTCCGAAGGGGACCGCCCATTCTTTGTTCTCAAACTCCATACGGCTCTTCAGAAGATCAGGACCAAGGCCGCCCTTCTCGGTTTCGCTCTTGTCGTCGCGCGGGTTCGTCCCAACCTCAGCCCAGCTGTGGTTTCCACTGCCGAAGGGCATTTTCCCCTCAGGCGTAAGGAGGCGAAGGATGTTGCCAAACACGTTTATCTTCTCCCAGCTATAGCGCGGCGCATCGAACATTTTCGTCCCAGGCACGGCGATAAATCCGCCAGCAAAGCCAGACTCCGGCTCGAGGGATACCTCTCGCTCGAGTGCAGCAACGATATCCTCAGCCGCAAGCCCTGGCCTGATGAGCTCAGTGCACGTGGAAACTTTAAGCCCCGCCTCATGAGCGGCCTCGATAGTCTTCACCCGAGCCTCGACGCTCAGGTTGTTGATTTCCCCCTCGCCCATGCGAATCGCATGATAGACGCTCCCCACACCCACAGCCTTGAGCTCGCAAGCCATCGAATAGTCAAAATCGCCCATGTTCGCCATGATGGGAAAATCGGGCAGCTCCTTGTGAACGGCATCGATATAGCGAAGATACTGCTCAAAGTTGTAACTATTGGTGATCATGAGCGTCAAGACGTTGGCACCGTTATCGTGGTAATCGTGCGCATAACGCAGGATGGCATCGAGGGACATCTCGTGACGGCCATTCGGACGAGCATCGCCGTTTGAAGCAAACGAACAGAACTCGCAGTTCGCGGGGCAGGGGTTGGCGTCCATGCCGATTTGCCCATGAACCTCGGCGATGCCGCCCGCCGCCTCGAAATGGCGCTTGCGGGCAACGTGGCTCAAAACGTGGCCCTCAGGAGTAAACGGCTCGATGTCGCACAAATAAATCGCGTCCTTATGGGTAAGCGTCTTGCCGTCCATACAGTAATCGGCGATGCGCAAGACCTCTGTGTCGACGCTCGGCAAGGGCATTGGCAATCCTCTCTCTAAAACGAGTGCGGGCCAGCTCGCCGCCGCCGCAAGCCAAGCTCTCTCTGCCGCTTATCGCAGCAGAACGCATCACGCGGACGTACTAACTCGCATTTAGAAGATATTAAGACCGACTCATCTAATAGACAATAGCCAATACTTGGCGAAAGGACATCATTTCGCAATGAATGGAAGCGACGGAAGAAAACCGGTGACGAGAAAGGTGGCGATCGACGCAGAGAATGAGCTCGCGGCCCTTGCCGAAAAGGGGGATGAGAAGAACTGCATTCAAGGCAAAGAAAACTCGGCACGCCGCCCGAAGCTAACCGGGTAATCCAAAAACCAGCGCTGCCCGACATGCCGGGGCGCCGCACCCCGTATGGCACGCACAGCGGCAATCGAGCGCAACTCTTTGACGAGCGCCAGCGCGAAAGGCATGGGCGCAAAAACCGACTTGTCTGCAGAATGGGCTCGGACAGGTACAAGATTCCTGCCGCAGTCCCCATCGCCATTATTTATCCACGACGAGGCGATTTTGAGAAAAGTTCACCAATTGCGGGCGGTCGCGCGGTCGCGTTGTCACGCCTCAAAACATTTTTTGCTCGATATGGCAAGTTTCGCCGCGGCTTGTCCGCGTATTGCCGTTATGCGGATGGGCGCGTTTCTAAAACATCAGGTCAGAGGGGTGCGGTTTTTGTCGACCTTTTTATCTTTGGCCGTCGTCGTTAAAAACCTGCGCCCATCGAGCAAACAAGCTTCGGTAAAGCGGAAGAGGGGCCCTGTGGCTGCCCTCGATGTGCCGCAAATCGAGACGCAATCTAACTTTTTCTCGACCTGCTCATGCGACGCATCCATTTGGAGAGGGCAAGATTAATTGGCGCAAAGTTAAGAACGAAGAAGATTCTCAATCCGCACAAAGCATCTCGACCGTTCCGTAAGACTCCTTCGGCTCTCGCCTTGGCCCGTCCATCCCAGCAGTTTCTCGAGGCCAGTGGGATAAATCGCGACCTCAAGACAGCTTGCGAATGCGACACCACCTCACCCGCGCTTCCTTCCCCTGCTACTGGACAATGTCCTATACTTAGCATGTTTGCACCATCGATGACCTGGAGGGCGAAGCAATGAAGCGAGCGAGCGACAGATCAGAGCATCAGCCCAAGCAAGGGCTCGTGGAGCGCCCCATCCCCAAGGGAGCAGAACTCGCGCGCGCTCGAGGACGACCCCGACGCCGACTCCGTCATGTTGCTCGGCTGCGATCAGGTTCGCATCACCCCAACTCATTTGCTTGAAGTTTGCCGAACGTTCCGCAATGACCCCACGCTCGATGTCGTCGCGTCGTGGATCCAGTGGTATCGCCGTACGCCGATGCTCATCTCGCGCCGTTTCTTGGAGAACCTTGACGCAAGCGGGCTGTGCGAAGTGGGCCCGAACGGCACCGATCGACCCTTGCCGCGCGTCGCACTGAAGGACGCTATCTTCGGGGAGGAAACGCTCGCCGCGAACGCCATCGTGCCCGAAAAGCTGACTGAGTTCGAGAAGGGCCGCACGCTTTCCGCGCGCGAGGCGGTGCAGATTGCGTGGGAAGAAATGGGCGATATCGACCTGCGGGCCAAGGGAGCTTTCGGGAACCTTTAGTCGCCCAAACAGTCCTGCTCGCACGAAAGTGTCACTGGCACTTTCGGCTCGTGCGGAACTCGCTTTGTGAAGGCCCCCGAAAGCTCAGATGCATCCCGAAAACGAGATGTCAAACGCTCCGCTGCCGACGAGGAGCTCATCGAGATCGCGCGCAACGTCGCGTCCCGCATGGACGCTTGGCGCGCGCAGCTTTCCCGCGATGACCAAGCCAAGCTCAACTGGGCGGACGCCTGGGCATGGCGCAATCGCGAGGACTTCCCGCTGCTCAACGACCACAAGCAGAAAAATACGCTCGCTTACTTAGACTCCGCCGCCACGACGCAGCGTTGCTTCCGCGCCCTGCAGGCGGAGGCCAACTTCAACGAGCATGAGAACGCCAACGTCTACCGCGGCGGCTACGAGCTTTCCGCAAAGGCGACAAGAAGCCTCGACGACGCGCGAAAAACGCTTGAGAACTTCATCGGCGCCGAACGTCGCCAGACCGTCTACACCATGAACGCGTCCGCCTCGTGCAACCTGGTGGCGCAATCGTGGGGCGATTTCAACGTGAACGAGGGCGACCATATCGTCGTCGCACTTTCAGAGCACCACTCCGACCTTTTACCCTGGTTGCTTTTGGCGCGTCGCAGGAACGCCGTGCTCGACTTCATTCCCTTGCTCCCCGATGGCAGGCTTGACCTTGGGGAATACGAGCGCCTCCTTAGCCAGCGCCCCAAGCTCGTGTGCGTGGCGCACGTATCGAACGTGCTCGGCATCGTGAACCCCGTGGCCGACATGGCGCGCATGGCTCATGAAGCCAGCGCCCGTTTCATGCTCGACGCCGCACAGTCGTTTCCTCATTTGCCCTTCAACGTGAAGGAGATTGGCTGCGACTTCGCCGCTTTCTCCGCCCACAAGATGTACGGGCCGCTCGGCATCGGCGGCCTGTTCATCGGGAAAGACGCCTTCGACGAGATGGACCCCGTAGCCATCGGCGGCGGCACGGTCTCGCATGCGTCTGTCGATTCCTACTACCTTCGCCAGGGGGCCATCCAATACGAGGTGGGAACGCCTCCCATCGCGCAGGCAATCGGCTGGGCGGGCGCCATCGAGTATATGGAAACCTTAGGGATGGACAAGGTTCTCAAACACGCCGAGGCCATGACGCAGTTCGCCGTCCACGCGCTCCATGGAGTGGAAGGGCTCACCATCTGGGGCGACCACACGCAACCGGACGGCGCAGGCGGGCTCGTGTCGTTCTCGCTTGCGAACACCGCGCCCACGCAGATCGGCAGCGCCTGCGGCATGATGGGCGTCGCCATACGATCGGGCGGACATTGCGCCATGCCACTTGCCGCATCGACGGGCATGGTGGGAACTGGGCGCGCAAGCTTCGCCGTACACACCACCTGCGAAGACATTGAAGCGCTCGCCGTGGCGGTCGAAATGTGCCGAAGGTTGTACCGATAAGCAGCCGTTAAGCGGCAAAGCGAGGCTTTATTTCAAATCGAGATGATTGGAATCGAGGCTGAGGAGCCGAAAACGAGCAGGGAACAGACCCGCAGAAGACGAAGCCACCCGCACGCGGCGAGAGCGCATTGGGCCCTACGCAGCGCGCAAACAAGAAAGGCCGGATCGGTTGCCCCCTCGCAACCGATCCGGCCTTGTCATCGAAGCAAGATAATCGCTACTTGCCCGAGCCGACGAGCGCCGGGAACAAGCCAGCGCGCGCTTTATCATGCTCTGCAGTCGTCAGGTTTCCCGAAGGCTGCGATGCTTTTTGGCCTTTCACGGCAACACCGTCGTACTTGCGAGCCTCCATGATCTTATCGAGTGCTGCATTCATTGAGATTCCCCTTTCTCAATTGGTGGCCGCCGTGCCCCTTTTCACCGCAACCGTTCCCCTAAAAAACGCATTCAGGATACCGTTATTAGTAGCCTAATGCAACCATATTTGGATACTTTTTTGACCACTCACTAAATATTTTCAACCGCAAATCTAGCTTTTCCTGAATTGGATATTGACTAGTAACATTTTCTATGTTCTATCGCGAGCTCACGTTTTCAACGCGCCTCCAAGGAAACCTTACAGCCCCCCATTTACTGCGGGGGTTCCCTTTTCGAAACTCTCTCTTCCCAAGCATCAACCTACATTCCGCCGAGGTAAAAAGAAACCCCGCCGCTCGGATGAGCGACGGGGTTTGCAACCGTGTATGTTCCAGAAGAAACTAGCGCTTCGAGAACTGCGGACGCTTACGAGCCTTCTTCAGGCCGTACTTCTTACGCTCGACCACACGAGAGTCGCGGGTGAGGTAGCCGGCCTTCTTGAGCTCGGCGCGATAGTCGCCGGCGTCGAGCAGAGCGCGGGAGATGCCGTGACGCAGAGCGCCAGCCTGACCCGAGATGCCGCCGCCATTGATGCGAGCGATCACGTCGAAGTGGTCCATGGTGTCGGTCACCTTGAACGGGGTCTTCGCATAATCGAGAAGAGCCTCGCGGCCAAAGTACTCAGCACCCTCGCGACCATTGATGGTCACCTTGCCCGTGCCCGGGACGAGGCGCACGCGAGCAACGGCGTTCTTACGACGGCCAGTGCCGTAATACAGAGCTTCACCTGCCATGATTAACCCTCCATCTTGATCTCGCGGGGCTTCTGAGCCATATGAGGATGCTCGGGGCCAGCGTACACCTTCAACTTCATGCCCTGGGCGCGACCCAGCGTGTTCTTCGGCAGCATGCCCTTAACAGCATGCTCAATCACGCGCTCAGGATGCTTCTCCATGGCTTCGGTGAAGGTTTCGGACTTGAGACCACCGGGAAAACCACTGTGGCGGTAATACTCTTTCGCTGCAGCCTTCGTGCCGGTAACGCGAATCTTGTCCGCGTTGATGATAATCACGAAGTCGCCCGTATCAACATGCGGGGTGTACTGCGGCTTGTGCTTGCCCTTGAGAATCTGTGCGGCCTTGGTGGCCACGCGGCCGAGAACCTGATCGGTTGCGTCGATCAGAAGCCATTCGCGCTCGACTTCGCCGGGCTTCGCATGATACGTCTTCACTTGCTTCCTCCAATAGATACTCTGTTCCTTGAACGAGCCGAAGGGCTCTTCCAAGGGGCGCTTGCGCGTTACCGCAAGCGGGTGTTTGTTTTCAAAAGTGCAGGTCAGCCAGATGCCGGTTTCCTACGCCGACGCGCACACCTCAGGCCTGGACTCCGTTGGTACAACGCTTCTGCCTTTACTGCTTTCACGGGGCTTTTGAAAGCGAACTTTTGCAGTCTACCTGGCTTGGCGAGGGGAAGTCAAGTCGGAATCGTCTTATTCATTGCCATCTGCAGAAAGTCTTCGGAAATCGGGAGTGAGAAAAGCGCCTCGCACCATCCGCTCTCCCGATTTCCGCGATAATGTGTTATCGCTGCTTCATATAATTGGGTGAACTGATTTTTTGCTAGGATAACAAGGAAGTTTCCATCAATCGGAAGGATGCGCCATGCCTATCAAGATTCCCGATTCGCTGCCGGCAACCGCGCAACTCGAAAAAGAGAACATCTTCGTCATGACCGAGCACCGCGCGCTGCACCAGGATATCCGCCCCTTGCGCGTGCTGCTCTTAAACCTCATGCCCACCAAAATCACCACCGAGACGCAGATCCTGCGAAAGCTCTCGAACACGCCGCTGCAGATCGAGGTGGAGCTCCTCCGCACGAAGAGCCACGTCGCGAAAAACGTCTCCGAAGAGCACCTGGAAACGTTCTACGTCTCCTTCGATGACGTGAAAGACGAGCATTTCGACGGCCTCATCATCACGGGCGCGCCCGTCGAGCTGCTCGATTTCCACGACGTCGATTACTGGGATGAGCTCACGCGCATCATGGACTGGTCGAAGACGAACGTCCATTCCACTCTGCATATCTGCTGGGGAGCCCAAGCGGGCATCTACTATCGCTACGGCGTCGAGAAGTACGAGCTTGACGAGAAGACGACCGGCGTGTTCGAGCACCGCGTCGTGAAGCCGTCTTCCCCCTGGGTGCGCGGATTCGACGACCACTTCCGAGCACCCCATTCGCGCTACACCAACGTGCGAGCCGAGGACATCGAGGCAAACCCCAACTTGGAAATCATCGCCGAGTCGGACGAAGCCGGCGTCTACATGGCGAAAAGCACCGACAGCCGCAATTTCTTCGTGTTCGGCCACCCCGAGTACGACCGCGAGACCCTGAATGTGGAATACGAGCGCGACTCGAAGACCCATCCGAATGCGCCGCTGCCCAAGCACTACTACCCCAACGACGACCCCGCGCAACCCGCAGAATCGACCTGGCGCGCGCACGCGCAGTTGCTCTACACCAACTGGCTGAACTACTATGTGTACCAAACGACGCCGTACGAGATCGACGCGATTGGGCACGAGGAGGCAGCAGATGACGAATAGCGCTTCGGAAGACGAGCAGGGCCGGGCGCGAAAAACCGCCGAGGAGCTCCTTGCCGAGGCAGCGCGCAAACATGCTCCCGCGCATCGCGACCCTTGTATCCGAGCCGAGAGCGAAGACGACGACGGCTACGACCCCTATTCCGACCGACGGGAGATAAACCCCCTGTTCGAGCGCGATCCCTGGGCGTAGAAGCCCCGAGCGCGGACCGCACCGATTCGCAAGGCCAAGCATCCCACACATCGAGAAGGCCGCTGTAGCACCCGCGTGCCGCAGCGGCCTTCTCGCAAAGACAACTGGATCGACCCGAAGCCGCGCCGCCTCAGCGCGCGACCGGATAGCCCCTAGCCGAGAGCGCCATCCGACGGCGCCCCCGACCCTCGCGTCGCGCTGTCGGGGTTGATGGTCATGCTCTCGAACCGATTCGCCATGAAATCGTTGTCGAAATACGTGGCGTAGAATTGTTCGATGGGCGTTTCGGGAACATGCCCCGACAGCCGTCCATACCAGCAGTCAAGCGATTGCAGCGTCATGATGGCGTTCACGAGCATGAGCGCCGTGGCGATTGCGGTCACGGTATAGCGCAGCTTCCAGGGAATCAAGTTCACCACGTCGAGCATCTTCGGCAGGAGCGCCTTTATCCACAGCACGCCCAGCATGCCCCACATCGCCATGAACATGCCGTTCGTGCGGCCGTCAATAGAGAGGAATGTGCCCGTGTAATCCCAGGCCACCGCACCAAACGCGGTTTCCATAAACCAGCTGACGAAGAACTCGAACGCACCGCCGATCACGGCGCTCACCAAAAAGATCACCGGAACCGGCTTGTCATGGAAGCGGTTGAGCGCCATGGTCATGAGCACTGCGCCCACGCCGTAGATGGGCGAGAACGGCCCGAACAGCATGCCCGCGCGATCTTGGTACTCGCCGGGAACAACGATGACGAAGTGATATACCACCTCAATGATCAGGCCCAACACGCTACAGACCACGAAAATCCAGAACACGTTGAAGAAGTTGAGCGCGATATAGCCGCGCCCGGTCGAGTCCAAGCCAAGCGTTCCCTCCTCCGCCTGGTCGCGCGTCTCCATGTCGCGGAGCTTGCGCTGCAGCTCGCGCTCCTCGGAAAGCGACGGATCGACGTAGCCCGACACGAAGAACAGGAGCACGAGGATGACCAGCGTCGGCACGATATGGACATCGGTGCCGTTAAGCATGATGTTGCAGACGAGCGCCACCGCCGCAAGCGCCATGAGGACCTCGGCGGTAAGCGCGGCATAGCGTCTTTTATTGCGGAGAAGGCGCACGCCCAGCAGGATGAACAACACCAACATAGCCGCTTGGGCAAGGACGAGAACCACCGTCACGGCAAGGGGCGTGAGCGCCTCTTCGGCAAGGCCGCCCGACTGCAAAAACTGTACGATGATGACGACCGCGAGAACACCGCTTGGGATGGAGACCACCCCGCCCACGATGCACAGCGCGCCGAACACCTTCAGCAGCAGGGGCATCTTCGGCTTCGGATCGCATGCGGCGTCGATCGCGCTACCTTCGGCCGCGACCATCTCTTTCCTTTCCCCATGCGCCATGATGCTCCCTTTTCGAACGCTGCCCGCTGAATGAACACTGCCGTCCATTATAGGGAATGGAGTCGCACGTTTTCCTACGGCATGGCAACCATTCAGGCAAATTCGATGAACTCGTCAGGGTCGAGATCGCGGAAGTCGCGCACCGCGCGCTCGGCAGACGCGGAAAGCTCCGCATAGGTTCCCGACAAATCGCAGTCGTACACCGCCAACGTATGGTACCCCGCCCGCTTGAGCGTACCGATCGCGTACAGCGCGTCTTCCACGCCCCACGTACGGGAAAGCTCGGTGCCCATAAGCGAGCGAGCGCGGTCGTACACCGCGGGCTCGCGCTTCGGTTTCCCCACATCATCGACGGACACCACCGCGTCGAGCATCGGGAGGAACCCTGTATGGGAAAGCCCTGCGAGCAGATACGGCATCGGAGAGGAAGATGCCACAGACAGCCTGACGCCGCGCTCGAACAAGGAGCGCACGAACTCGAGCGCGCCCGGGCGAGCCGTCGCTCGGGTCGAGTAGAACTCCATCATGTACTCACCCACCATGCGCACGACCTCTTGAGGGGACGCGCCCAGCCCGAACTTCGTGTGGAAGAACTCGCCTGCCTCGGGGGTGGTCATCGTTGTCAGCCGGTCTTTGTCGGTTGGCGAGAGCTCGCCGCCCGCACGATGCGCGAACTCGCTTTCCATCTCACGCCACACGCCCATGCTGTCGAGGAGCGTGCCGTCACAGTCGAATATCACGCCGATTGGAGCCTCGCTCGCCACCTCGCCGTCCTTTCGCCCGTTTCCCTCTTTCCCCTAGAGCCTAGCAAGAAAGAAAGCTGCCCCGCGGTTCGAAGGCAAGCATTTGGGCGAATGGCGCGCGGACTAGCCCCAGTTGCCGAAAACGAAACGCTGCACGTCCTGGTTGACCATGATGGCGAAGAATCCCAAAAAGAGAATCATTCCCGCCGCGCTCATATAGCTCAGGGCGCGCGTCGACACGTTCTTGCGCGTGAGCTTCTGGAAAATCTCGATGACGAAGCGGCCGCCGTCGAGAGGCGGGATCGGCAGCAGATTCATGATGCCGAGCGAAACCGAGAGCATCGCCATGAAGAAGACGAATTCGAGAAGCCCCGCTTCGGCATAGGTTTTCGACATGACGGCGATGCCGACCACCGACGTCGAGTTCGACACGACATCAGCCGCCGTTTGCGGATTGAACAGGCTTACCACCATCTGGACCACCGCGCCGATGTAGGCGAAGCCAACTTCCACCGAGCGCAAGGGCGACATGGTGATATGCGAGACCTCACCCGTCTGCGAGTTCGTCATGTCGACGCCTACGATGGAGTACACCACCACGAAGACCAAGACGGCGAACAGCAAGTTTACGGCGATTCCTGCAAGAAGGATGACCGCTCGCTTCCAGAAGGGAAGGCTTCGGTACTGCTGGCTGTATTCGCTTTCGAAGAGGGCGTGGGAATCGTCGACCAGGCGCGGTTGTCCCAGCTCATAGGCGAGAGGAACCGGCTGCCCCGCCGCCTCGGCGCGCTTAATCTGCCCCTTGGTGGGACGGGTGGCCATCGCGCGGTAAGTGTTGAACTTGTCCTTTTTCGTAGGACCCTGGATACTTCCCCACTCCACCAACTCATCGAGGGCAGCAAGGGCATCGTCGTTGGAGATGCCGCAATCTTGCGCGATATCCTCCATGTTTGCCGTCCCGCGCCGGTATATCGCCGCGAGCACGCTTTCCAGATGGGGACTCATCTCGCCCGGCTCCATCCCGCACACCTTCGCATAGCCGCCAAGGGGAACGCAGGTCACGCCGAACTTCGTGCCCCATTTGGTGAAGCCGATGCCAGGTCCGGGAAAGCCGATCATGAACTCGGTCACGCGCACGCCAAACGCGCGGGACGCCAGATAATGCCCGCCCTCGTGGATGAGCACGAGGAAGCCGAGCAGAATCGAGACGTACAAAATCATAAGGACAATATCCATGCAAGCGACTCCTCGGAAGGCTTGAAGGGGTACGGGACAGCAAGCTCCTCGCATACAAGGCGGGCGAAAGCGAGTCGCCGAATACACGTTCAGCACCCATTATAGGAAAGCCGCGCCGACCAATGCGCCCAGCCCAGAAAACCTACACCCGTGCGCGGCTTTTGTTGCCGAACCGTTGCCGGCTTCCTGGCAGATTTTTGCCAGGTTTTCGCCAGGTTTTCGAGAATGCGCGACGAATTTGCGTTGGAGATATCCGAATCGCAGTGCAGTTTCAGCCGAGTTTGCAGGGATTGCCCACCGACTTTCAGGGACCTCCGTGCAGATAACGCGCGATGAAACGGCAAGGTTGGTGCGTCCTCGCCGCCAGAACGCGACGCTATGCTCAGACTCCCCGGCGCAGTGAGCGCATTTCGCGAGAAAGGAGCACCATGAATAGCCAACTTTTCGAACTCAGCACGCAAGGAGGCCCCTATGGCTAGCGTAAGGAGGCTTCCTCAACCGATTGACCAGGCAAAACGCAAGGTAATCAACATCGCTCTGGCACTCGCCCTCGCAATCGGGCTCGCCCCTGGCGCTGCGCTTTGCACACCTGGGGTCGCACAGGCGGCGAGCAAGGTTCCCATCGAATACATCCCCGAGGACTCGTTCACGCCGGAAGGGTTCAACTGGGGCATCAGCTTTACCGACGTCGAAGCCGTGCGAGGGTTCACGAGCGAGCCGAATATCAAGCAATACTACCCTCGGGACTATGACGAGCTTGCCGCAACCGGCGATTCCGGATTCGCGGCGCGCATCGACCGCACGACGCCGAAGGGAAGCTTCGCGCTTCGCTACACCGGCGCAAGCCATGGCAACGACAAGGTAGACGCCGTTGTCACGCTTTCCAACTGGAATTACGTGGAGCCTGTCATGTCGAACGGCGCATCCGGCTGGGACGAATACGAAGAGCGGGCCGATTACGACACCTTCCAGCCCGGCGTATTCGTGAACAGCGGCTACCAGCGCGCAGGGTCGCTCATCGAGAACCTGAATTTCTACACGGTGGGCTTGACTGATCTTGAGGTGAGCGTCGAGTTCTTCTATGCGGGAACTGACGATCCTTACGAGGCTAAAGGGCATATGACCTGCATCGACCTGGATGTGGGGCAGAAGTTCGGCTTCGGAGGCGCCGTCTCGCTCGCGCAGGTCGTCGACAAGAATGACTTCCTGTCCATCGACGAGGAGCAAAGCATCATCTCCTCGCCCGAATACCCATGCGGCGGCGTCGAGGACGAGCACGGCGCCATCAGCGCAGACCCGAACGACCCTCTCTACAAGCTCGGCCTGGTGGGAGCCTATTTCGACACCACCGGATCGCAGAAGGGAACGCCCGTCGAGCTCTCGTTCGTATCATCCTGGAAAGGATCGCACTCGACGGCGCAATCGTTTTTCGCAATGACGAACGAGTTTCTCACCGCACCGAACCCCAACGACGACATCGTCGAAGACGGCAAGCTCGACGTGCGCAAGATCGCCGACAAGACCGAAGGGGTCTCGATCGGCGACGTAGTTGCCTACACCGTCGAGGTTCCCGTCCATGAGCGTGGCGTGACCTGCCGAAACGGCTACTCCTATACCGACCTCGAGATTATCGACGCGCTTCCCTGCGAGATGCGCTACGTCGACGGGAGCGGCTATCTCACCGACGGCGAGGGACAGATGATCGAGAACGCGGGTGAGATAGTCTACGCAGGCCAAAGCGACGAAGGCGAGGGCGAGAGAGGAAACGCCGTGAAGTTCGTGTTCTCGCAAAGCTACCTGCAGCATTCCATGCGCATGCAGGGCGAGACGTACCGCTTCGAGTTCAAGGCTGAGCTCACAGAATACCCCGCCGACGGCGCGCTCTCCGTGTCGAACAGCGCCTATGCCCACGTCAATGACAAAGGAATCTATCCGAGCAACAGCGTCGAGACGACTCTCGTCCCGCCGAGACTCACTGTCGACAAAACCGCAGACGCCTACGAATACGAGGTAGGCGAGGTAGTCCACTTCACCGCTTCCTTCGCGCAAAGCGAGAAAAACGCCCAGTGCCGCGAGGCCGTCTTCTCCGACAGCCTTCCCGAAGGGCTTGAACTCATCCCGGAAACGGTGCAGGTCGCGGGTATTGAGGATCTCCCCGCCCCGAGCATCGAAGACAACCGTTGGAGCTGCTCACTTGACAAATTCAACTACGGCGACGCGCTCACCGTGAGCTTCGCCGCCATCGCCACCCAAGCGGGCAACGGCGCCGAGCAGGTGAACATCGCCACAGCCCGCGCGAACAACTGCGAGGAAGCGTCCGACTCCGCCGAAGTTTGGACGAACACGGCGAGCCTGTCCATCGAAAAGACCGCCGATCGCTACGAGCACTTCATCGGGGCATCCGAGCAAGATGCGGGGGCGCTTGTCTACACGATTGTCGTCGAGAACACAAAGGATGGCACCATTGCGAACAACGTGGTCGTAAGCGATGAGAGCCTACCCGAGGGACTCAAGATCGGGCGAACAGACGCAGGCGAGTTGATGGTCAACGTCTCGGGCGCCCCCGAGAGCGTTTCCTATCCGATAAGAGCCGAAGAGTCGACCCCCAGCCAGCTCGAGCAGCGAGAAGTCACCTGCACGACAAAGCCTGCGGGGACCGGATTCGCGACAACCGTAAGCCACCTTCCCGCAAATACGCCCGTCACCATCACCTGCACATGCTATCCCAAAGACTCCATCGCAGGATGGGAGATCGAGAACACGGCGACCGCGAGCGCCGACAATGCAACCGGCGCGCACGACAGTGCTTTGACCTGGCTGAACCAGCCAACCTTACAGGTGGAGAAGACCGCATCACAGGACACCTGCAACGTTGGCGACCTTGTAGCCTTCCACGTAAAGGTGACGAACAACACGCCGGGGACAATCGGGCGCAACCTGGTCATTTCCGACCTTTTGCAAGCGAAGGGAGTCGAATTGCAGCGTGACAGCATCAAGGTTTGGGATTCCGAGGGCAACGACATCACCGACAGCTGCGTGATCAGCACCGACGGGGAAAAGCCCTCTTTTACAATCGAGACGAATCGCAATCTCGTCAGCAACTCGCCCGAGCGCACGTTCTATCGCTTCGGCGAGAAGGCAGAGCAAGGCTCGAACCCCCTTGGCGAGGAAGGCGAGACGGCCGTGTCCGTCGACTATACCGTCGCCATCGCCGACGCCGCACTCGCGGGATCGACCGTCGGCAACACCGCGATAGCCGCAACAGACGAGCCCAACACGCAAACGAGCGGCGACGCGTCGATTACGGTGAAGGATGCGCAGCTTCAGGTCTCGAAGACCTCCGACAAGCAGCGCTACGAGGCGGGGGATGTCGCCCACTACACCGTCACCGTCACCCAAACCCGCAAGGACTCGACCGCGCACAACATTGCCTTCGCCGATCGCTTCGAAAGCGACGAGCTCGCCTCGATCGACACCTCGTCCATCCTGGTGACCAGGCCCGATGGCACGACCGTCGACAACCCCGACGTCACACTGGAGAAAAACAGGGACGGCGCCGTCTTCGGCTTCGCCCTCCAACCGGGCATCGATTTGCACGACGGCGAGGCCCTCATGGTTGAGTACTCGGCAAAACTCCCCGTCGCATCCGAGCACGTCATCAACCGCGCGCAGGTCAAA
>ERZ809224.1752-NODE-1752-length-15030-cov-6.614691_pt1 | contig 15030 bp, 13 predicted proteins | sample MGYA00520513_ERZ809224 | MGnify/ENA primary metagenome ERZ809224 (study PRJEB31576, sample SAMEA3212658) | Homo sapiens | biome: human-gut; feature: human gut; material: fecal | place: Sweden | collected 2012 ...
AAATTTTTTCATAATAGCCTCCGGTGTACCAGACGCCGGGGGCACTCCTCATTTTAAGGCAAATCTGTCAGCTAAGCGTTTTTCAGCAGTACAACACTCTCATACGGCCTCAGCGTTTTCAGGATATTTCCGAACTCCTCCTGCGGGTAATTTCCTGTCAGACGTTCACAGCCTTCACAATTCACGGGCTTTTTCAGCACTGCCTCCTCACCCGTAAGGTTATTCAAAACAAGCAGCTCCTGTGCTCCTGATAACCGTTTGTATCCAAATATCTCCGGCTGCTCCTGATACAGAAACTCAATCGTGCCTTCCTGAATGACTGCATACTGTTTTCTAAGATGTATCAGTTTTCTATAATAGTTGAGAATCGAATCGGAATCCTGTTCCTCCGTTGCGACATTGATATATTTATGATTATCCGGTATTCCAATCCATGGCTCTTTTTCTGAAAATCCGGCATATTTTGCCGAATCCCACTGCATCGGAGATCTGCTGTTATCTCTGGAACGATGCTTAAGGATTTCCAGCGCCTCTTCTCGTGTTTTTCCTTCTTTCCGGAGAATATGGTAATAGTTAATGCTTTCCACATCACGATACTCACTGATATCACGATATCCCGGATTTGTCATTCCCAATTCTTCCCCCTGAAAGATATACGGAGTACCCCTCAGCAGATGAATGCATGTCGCAAGCATTTTGGCCGATTCTTTCCAATACCTTTTTTCATCACCCAGCCGTGAAACGATCCGGGGCTGGTCATGGTTGCACCAGAATACGGCATTCCAGCCATTCCTTTTCTCCATCTTTGTCTGCCATGTTTCAAACAGCTCCTTCAATTTTTGATAATCCGGTTTCATAAGTTCCCATTTATTTCCATCCTTGTAATCTACTTTCAGGTGATGGAAATTAAAACACATGGACAGTTCCTTTTCGTCAGGATTTGAGTAGCGTATACAGTTATCCAGACTGGTAGAAGACATTTCTCCTACTGTAATCATATCTTCTATTCCTGTATCTGCAACCAGCTCTTTTAAAAATTCATGGACATGAGGACCGTCAGAATAAAATCTTCTCCCATCCCCAAGTGTATCGTCCTCAAATACCTCCGGCTTGGAGATAAGATTTACTACATCAAAGCGAAATCCTTTTACCCCCTTATTTTTCCAGAAACGAATCACATCTTTCAGCTCTTCTCTCACCTTTGGATTTTCCCAGTTTAAATCCGCCTGCGTTACGTCAAACAGATGAAGATACCATTTTTTCAAAGACGGCACATACTCCCACGCCGAACCTCCAAATTTTGACTGCCAGTTTGTCGGAGGGCTGTCCGGATCACCATCTTTAAAAATGTAATAATCCATATATTTCGGATCGCCTGCAAGAGCTTTTTGAAACCATTCGTGGTGTGTGGATGTATGGTTAAATACCATATCAAACATAAGCCCTATACCGCGGTCTTCTGCTCTTGCGATAAGCTCTTCCACATCTTCCATCGTTCCGAAAAGCGGATTAATATTCTTATAGTCCTCCACATCATAGCCATTATCATTGAGCGGCGATACAAAAAACGGTGTGCTCCAGATATAGTCAACGCCCAGACTTTTTATGTAATCCAGCTTTTCAATGATACCCCGAATATCACCGATTCCGTCTCCATTGCTGTCATAAAATGATTTTGGATAAATCTGATAAATTGTGCTTCTTTTAAAATCCGTCATAATTACCTCTTATTCAAATACTGCTACTACCGTTACGTTTGCTTCTCCTTCTATTCCTGTATAAAACTGAATGTTCTTTGCATTACCTGGTTCTGTGATAATGCACACCGTTGTATCCGCATGTCCTGCCGCCCTGATTTTATCTCTGTCAAACTGAAGCAGCGGCGTACCTGCCAACACCTTCTGTCCTTCTGTCACAAGGTACTGAAAACCATCCCCCTGCATATCAACCGTGTCAATTCCTACATGAAGAAGAATTTCCATTCCATTGTCCAGTGTCAAACCGCAGGCATGTCCGGAATCTTGCATTAATACACTTACTGTTGCATCTGCCGGCGCGCACAGAATATTATTTTCAGGAATAATGGCAATACCTTCTCCCATAATACCCTCTGAAAATACCCCGTCCTTTACCTCCTTCAGCTCGATTACTTTTCCGGTGAGAAATGCCTTTAACTGTCTTTCTTTTTTATTCACGGCTTTGTTTCTTATTACTTCCGCAGTAATGCCTGCTGCCGCACTTGCTCCGGCGCCCGCTGCAATTTCCGCCAGCTCCACCGGCGCTTCCTTTTTTTCCGCAGATGACAGTTTTTTCTTGCCTACAATAACTGTGAGCATAAAGGACACAGCTACTGCAATCACCATACAGATTGCAAAACTAATCATAGAGCCCGGGTGAATGGAAAGAATACCCGGCAGCCCGCCTACACCGATCGCATTTGCGGTTGTCCCAGTTGCTACACATACAACTGCCGCACAGGCGGACCCGATCATTCCGCACACAAACGGGAAGACATGCTTTAAATTCACACCAAAGATAGCTGGCTCCGTCACTCCCAGATAACAGGAAATGCAGGCTGGTACGTTTACTTCCTGTGCTTCAGCATTTTTTCTCTGGAGCGCAATCATTCCAAGAACGGCTGACCCCTGTGCGATATTTGACAGAGCAATCATCGGCCATAACATAGTTCCGCCGTAATCTGCGATCAACTGCAGGTCAATGGCATTTGACATATGATGAAGTCCGGTAATAACCAAAGGCGCATACACAAAACCAAAAATCGCTCCGAAAAGAACCTTGAAAGAACCTGTGATTCCCGTATAAACTACAGAAGATATCGCGGAACCGATTTTCCAGCCAACCGGCCCCAGTACAAAGTGTGCGGCAATTACTGCTAACAATAAACTGCAGAACGGGACAACGATCATAGACACTACCTGCGGCGTAATCTTGCGGAAAAACTTTTCAAGATACACCAAGGTAAAAGCCGCCAGAATGGCCGGAATGACCTGTGCCTGATATCCGATCATGTTTATCTTAAAATAGCCAAAATCCCATGCCGGTATATCTGCTGCTGCAGTCCCGGCCACAGCATAGGCATTTAGAAGCTGGCCGGATACCAACGTCAAACCAAGTACGATCCCAAGCATCTGCGTCGTACCCATTTTCTTTGTCACAGACCAGCAGATACCCACCGGCAGCATATGGAATACCGCTTCCCCGATGAGCCATAAAAAGCTGTCTACACCTGTCCAAAACTGACTGATATCACATAATGTCTTTGTACCGTTTTCAAACAAGTACAGACTGTCAATACAGTTTCTGAATCCCAGAATCAAACCGCCTGTAATAATTGCCGGAATCAACGGGGCGAATATCTCGGCCAGCGCCGTAATCATTCTCTGCAGTATATTCTGGTTTTGCTTTGCAGCCTTTTTTACAGCATCCTTTGATACTCCCTCAATCCCCGATACTGCAATAAAATCATTATAGAAATCAGCTACCGTATTTCCAATAATAACCTGAAACTGCCCCGTCTGTGTAAAGCTGCCCTTCACCACTTTCATGGCCTCAATTTTCGCAATATCCGCCTTTTTAGGCTCATTCAGCACAAATCTCATTCGTGTCATACAATGTGACACTGCTGCAATATTTTCTTTTCCTCCCACGAGCCGCAGCAGCTCTTTTGCGTCCTCTGCATACTTACCCATTTTTTACCTCCTGATTATTTTACCTTCTTCTTATCTTGTTCAAACAAGTTGTTATGTATTATATATACCACACTTGTTTGAACATGTCAACCTTTATTTTAAATTTGTTTAAACAAGTTTTCACTATGATTTCATCTATTGACTTTCTTCTATTCTGACTTATAATAAAAATAGATGTTTAAACAAGCAGAGGTGACTTAGCTATGCCAAAAGCAAAATATGCAGAAATATATAAAGATTTAAAAACAAAAATAGAAAACGGTACATATGAATTTCAGGAATTACTGCCGTCAGAAAACAATCTGATTCTTACCTATGACTGCTCCCGCAACACCATACGAAGAGCCATCAGCGCTCTTGTCACGGACGGTTATGTTCAAACCATGCAGGGAAAGGGTGTCCGCAACATCTTCCAGCCCACCTTACAGACCTCTTTTACTATCGGAGGGATTGAATCGTTTAAAGAATCTGCCATCAGAAACCATCAGATTCCCAAAACAGAGGTCTTATGTTTTACAGAAATTACCACGGACAAAAAAATATCCAAAAGGACAGGCTTTCCTGTCGGCTCCGAATTATACTATCTGCAGCGCCTTCACTATCTGGACGGAAAAGCTTTGATTCTGAATCACAATTATTTCCTGAAAGATGTAGTTACAAATCTTACAAAGGAGATTGCGGAAAATTCTATCTATGAATATTTAGAGAATGTGCTCCATATTTCTATCATTACCAGCAAAAGAATTATGACTGTAGAAAAAATGACGGAGCTTGACGAGAAATATTTGGATTTAGGTGATTACAACTGTCTTGCAGTTGTCACCAGCCAGACATACAATAATGACGGGATTATGTTTGAATATACGCAGTCACGTCACCGCCCTGACTATTTTCGTTTCCAGGATAACGCAACAAGACGTCCCATATAGCTTTTTCATAAGCGGGCAGTTCCATTTGAGACTGCGCTGTACAAACACAAAGATCAGCCCCTTGTCTCCCAACAAGAAGCTGATCTTTTTCTCCAGATCTTTTGATTATCTTTTATTTTTCAATTCCCATACGTGACTGCTGACCTTCATCAAAAGGATGCTTGATTTTTTTAATTTCTGACACATAGTCCGCCGCATCGATCATCGCCTGACTCGGGGTATTTCCTGTCAGGATCACCTCCAGTTTATCCGGCTTATTCTTCAAAAACTCCAGCACCGGCTTTTCATCCAGCAATCCCGCACTTATGGTATAGATCGTTTCATCCAAAAACAAAACATCATAATCTCCTGCCACGGCTTTTTCTGTCACCTTTTTAAACTGTGAATTATAAAACGCCAGACGTTCCTTTTTTTCCTCAGGTGTCATCTGAAAGCTGAATTTTTCCTGATCCAGCCCATTCACAATCGTGATGTTATCCACTTTTTCCAATATTCTCCGCTCGCTGGTCCTATTGTTTTTCATAAACTGATAAACCAGTACGCGATATCCATAGCCGGCTGCACGGACCACCAGTCCCATGCCCGTTGTTGTCTTGCCTTTTCCATTACCAAAATAAATATGAACAAGTCCTGTCCCTTTTCGATTCATTGCCATACCTCCTGCCGCAGCTTCTTAGATATTCCACCACTACTGCAGGCTCTGACCATACAGCTTTCTACAGCTCCAGCTTCATATCGCCGTCTTTAATCCAGCCCTTTTTGCGCATAAATTCAGAAACAGCCAATGTAATAACTGCTGGAAGCAGTATCTGGAATACCACAATAATTACCATTGTCATCATTCCGCCAATTTCCGGCGCCATCGTCTGATAAGTCATGATTTGTCCTACAAATCCTGCCGTACCCATACCGGAACCTGTTGCATTACTCGTCATCTTTACCAGCATTGTACTGACCGGACCTAAAATTGCACTGGAGACAATCGCCGGAATCCATATCACAGGCTTACGCACAATATTCGGAACCTGAAGCATAGAAGTGCCGACACCCTGTGCCAAAAGTCCTGCAACCTTATTTTCACGGTAGCTTGCAACCGCAAAGCCCACCATATTGCAGCAGCATCCGATGGTTGCCGCGCCTGCTGCCAGACCGGAAAGATTCAAAATAACTCCCAGCGCCGCAGAGCTGATCGGGAGCGTCAAAATCATACCCATCAGCACAGAAACCACGATTCCCATCACAAACGGCTGCTGCTCTGTTCCCCAGTTGATAATCGCTCCAAGTCCTGTCATAAACTGTGAAATCGGAGGTCCTACAACCAGGCCAACTGCCGCTCCTGTTACGATCGTCACAATGGGTGTCACCAGAATATCAACCTTCGTTTTTCCGGAAACCAGATGTCCAAGCTCAATGCCGACCAGAGCCGCAATAAATGCACCCAGAGGTTCCCCGGGACCTGCCAGAACAACTGCTCCGTCAACCAACAGAGAGCCTGCCAAAATCTTGCTGGCAAAACCGCCTACCATACCGGCCGTTGCCGATGAGAGTACTACAAGCGGACTTTCTTTAAAGCGGTAAGCCACACCTACGCCAATGCCCGCGCTTGTCATCGCTGCCGCCATTTTCCCGATCAAAAACAACATATCTCCAATGCCGCCGCCAATCAGGTTTCCTATCTGCTGAATTATTGTACCAACAATCAGCGTAGAAAACAAGCCTAAAGCCATACCGCTCAGACCATCGATAAAAATGTGATTCAATAACTTTTTCATTTTTCCTCCTACTTTCTCACCCCTGCCACGTATGGCAGGCATTTTTATGTGTAAATTCAACTGTCTTGTCAGTGATACAATTTACCACATTTTCCATCATTTATCAAGTAATATTTACAAAGCGGCTCTTTACATAAAAAGATGTTTATTGTATGATTCTAACATACACTGCCTTTAAACCCTTACACGTTACAGAGGAAAGGAAATGCAATGACTTGTAAAAAACTGAAAAAACCACTCATCGCTGCCTTTTTATCCGGCAGCCTTCTTTTACAGGACTTTCCCGTCTTTGCAGGTCCCTCCGGCGCTGCAGACTGGCTGCGCGAGTCTCCCTTTACGTCAATCCAAACGGATGAGACAGACGATCCGGAAACCTCAGAAACAGAAACGGAACTCGAAACAGAACAGCAATCCGAAGAAAAATCTTCCGATGAAAGCCCTGTTTACACCAGCAATCCACTTGAAGTAAAAGTAGTCTCTAATGAATTTCGCGAAATGTTAAGAGCTGTCACTCTTATTCCGGAATATAATATTGATATTATGAACCTTGACCTGTCCTGGGAACAGCTTGAAGCGGAGCTTACACACCGCATCAACAGCTATTCTTCCCAATGGTCCCTCTATCTTAAGGATTTATCTACAGGAAATATCATCAGTATCAACGAACGCCCTCAGGAATCTGCAAGTCTCATCAAGCTTTACGTGATGGGCGCCGTCATGCAGCATATCCAGGACGGAGAGCTTGAAATGAATGATACTATCCGCGGACTTTTAAATGAAATGATAACGGTCAGCGACAATTCTGCTACCAACGAGCTGGTGCGCTATCTGGACCCTGACCGCAACCATAAAAGCGGCATGGAAAAAGTAAATGCATTTATTGATGCACAGGGTTTTGACAATACCCATGAATATAACGGTCTTGAGGACTCGAGCCTGTGGTATTCCATCGATACACCCAACACAACTTCCACCAGAGACTGCGGACGGCTTCTGGAACGCATATACCGCGGAGAATTTGTCTCCCACCTTGCCTCCCGCGAGATGGAAAATCTACTTTTAAGTCAGGAGGTCACTTACAAAATTCCTTCCACTATACCTTCTGAGTCCACGGTCGCCAACAAAACAGGCGAGACCTCGGACTGTGAAAATGATGCGGCCATTGTTTATACCTCCAAAGGAGATTACATCCTCTGTATTATGTCCTGCGGCCTTTCCAGCAAAAGCTCCGCAGTCACATATTTGAGAGAGATGTCGTCACTGATATACAATTATTTTATAAACAGAGAGAGTATCTCCGCCAATAACATCACAGAGTACCAGGCAACTGAGACAGAAAATGCGTCTGAGACAGAAAGCGAATCCAAAGCGGAAAACAACTCTGAAAAGGAATCCGCCAGTACAGCAAATCGTAAAAATACAAAATCAACGGGAGTATCAAAACCATGAGAATTTGGGGGAAAATCTGGAAAAATAATCACATGCTGCGCGACACAGTCATTCAGGATGATCGGGAAGATACGCGGACACACAAAATTTTTCACGCACTTGACGAAATCTGCTATGAATTTGATCTGGGCAAACCCATCTGGCTGGACTCCACGGTCAGTGAATTTAAACGTCACAGCAAAGCCCGTTTTTATCAGGACAATTTTATAGAAGAAATCCCCTTCGACTACCTCGAAATCCAGGTAATCGAAGAGGACTAAATCCCGCATTCTGATCAAATCATTTTATTGAATATAAAAGTCACCCTACAATAGCCTTGATATTTTCATACACCCCGTCCATCAGCCGTTCACGCGTCTCCTTCGGCGCCCAGGCGATATGCGGGGTGATAATTAATTTCCTGCTGTCCTGTATGCGCAGCAATGGATTGTCTTTTCTCATCGGTTCTTTTGCAAGCACGTCCAACGCCGCTCCCGCTATCTCATCGTTTTCAAGAGCCCACGCAAGGGACTCTTCATCCACAATCGCACCTCTCGCCGCATTGATAAATATAGCCGAGGTTTTCATTTTTTCAAAAGCCGCTTTATTGAAAAGCTGTTTCGTATCAGGTGTCAAAGGCGCATGGACCGAAAGAATATCCGACCGTTTCAGTAATTCATCAAAATCGACCCTCTCATAAGGCTGATCTCCATTTTTACCTGACGTAGAATAATAGATTACATCACAGCCAAATTCTTTTGCGTGCCCGGCAACTCTCCTTCCTATAGCTCCCATTCCCACAATACCCCAGGTTTTTCCCTGTAATTCAAAAAACTTCTCTTCAAAATGGGAAAACTGGACAGATGTGCAGTATTTTCCGGATTTCACATAACTATCGTAATAAGCAAGCTTATGTACAATATAAAACATCAATGCAAAGGTATGCTGTGCCACTGCCTCCGTAGAATATCCCGCCACATTGGCCGACACGATACCTCTGCTGTCCGTATAAACACGGTCGATATTATCCATTCCTGTAGCAGTCACGGCTACAAGCTTCAAGTGACTGGCCAAAGCAAGCGTTTTCTCATTCATCGGAATTTTGTTGATGACAACTACATCCGCATTCTTTACCCGCTCCGGCACAAGCTCTATCGGTGTGTCCGTATATTTTGTGACATGTCCCAGTTCATCAAAGCGGCTCAAATCTATATCATTTCCCAACGAAATCGTTTCCAGAAATACTATTTCCATAATATTAACCTCGCAAATTTACCTCAAATTTTCCCAGACAGCCTGCAGAACCTGCCTCTTGCGGTTTCCTCGTGATTATGGCAGCAAAAAGCCGGAAGCTCCAAAAGGCAGGCAGCCTCGCCTGCCTCCGGATTTCCGGCCATATCTACCTCTGCTTACAGTCTCTTAAGCAGCTCCTCACGTTCCTTTTCATATCCTGGCTTGCCAAGTAAAGCAAACATGTTTTTCTTATAACTTTCTACACCCGGCTGGTTAAATGGATTCACACCTAAAATATAACCGCTTACGCCGCAGGCAAATTCGAAGAAATAGAACAGCTCACCCAATGAAAACTCATCCTGCGCCGGGATGGTAACCATAAGGTTCGGTACATTTCCATCCGTATGCGCCAGAATCGTTCCGTTCATGGCGCTCTTATTTACAAAGTCAACCGTCTTACCTGCCAGATAATTCAGTCCGTCAAGATCCACAGGCTCCTCATTAATCGTAAGCTCACACCGCGGTTCTTCCACATTCAATACTGTCTCAAACATGATACGGGACCCGTCCTGGATAAACTGGCCCAAAGAATGTAAGTCTGTTGTCAGATCAACAGATGCAGGGAAAATACCCTTCTGGTCTTTACCCTCGGACTCGCCGTATAACTGTTTCCACCATTCAGAAACGTAATGCAGGCTTGGCTCATAGTTAGCCAGAATCTCAATGGATTTGCCCTTTCTGTGCAGGATGTTACGGATTGCTGCATACTGCAGCGCGTCATTGTTCTCAAACTCATACTCCAGAGCGCGATGTCTTCCTTCTGCCGCACCATCCATCAGCTTCTGGATGTCTGCGCCGCTCACTGCGATCGGAAGCAGGCCGACTGCTGTCAGTACAGAGAAACGTCCACCGATATCATCCGGAACAACAAATGTCTCATAGCCTTCTGCTGTAGCCAGATTTTTCAGCGCGCCTTTTACTTTATCCGTGGTCGCATAGATTCTCTTTGCCGCCTCTTCCTTACCATATTTCTTTTCCAGCATTTCCTTGAAAATACGGAATGCAATTGCAGGCTCTGTAGTTGTACCGGATTTTGAGATAACGTTAACGGAAAAATCTCTGTCCCCGATGACATCGATCAAATGCTTCAAATAAGTGCTGCTGATGCTGTTTCCAACAAAATAGATCTCTGGTGTCTTGCGGATTTCTTTGGAAACCATATTGTAGAAGTTGTGGCGCAAAAATTCGATGGCCGCTCTGGCTCCGAGATAGGAACCGCCGATACCGATTACCAGCAGTACCTCACTGTCTGACTGAATTTTCTGCGCTGCTTTCTGGATTCTTGCAAACTCTTCTTTATCATAGTTTACCGGAAGATCAATCCATCCAAGAAAATCATTGCCGGCGCCGGTTTTGCTTACTAATCTTTCCTTTGCGTCCAGAACGATATCTCTCATAAATTCGATTTCATGCTCACTGATAAATCCAGATGCCTTTGAAAAATCAAATGTTACTTTATTTGCCATTGTACACACTCCTTTGCTTTTGTTTTTCTAGTCCCCGCTATATTTTACCAGACTGAATGTCTATTATCAAGTAAAAACACGGGATTTCAGCATACCCTATGATAAAAATTCTTTGAGCACCTCCCGTATCACACGTTCTTGTTCATCAGGGTCCATCTCCCTCAAAATTCTGGTATTCTGCTCTTTTTGCGTTTCCGAAGCCGCAGCAGTTTCACGAATACCCTCCTTCAGCTTTGAAAGATTTTGCTTCAGGTCGTGCCTGTCCTTCTGCATCCTGCCCTCTTTTCCATTTTTTCCATTCTTTTTCTTTCTGCCAGGCAGCGAAACCATTTTTCTCATCTGATCATTTTGCTCTGACTCTGCCGAAGCTGCCACTTCCCCATCCGCATTGTCATCAGGTGCAAAAGCGAAACCTTCGTCTGGCTGCATGCCAAAATCTTTCATCTGCGCAGAAACTGGCTGCGGCTGATTTCCCTGTGCCACGACTGACCCTGCATAAGCCTGACTATTCTGTGTCTGCACGGACCCTGCTGCGTGAAGCGCCGGCGCATTTTCCAGGTTATCCTGCAAGATCACTTCCAGTGAATTTCTTGCAAATCTGGTATCCAGTAAACCATAAGAAAGTATAATCAAAATTTCAGCCGCCGCTGCACTCAAAACATAATTTTGCCGGATTCCCTCCAATACTGTCTGCGGCTGGCTTACATACCATCCGACGGCACCAAGCGCCGCGCACAGTATCATAGCAATCTGTCCCATTCTCTTCCATCCATGCAGAGAACTTCCAAGAAAACGGTATTCCATAAGATTTTTCTGGATAAAAACGGTTGTATTCATAGAATCCTGTTTCATCCGACGGCTGCTTTGATACCGCTGCCGCAGTTGCCTCATAAATTTCCCTTTAGGTACTCCCTGGCGTGCTGCGTCCCTTTGCAATCCTCCATACAATGCGCGAAGTATTACCTGACTAATCACTCCCCAGGCGCAGATAACCGCCATTGTGTAAAATAACATGTTTTGCTGTGTAAAGAACTGTAACATGATAATCCCCCTTCTGGTTTTTAAAATTTTCTGCCGCGTGCAGCAGGGACATTCTCCGGATGAATGTTGTAGGCCCAATTATAGCCGCAAGATTTGCATTTGAAAAGCAAAATCGTTCGACAAATAATCCCTTTCACCATCGAAAATCGGGGGATTTTTTGATGAATTTATTCAGTTATTTCCTTATGAATCTGATATGAAGCCGTTTATATTAACGTACAATCACGGTTCACTGCGTCAAACGCTTCATCATGCCCTCCACCAGCCTCACACTGTGAATAATAGCCTGTTTCTCAAATGTCGGATAATCCATCGTTGCGCTGTCATCCGCTTTATCTGAGATCGCACGCAGAACAACAAACGGAATCTGATTCAAATAAGCTGCCTGTGCAATCGCCGCTCCCTCCATTTCCGTACAATAGCCATTGAAATTTTCTACAATTCTTTTTTTCACATTTTTATCCGCAATAAACTGATCTCCGCTGACAACTCTTCCATGAAACACCTGGATCTCAGGATTAACTTCTTTACAAACCTCTTCAGCAAGCGCTGCAAGTTTTTCATCCGCCTTAAAAGAAAAAACATCCATCTGAGGAATCTGACCCAGAGGATAACCAAAATTAACGGCATCCATATCATGATGAACCAGATCCTCTGAAACCACCAGATCACCTATGTTGATCTCCGCCTTCAGTGAACCTGCAATTCCCGTATTGATAACAGCCTTTACCTCAAAATCATCAATCAAAATCTGCGTACACACAGCCGCATTCACTTTTCCAACGCCGCTTCGCACAACCACTACCGGCTGACTTTCCAAAACACCCTCACAAAATTCCATGCCTGCCTTTTTTACTACCTTATTGACCTGCATCCTGTCCTTAAGAGTCTCAACCTCAACCTCCATAGCTCCTATAATTCCAATCATATTCATTACGTTTCTCCTTTCACCTCGGAATCTTTCATATTTTATCTGAAGTCCTCTGAAAACACTCTGGGAAAAGTATAGCAAACGCCCAAGAATTATGCAATCATAACACATTTCAGATTGCAAAACAAAAAGTATGTGAGTATAATCATAAGTGCGCAGGCGCCCATGCCTGAATCGTTGCCCGCGGTAATAAACAAAGGAGGTACATTATGGAAGTATATAAAACAAGAGGCGTTTGTTCACAGGCTATTCAATTTGAACTTGACGGTGATATCATCAAACATGTAAACTTTATCGGCGGATGCTCTGGCAACACACAGGGTGTCGCACGCCTGGTGGAAGGTATGAAGGTAACGGATGCAATAGCCAAACTTGAAGGAATCAAATGCGGTCCCAGACCCACATCCTGTCCGGATCAGCTTGCAAAAGCACTCAAGGCAGCAATAAATAAATAATATCTGTTCTTTCTATATATAATGAAGTTTCCATCAAAAACTATTGAAGAGCTGTCAGGATATGGTTTCCTGACAACCCTTCATGTACTTACTATCTGTCCCATTTATCACACAGAGAATTTATCTGGCTCATAAATTTTGCCAAATCTTTATTTGTACCGCCCTCGTTATGACGGATAACTGTCAGCAGTCTCTGTCCTGCGGCCAGAAGCCTTGCATAAGGAGTATTGGCTTTGGCAGCTTTTGCCCCAAAGTTCTCTTCTTTCCGAATAGGAACCGGCTTCCCTTCTTTTTCACATACCCCGTCCTCCAGATTAAAAATCGTACCACTGTACGGAGTCGCAACATCCAGATGAAGCTCATTTTGAACCCTGTCCGAGAAAATCTCACACACTCTGTCCTCTCCATGTATAATAAATATCTTCTTTGGCTTCTTCTCAAAACTTTGTATCCATTTTATAAGTCCCTCGTTATCTGCATGTCCGCTGATACCCGCCAGCTTTCTAATCTCTGCACGGACCTCAATTTCCTCACCGAACAACTTTACTGATTTGGCCCCCTCCAGTATGATGCGTCCCAGTGTTCCCTGACTTTGGTATCCCACAAACAAAATCGTAGACTCCTCACGCCAGAGATTATGCTTTAAATGATGGCGAATCCTGCCGGCCTCACACATGCCGCTGGCAGAAATAATTACCTTAGGTTTTTCATCCAGATTAATCTGTCTTGATTCGTCACTGGTAACCGCCGTTTTCAGTCCCGCAAACCCAATAGGATTTATCCCCTTCTGTACCAGCTCCATGGCTTCCTCGTCAAAATCCTCATACATATGCTCCATAAAAATGCGTGTGGCTTCAATCGCAAGCGGGCTGTCTACATAAACCTCAAAATTACCGTGTCCCTGAATCCGTTTTTCTTCTTTTATCCTGCGGATAAAATACAGCAATTCCTGCGTCCGCCCAACTGCAAAAGAAGGGATCACCACATTCCCTCCACGGTCAAAGGTTTTCTGTATAATAGACGCAAGCTCCTCCACATAATCCGGAGCTTCCCCGTGGCTCCTGTCCCCATAAGTAGACTCCATCACCACATAATCCGCATCCTTCAGATACTGTGGATCGCGAATCAGCGGCTGATTTACATTTCCTATATCTCCGGAAAATACTATTTTTCTCTGCACTCCATTTTCCGTAATCCAGACTTCAATGGATGCAGAACCCAGCAGATGTCCGGCATCCACAAAGCGGATACGTATTCCATCTGCAATTATTATCTCTTTTTCGTAATCACATCCGACAAGACACTGGATAGCTCCCAGCGCATCGTCTATATCATAAAGCGGCACAACCTCAGTCTTGCCGGCTCGTTTTCCTTTTCTGTTTTTCCATTCCGCCTCAAACATCTGAATGTGTGCACTGTCCCGCAACATAATGTCGCACAAATCAGCCGTTGCTTTTGTCGTAAAAATCTGTCCCCTAAAGCCTCTCTGGTAAAGCAGAGGAAGCTTACCGGAATGGTCAATATGCGCATGCGTCAGCAGCACCATATCGATGTCGCTGGCTGCAACCGGAATCTCCTGATTTTCAAATTCATCCGGCCCCTGCTCCATCCCACAGTCAATCAAAATTTGTTTTCCGCAAGCCTCCAGGTAAGTACAGCTTCCTGTCACCTCATGTGTAGCACCTAAAAAAGTAATCTTCATAAAACCGCCCTCTTTCTACTTTGTTATGCTGCACCATCGCAGTACGCAGGTACCGCCCGTCTTTGTGAAAAAGCGCAAACACAAAGAAAGGACGGTACATCTGCTTTTTTGCTTATATTTTACCACAAAACATGGCTGGTTAATACCTGTATGGTCATTAAAAAATTATTTTAAGGCCCGAGATGTAAAAAAGCCAGATCCGCAAACACCGCATTCTTTTTCTGTCAGGTACACACGATTTCGTCCTGATTTTGATAGAACTTTCTTAATAAATGCTCCCGTGTCTGCACATCCGGATGGTAA
>ERZ809224.1753-NODE-1753-length-15029-cov-15.450982_pt1 | contig 15029 bp, 13 predicted proteins | sample MGYA00520513_ERZ809224 | MGnify/ENA primary metagenome ERZ809224 (study PRJEB31576, sample SAMEA3212658) | Homo sapiens | biome: human-gut; feature: human gut; material: fecal | place: Sweden | collected 2012 ...
TCACAGCTTCTTTTATTTTGCGATATACAGCACAGCAGGTACAAATGCCAGTCCTCTGACGCCGTATCCCACACCGGAGAGGACACTTTTTCTACTTTTTTACAATTTTTACTGCCTTCCCCTCTTTACTTTCTTACTTTAGCGTGGTAATGTATTAACCATAAGAAAGAGAGGAGGGCGCAAATGGCTCGTACAATGGATGACCTGAAAATGGTCCATGAAGAAGAAATGAAGAATTACGACCGCATTGAGAGCGCTGTGGTTTCCGTCATGCGGCGGCACGGGTGCAAGATTATCCAGACTCCCACCTTTGAGGATTATGATACCTACGGCACCTATTTTCCCCAGCTCCAGCGGGAGATGATAAAGACCATAGGGCCCGACGGAGAGGTGCTGGTCATGCGGCCGGATGTGACGGTGCCTCTGGTGAAGACGGTGGCCCGGGAGTATCCGGATCCGTCCCAGCTTTTGAAGTTTGGCTATGTGTCCATGGTGTTCCGTGAATATTATGGAAAGTCCACCCATGGGAAATATTTCCTCCAGAGCGGCGTGGAAGTGCTGGGCGATGAGACGCCGGAGTGTGACGGCGAGGTCATGGTCATGGCTGCAGAATTTTTAAAGTCCGTGGGCATCCGGGATATGCGCATCGACCTGGGTACTGTGGCCTATATGGACGCCCTTTTCGATGAGCTCCATCTGACAAAGAAGCAGCTGTCCCAGGTGCGGGAGTATATGGAGAAGAGAAATCTGGTGGCCTTTGATGGTTTGGTTGACGGGCTTCCTATTACGAAAATCCAGCGGGATGTACTGCTGGAGCTGCCGCGGCTCTTTGGGGATTATGAATCTACTTTGAAGCGGGCAGAAGGGCTGTGCCTGAATCACGGCATGATGGAGGCTCTCAGCCGTCTTCAGAAGGTCTACGAATACCTGGATGTAGCAGGCTACAGTGATTCCGTGCAGCTTGATTTTGCCTTTACTTCCCACATGGGTTATTATACGGACATGGTGTTCAAGATTTACGCTGATGGTGCCCTGTACTCCCTGATCAGCGGCGGCCGTTATGATTCGCTGGCCGCCCAGTTCCAGGTGCCCCGCCCGGCCTGCGGCTTTGGCCTTAACATGAACCTTCTTTACGAGGTCATGGCAGAAGAGGATCTGCTGGAGGAAATGGTTCCTTCCTGTGATCTGGCTGTGGTGTATGAGGAGGCGGACAGAGATTTGATCCTGACTCTGATGGACTGGAGGCATAAAGGATACTCCGTCCTTGGAGTGAGCCGGAAGAACCGCATTATCCCCGGCGATTACCGCATGATTGCTTCCTATGAGAAAGGCTCTTTCCTGATGGGGGAAGAGGCACTGTCTAAAGAGGAAATGGAAAGAAAACTGGGAGGACTTTGATATGCTTCATATAGCTCTCGCCAAGGGGCGTATTGCCAGGAAAGTGATGAAAAGCCTGTCTGATGGAGGATATCAGTTCCCCGATTATTCCGATGACAGCAGAAAATTAATTTTTACCGATAGGGAAGGCCGCATCCGGGTGACTCTGGTGAAGTCACCGGATGTGGCGGTCTATGTCAGGCGGGGTGCCGCTGATGCCGGCATTGTTGGCAAGGATGTACTCATGGAAGACGGGGAAGAGGATGTCTATGAAATCCTTGACCTGGGTATCGGCAAATGCCGCATGGCTGTGTCCGGTATCAAGGGGAAAAGGGATGTGATGAATAAACGCATCCTCACGGTGGCTTCCAAATATCCCTCCATTGCAAGGAAGTACTTTGCCGGCCGTTTCCAGCCCATTGATATCATCAAGCTGAACGGCTCTGTGGAGCTGGCTCCTCTGGTGGGACTCTCCGATGTGATTGTGGATATTGTGGAAACAGGCACGACCCTCCGTGAAAATGGCCTGGAGGCCTACGATTATTTTATGGATTTCTCCGCCCGTCTCATCTGCAACAAGGTTTCCTTCAAGATGAAACAGGATGAATTGAATCAGTTCATACAGGTGGTCAAAAAGGATTGACCACAGAAAGAAGGCATAGAAATGGAATGGATTGAAGTACCGGAAAAAGGGCTGACCCTCCGTGAAGTGAGGACCATGACTAATAGAAATGTGAATCTCTCTGATGATTTGGAAAAATCAGTGTCCGCCATCCTCGCTCAGGTGAAGGAGGGGGGAGATGAAGCCATTCGGGCACTCACAAAGAAATTTGACGGTGTAGACCTTACGGACTTCCGGGTGAGTGAGTCGGAAATCGAAGAGGCAGTCAAGGCTGTAGGTCCTGAATTCCTCGCCGTATTAAAGGAAGCAAAGGAAAATATTGAAGCCTTCCACCGTGAGCAGGTCAGGAAATCCTGGTCCAAAACCTTCCGGGACGGCGTGGAACTTGGAGAACGGTTTCTTCCCATCCAGAGGGTAGGCGTTTACGTTCCCGGCGGCCGGGCTGCCTATCCTTCCACGGTGCTTATGGATACGGTGCCGGCCATGGTGGCAGGCTGCCCATCCGTGGCCATGGCTACTCCGCCCGGTAAAGACGGAAAAGTGAATCCCAATATCCTGGCTGCAGCCTATGTGGCCGGTGTGAAGGAAATCTACAAGGTCGGCGGTGCCCAGGGCATTGGCATGCTGGCTTACGGCACGGAAACGGTGGAGCCTGTATTTAAAATCGTAGGACCCGGCAACGCTTTCGTAGCCATGGCCAAACGCCTTGTTTTCGGTACGGTAGGCATTGATATGATTGCCGGCCCCTCAGAAGTATGCTGCGTGGCTGATGGCAGCGCCAATCCGAAGTGGATTGCAGCCGATTTACTCTCCCAGGCTGAACATGATCCCCGGGCTGCCGTATTCCTCATTACACCGGATAAGGACTTCGGCCTGGCGGTGCAGAAGGAAATGGAAAAACAGATGGAAGAGCTTTCCCGCTATGAAATCATGAAGAGCTCCGTGGACCAGTACGCCAAGGCTTTCCTTTGCAAAGATGCAGAACAGTGCTTTGATATCGTCAATAAGATTGCGCCGGAGCATCTGGAAGTAGAGCTGCCGGAACCGAAAAAATACCTGCCCCTTATTTATAATGCCGGTGCCATTTTCCTCGGCAAATACACTTCTGAACCAATCGGGGACTACATGGCGGGCCCCAACCATACACTGCCCACCTCCGGTACCGCTGCTTTCTCCTCGCCCCTTGGGGTTTATGATTTTGTAAAACACAGCAGTGTGGAATGCTACAGTGAGGAAGCGTTCCGTAAAATTTCTAAAAAAGTGCAGCTCTTTGCCAAAGCAGAAGGGCTCACCGCTCATGCTCATGCGATGGAGGTACGTGATGAAGACTGAATGGCTTAGAAATACAATTAAAGATTTTGAACCCTACTATGTGGCTCCTATTGCAGAAAAATACGTGATTAATGCCAATGAAAACTATTTCAACGTCCTTTCCATTCCATCCCTGAAAAAGGAACTGGTGGAAGCGCTGGATACCTTTAAACCCCAGATTTACCCGAAACCCATGGCTGACGACCTTCGAAAAGCTCTGGCGGAATACACCGGCCAGGCTCCGGAAAACATCATCTGCGGCAACGGCGGCGATGAAATGATTACCTACCTTCTGGGCACATTCCTGAACCCCGGCGATACCATCCTGGTTCATACGCCAACTTTTGACATGTACGAACTGGGAGCAGAAACCCTGGGGGCCCGCGCCATCAAAGTGAGGGACCTGGCAGGCTATCGCCGGGACAAGGAAGGCATTCTGGAAGCGGTTAAGAAATACCAGCCGAAAATCACAGTTATCTGCAACCCCAATAACCCTACCGGCGACCTGCTGCCGGCCTCCTTTATCGAAGAAGTGCTGAAGGCGGCTGACAATCTTGTTTTCGTGGACGAAGCGTACATGGAATTTGCCCAGAAGGAAAGCGTGCTGCCTTTAATCAAAAAATATCCGAACCTGGTAGTGCTCCGCACCCTGTCCAAAGCCTTTGGCCTGGCAGGCATGCGCTGCGGCTATCTGGCAGCTGATAAGGAAATCATTGATGCCATCGGAAAAATCAAGGCGCCCTACAACCTCAATGCCTTTACCCAGCTCTTTGCGCCCATCGTCCTGAAGCACAGGGAGGAAATTCTTAGGGTGAGAGATGACATTGTGAAGGAACGGAACCGCCTTTTTGATGAACTGGTGAAAATTCCCGGCCTCACCGTATATCCATCCTGCACCAATTTCCTTCTGGTCCAGGTGGAAAGCAAACATGAAGAAATTTTCAAAGCCCTGAAAGCCAAAGACATTTTGGTGAAGATTTACCGGAACAGCGGAGAGCTCCCCAATGCCTACCGCATTACTGCGACCACCAGGGATGTGGATGATGCCCTCCTTGAAGTATTTCGGAAGGAGCTTTCATGAGACAGGCAGAGATTCATAGAAAAACAGGGGAGACAGACATTGCCATTTCCCTTGTCATCGATGGAGAAGGGCGCTTTGAGGGAACCACGGGTATCGGTTTCTTCGACCACATGATGAACCTCCTTGCCTGTCACAGCGGCATGGATATTTCCCTCTCCTGCCGGGGAGACTTGGAAGTGGATAACCATCATACCATTGAAGACCTGGGCATTGCCCTGGGCAGCGTGTTCCTCAAAGCGCTGGGAGATAAGAAGGGCATCCGCCGCTACGGCGCCTTCTTCTGCCCCATGGATGAGACACTGTCCCGCATTGTGCTGGACCTTTCCGGACGGCCCTATTTCGTGTACGATGTGAAAATCCCGGTGGAGCGGATCGGCACCTTTGAAACGGAAATGACCAGAGAATTCTTCCTGGCCTTTGCCATGCACGGTATGATGAACCTGCACATGGCCTGCCTTTACGGCGAAAACGGCCATCATATCGTGGAATCCCTTTTCAAAGGGCTGGGCCATGCACTGAAGGAAGCGGTTACCGTGGAAGGCGGCAGGGTATTATCGACCAAAGGAGTGCTCTGATGAAAACAGCCATTATCGATTACGACGCAGGCAATCTGGCCAATGTGGTCCGGGCGGCGGAAAGGGCCGGCCTTTCTGTGGAAGTGACCAGAAATCCGGAAGTCATCCGAAGCGCCAAATCCCTCATCCTGCCTGGCGTTGGTGCCATGAAGGATGCTATGGAGCATCTGGATGGCTACGATTTGTCCGGCCTTATCCGGGAAGAAGTGAAAAATGGAAAAAAGCTGGCCGGCATATGCCTGGGCATGCAGGCGCTCTATGAAGTCTCTGAGGAGAATGGACATATTCCTGCCCTGGGCCTTCTTCCCGGACGGATTGTCCATTTTCCGGAAGGGAAATTAAAAGTGCCCCATATGGGATGGAATGAACTGGTCATTCACCGGCCCCACGAAGTGCTGGAAGGCCTGCCTCTCCATTCCTATGTATATTTCGTCCATTCTTACTACAAGACACCGGGAAACACGGGAGACGTCATTGCTTCTGCCGATTATGGCGTGACCGTACCGGCAGTAGTAGGAAAGGACAATGTATTGGGATTCCAGTTCCACCCTGAAAAATCGGGCTCTGTGGGGATGGCCATCTGGGATCGTTTAGCAAAGTGGTTGATGAAATGAAAATATTTCCAGCAATAGATATAGAAGATGGGCACTGCGTGCGTCTGCAGCAGGGAAAAAAAGAAAACCTTACCGTTTATGGCGATGATCCGGTGAAAATGGCGCTGAAATGGCAGGAAGAGGGAGCCAAAGCCCTTCATGTGGTGGATCTGGACGGTGCTTTCAAAGGGGACGGCGTCAATAAGGAAATCATCCGAAAAATGTGTGAAGTCCTCACCATCCCTCTGGAAGTGGGCGGCGGTATTCGCAATGAAAAGGCCATTAAAGACTATCTGGACATGGGGGTGTACCGGGTCATTATCGGCTCCAAAGCCGCTGCTTCCCCCTACTTTGCCATTCAGGCCGCCAAAACTTTTGGCGCTGATCATATTGCCGTATCTATAGATGCCAAGGGAGACGAAGTGGCTACCCACGGCTGGGTGAACGGCAGCAGCCGCAAGGTCATGACCTTTGCAGAAACACTCCTGACCCACGGCGTGAATACGCTGATTTATACGGACATCAGCCGGGACGGCATGCTTTCCGGTCCGAACTTCGACATGATGAAAAAACTTCAGGCTCTGGAAGGCATCCACCTGATTGCTTCCGGCGGCGTCTCCGGCGCAGAAGATCTCCGGAAACTGTCTGCCATGGGAGTGTACGGAGCCATTACAGGCAAAGCCCTCTATGAGGGAAAAGTAACTATGGAAGAAATTCGGGAAATCCAGAAATAAGGGAGCTGCATCAGGAGCCACTGCGCGCTTCGGTTGACGCCTGCTGCGCAGGCTAGGGTTGGCATCCGCTGCGCGGATGAAGGGGCGTAAATTTGACGACCCTCCGGGCCGAGGATTGTGGATTGCTCTGTGGGCAATGAGTATAAATTCAGCGTTACGGGCTTACCTTCCCGCCCTCACAGTCATTCTGACCCCGGGCGAAGAATCTTGGTACGTGCAGCGTTTGAATCAAAAGGCATTAAACAGCAGTCGGCGGGAAGGAACCGCTTTGCGAAATTTATACTCATTTTTCGAAAGGCAGTCCACAACCTTCGGGCCCCAGGTGCCCGTCAAACCTAAGAACCCTCCGGCCACAGGCCGGTCAATCTTAAGAACCTTTTCCCAGCCCCCTCTGAATCCGGGGCTGCGAGTCAGCCCCTGTTTTTCTAAAACGCAAAGGAGCATACTATGCTTGCAAAAAGAATCATTCCCTGTCTGGACGTGAACCATGGCAGGGTGGTCAAGGGAAAACAATTTCATCACCTGCAGGACGTAGATGATCCTGTGGCTTTAGGAAAGTACTACTCCGACTCCGGTGCCGATGAACTTGTCTTTTATGACATTACCGCCACCCATGAAGGGCGGGAAACCTTTGTGGACACGGTGAAAGCCATTGCGGAAGAGCTGACCATCCCCTTTACCGTAGGAGGAGGCATTCGCAAAGCTGACGATTTCCGCACCATGCTGCTGGCCGGTGCCGACAAGGTATCTGTCAACTCTGCCGCCGTCATGCATCCGGAAATCATCAGGGAAAGTGCCGAGCGTTTTGGAAACCAGTGCGTGGTTCTTTCCATCGACGGCAAGCGGAATGACCAGGGCGGATGGGACGTTTACATCGAAGGCGGACTGAAAAACACCGGTATTTCCGTATTGGAATGGGCCAGGAAAGGCATGGAGCTGGGGGCCGGAGAAATCTGCATGAACTCCATCGACACCGATGGGGAAAAAAAGGGGTATGACCTGGAACTCATGCATACCCTGTCAGAGCAGCTTTCCATTCCTGTGATCGCTTCCGGCGGCGCAGGGAAAATGGAAGATTTCCTGAAAGCCTTTGAAGCAGGCTCCGATGCGGCCCTGGCGGCGTCAGTCTTCCACTTCGGTGAAATTGCCATTCCTGATTTAAAAAAATATCTGGCAGCCCACGGCATTCCCGTGCGGATATAAGGAGGATTTATGGAGTCAGTAGACATCGGAAATATCAAATTTGATGAAAAAGGACTGGTGCCGGCAGTGGTGCAGGATGCCAGAAGCGGCGAAGTGCTCATGGTGGCCTATATGAATGCCGAATCTCTGGCTAAAACGGTGGAAAGCGGCGAAACCTGGTTCTTCAGCCGCAGCCGCCAGAAACTGTGGCATAAAGGCGAAGAATCAGGCCATTTCCAGCATGTCAAGCGCATTTACGTGGACTGTGATGCCGATACCCTGGTGGTAGAGGCCATTCCGGAAGGCCCTGCCTGCCATACAGGAAACCGCAGCTGCTTCTATCGGAGCCTTGCCCAGTGGGATAATACAAAAGCGAAAGGAAGCCTCACCATCCTTCATACGCTCTTTGAAGAAATCAAAGACCGCAGAATTCATCCCCAGGAAAAATCCTATACCAATTACCTCCAGAAGGAAGGTAAGAATAAAATCGATAAAAAAATAGGAGAAGAAGCCTCTGAAGTCATTATTGCTGATCAGCACGAAGATAAGGAAGAAATCATAGATGAATCCTGCGATCTCCTCTACCATCTCTTCGTCCTCTGGGAAAATGCCGGCGTAGATCTTTACGACATCATGCAAAAACTGGAAGAGCGGGATGAGAAAAAAGGAAATAAAAAAGTAGTAGGCCATCTGGATAAGACCTTTTGACAGGCTTCCTGCTGCTCAGGACCTGTCGAAGGTCAGTGGCTTTTTACTTTTCTAAATTTGTTTCAGCCAAAAAAGGGCTGCGAGGAAATGTAAATCATTTCTTCACAGCCCCTTTTCGATGTACAGATTTTACAGAGCAAATACCTGGAATGGCATGGCCGGGTCTGTTTCCGATGCAGCAGCTCTCTCTACATGGCAGGGATGGTCAAAGACCATGATACGGCGGTTTTCTCTGTCAAATTTCGGCCATGACGGCATGCCCTCTGCAGCGGGCATGCCTTTTTTTATAAAAGCAGTAAAGGCGCCGTGCATCTCTTCCTTCAGCTCTTCATGGGCAGGCGAGTGGTCCACATCGTAGATGACAGAGCCCATACTCATGAGGAACTGGGTCTCGGAAGCATGGCAGGCTTTATAAGCCTGCCGGTCCCAGTCCAGCCGGTAGAGATAGACGTCCTGCCCTGCGTCGGAAGCGGTTTCCGCCATGTCTATGTCGCCGGCGCGGTAAATATATTCTGTCAGGAAGTGGACGAAACGCTGATGGAAGTTTTCGTCTTTGGGAATTTTTCTGTAGTTTTTCATAACGATGGGTGCCCGATTGCCGAAGAGTTTTTCTGCCAGCCCTTCATCCATGTCATGCACATGATAGATATGCCAGTAGAGATTTGTTTCATCTCTGTTTGTTCCCATGAGAAGGGAAATACGCGGCCCTGTTTGCTGCCGGATCAGGGCAAGGGCGTCATTTCCTTCAAAATTGATGCCGTCAAATACAGGGCCTGCTGCATGCAGGTTGAATCCGCGGAACATGGGAGCCTGGGCTTTTAAAATGGCTTCCCAGGGCATGGTGAGGATTTCATGGGCCTTGTCTTTCGTAAGACCTGCATGGGCCATAAACTGGTCTGTTATGCACCGGGCAGTATGTACATCTCGAATGCACTGCACGGCGCCGCTGCAGAGGATGGCTTTTTGAAACAGTCCCCTGGCTTTTTTCATGATGGTCAGGGCACCGCAGAGCTTGGCACCGGCGCTTTGGCCCATAATGGTTACATTATCCGGGTCGCCGCCAAAGGAAGCAATGTTCTTCCGCACCCAGCGGAGGGCTTCGATAATATCCAGAAGGCCGCTGTTTCCGGACTGTCGGTATGCATCTCCCAGATAACCGGACATATCCATAAATCCCAGGGCTCCAAGACGGTAATTCATATTGACAACCACCATGCCTTCTCTGGCAAAGGCAGGCGGATTGATGCCTGCTGTGGCAGATCCTTTCTGAAAGGCGCCGCCGTGGATCCAGCAGAGGACAGGAAGCTTTCCTGTCGTATCAGGGGTGGTCACATTTAAATAAAGACAGTCTTCATCCAGGGTCTCTTCTTTTTTCAGAAAAGTAAGTCCCGGTACATAGAGCTGAGGCGCAGCGTGGCCCAGTTTTCTGCAGGAACGGATTCCTGTCCAGGGTTCCGCCGGTTCTGTGGGCATAAAGCGAAGGGCACCTACCGGCGGCTTGGCGTAGGGAATACCCAAAAACTGATGTATGCCCTGGATTTCCATGCCTTCCATGGCTCCGCATGGCGCTTTGATTATCATATTTTCACCTCGGTAAACATAGATAGAAAACAGGGAAATGGTTTATTCTGGAGGAAATCCTTTCAGGGGAGAGGGGCCTCAAGGAAATCATAGATGCCCCTTCTTTCTTCCTTTGCAAAAAAGACTGTGGGGGAAAAGGGATGCCCCTCTTTCCTCACAGTCCTTTGGACAAGTATGGATGCAGCAATTGTTTTCTTTTGTCAGGGAATGACTAGATGTGAACAGCCATCTGTTTAGGAAATCCCATGACGAAGCAATAGATAAGAACAGACTTATAAATGAGTCCGTGCTTTCTTTGGGAATCCTTATTTCTCCATCCGTTTCAAATGATTGGAATTGTTTTCATCATCCCACCATACGATACCCTTCGTATCGGACAGCACATTCCGGTGGAAGAGAGGTACCCGGATGCCTTTTTTCAGCTGCTTTTCATAATCCAGAAGGCAGGCCCTTGCCTGGGGGAAAAGAAGAATAATGGCGCTTACGTTGGTTAAGACCATAAAGGCCATGAAGAGATCCGCCAGGTTCCACACAAGGGGCAGATCCGCAATGGAACCCCAGAAAATCATGACAGCAATGAGAAGGCGGAAGAGGTTCAGCGGCCATTTTTTATGAGTGAGATGACCGATGTTGATTTCCCCGTAATAATAATTTCCAATAAGGGAAGTGAAGGCAAAGAGGAAAATGAGGAAGGAAACGGCTTTCGGAGCGCCGCTGCCGAAGTACTGGGACATGTCCCACTGAATCAGTTCGATGCCGGTCAGGCCGGTGGCACTGTAGTCTCCGGTAAGAAGAACAATGAAAGCAGAAGCGGAGCAGATGAAAAGGGTATCTACATACACGCCGAAGGCCTGGATGAGGCCCTGCACCACCGGATGGGTGGCATCTGCAGTGGCTGCTGCATTTGGTACAGAACCTTCGCCGGCTTCATTGGAGAAAAGGCCTCTCTTGAATCCGGTGAGCACAGCAGCACCCATGCCGCCGCCAAATACTGCCTGCCAGTCGAAGGCATCCCGGAGGATAATGTAGAACACATGGGGCATTTCGGTAATATTATAGAGCATAATGCCCAGAGCAACCACGATGTAAATGCCTGCCATAATAGGCACCATCCATTCCGTCACCCGGGCTACCCGGCCCATGCCGCCGCAGATGACCAGCATGGCCAGCACAGTAACCACGCCGCCTACCATCATACGGTCCAGACCCAGTGCATGGTTCAGGGCCAGGGAAATGGTATTGGACTGTACGGAATTATAAATCATACCGTAGGTAACGGAAATCAGAACAGCAAAGAGAGCAGCCCAGATACGGTGGCCGAGGCCGTTTTTCAGATAATAAGCAGGGCCGCCGCGGAAGCCGTTACCGTCTTCTCTTGGCACCTTATAAAGCTGGGCCAGGGTAGATTCCACAAAGCCCGTGGCAGAACCGATGACCGCAATAAACCACATCCAGAAAATAGCGCCGGGACCGCCGGATACGATGGCAATAGCGATGCCTGCAATGTTGCCTACACCTACTCGGGAAGCAGTGCTGACACAGAAAGCCTGGAAAGGAGAAACCTCATTTCCCTCGGTCTTCCGGCCGGCCGTATGGGCTATGAGCTGGAACATCCGTCCGAAGTAACGAATCTGTACAGCCCTGGTTCGGACAGTAAAATAGAAGCCTGCTCCCACCAGCAGGGCGATGATAACAGATGACCATAAAAATCCGTTAATGGTGGAAATCAGTTGATTCAGTGATTCCATATTTCCTCCTTGAAATGAAAGCTACGCATACATAATTATTATAATATGATTTCCAGATTTAGACAATTCAAAAAATATGACTGGAAAGGGGAAAATAAAAAGGGGCCGACCCTTGGGGGAGGCAAAAGGCGCCTTGAGGTTTTTGGCATTTATACCAAAGATTTGTCCAAATGCAATTCCCCGATAAAACAGCTCTCCTCTTGGGCTGAAATCCCCCGATTTCCGGTATTTTCAGAGAATATTTCCCACCGAAAAAATCAGTATTTCTGCCCGGTTAAGCAAGCCTCAAAAACGAATCATTTGCAGTATGAAATATGAGGGTTTTACTCTTTTTTTTACAAAATCGGCAGAAAATGGTAAAATACAGGAGTCTATGGAGGTGATATGAATGCGTGCTTTATATACATGGGGATGCGCCGCAGCCATCTGGCTGGTGGCGTCTCTTACCGCGTCTGCCCAGACCCTGTCTATCGGCATGTCAGGAAGTGAAGTCTCTTCCCTGCAGAACGACCTGGTAGCGGCAGGCTATCTTGCACGTACAGTAGATGGAGATTACGGCTCCACCACAAAAGAAGCAGTGGCCTTATTCCAGAAGGCCAAAGGCCTGCCTGTTACCGGCAGGGCTGATGATGATACCCGGGCAGCGATTGAACGGGCCGCCGGAGCGGGCTATCGTCCCGGCGGCGGCGTAGTTTACGCCGAGGGCAACCGGGGCAGCATGATCAGTGACATGCAGGTGCGGCTCCAGGCCGCAGGTTATCTGAAAGGCGGCATTGACGGCGTATACGGTGAAGATACCACCAACGCCGTAAGGGCCTTCCAGAAAGCCAAAGGCATTCCTGTTTCCGGTGTCATTGATGAAATGACCTATGGTGCCCTGAGAAATGAAGATACCTCTTCCGTTTCCTACGAAGGAAGCGGGGAAGAGGAAGGAAGCGGCGACAGAGGATCCTCCCTTTACAGCATCGGTGACAGCGGCAGTGATGTTTCATCGATTCAGCGGAAGCTGAAGAAAATGGGATACTTGGATGGAGCGGTAGACGGCATTTACGGCGGCGATACCGCCTCTGCAGTGAAAGCCTTCCAGAGCGATGAAGGCCTTTCCGTCACCGGCATGGTGAATGGAGACACCCTGTCCCGTATTACCTCTGAATATGCGGCCCAGAGCGGTGAAACTGTGCTTTCCCCGGGAGACTCCGGGAAGAAAGTCATCCGCCTCCAGAACAAACTTCTCCTTCACGGCTATAATCCCGGCAGTGTAGATGGCATTTATGGGGAAGGTACTGCCGAGGCAGTGCGTCAGCTTCAGGCAGAAGAAAATCTGGCCAGAACCGGCATTGCTGACGGTGATGTATGGGACAGACTGGACAGCGCACCCCGCTTTACAGGAAACTATAAAAAAGTATTCCGTATGGAAGCTACCGCCTACACGCCTAATGATGGAGACGGAAGAGGGATGACAGCCATGGGTGCCTATGCAGGCAAAGGCCATGCAGCGGTGGATCCCAATATTATCCCTCTGGGCAGTGAAGTGTATATCGAAGGCTATGGCTATGCCATCTGCGACGATATAGGCGGCGCCATTCATGGAAATATTATCGATGTGGGCGTGGATAACTACGACCAGGCCTACAAATGGGGTATGAAACCCAAAGTGAATGTATATCTGATTCGATAAGAAAAGACCGGGCTTCCGGTCTTTTTTGTTCCTATATGGGACCGCCTGCAGAAACGAAGGAAGCCGGGATATTAACTGCCCCTGTTGTCACATGAAGGAGAAATGCTGAAAAAGGAAGGAAAATAGGGCACTGCTGTTAAGAACATTACTGATAATGAGTCATACCACTGATGAAACCATGGAAGCGAAAGCTAATGGAGGTGCAAAGCAGCAGGCCGTAAAAGAAGAGAATAAAAAATAAGTCCTTGACAATGAGGCCCTTCATAGTGTATCCTTATACAAGTCAGCTATGTGGAGTGATACTCAAGTGGCTGAAGAGGACGGTTTGCTAAATCGTTAGACCGGGTGACCGGTGCGGGAGTTCGAATCTCCCTCACTCCGCCATAAAAAAGCGTCGATGATTCGACGCTTTTTTTATTTGTCAGAAAAGCCATAACCCAGGAGCCTTCCAACGCTTGGCAAAGGGCTATGATGTCAATTCAATGGTAAGCGAACTTAAGCCCCTTCCTGCATACATACAGCAAGGAAAGCAAAAACCGGACAGGGCTCAAACCTTGTCCGGTTCCTCTTTAATCCAGATGATATTCCTTATACAGCTTTTCCCGGGCTTCCTTATCTTCCAAAGCCAGCTTGACATCATCGGCGCGGCCCTCTGCCTGCAGCAGTTTCAAAAGCCGGGCAAGCAGTTCAGCACCCTCAGCGCGCCCTTCAGAACGCTCATCCATACTCCATTTTTCTAAATCGGCACACATGGCAGCCACCTCCCTGGGGTTATTTTTATAACGATTGACTGTTTCCTTTAACGGTTCCAGAATCATATCATCCACTTTGGATGAACGAAAATCATTCATTAGTTTTCCTATATCATCGGATCCACGATAATCTCCATTTACATAAATGATATGTTCTCCGTCATTAAAGGGACGGCTTAATTCTTCGATGATTCGATTGATATGGTAACGGGCCAGTCCCGCCTTGAAAATATCATTTTCTGTAATAAAAATGACATAGCTTTCAGGCAGCTGGTCATAGGTATTTCCTTTTTTCAGGCTGTTCAAATCCAGAAGACTGCTGTTGAAACGAGCTCTTCTGGCGCCGGCCCCTTTATCTGAACGCTGCACTTCGATATCGTATTCAGTTCCGGCAGAGTCAACAGCATGCACGTCCATACGGATTCCATGTCCCAAAAGACTGGGGATAGTGTCCTCTATGGTTACCGATAATACATGAAGATCGGGCTGTTCCATAATGATCCGCAGAATGCATTCTACCGCAGGAATGTTATTCTTGAGACACCGCTTCATGAAATCATCATCTATAAGACGCCATCTTTTGATGATCTGCAGAGCACGCGTATGCCGCCGTTTCTGCAAATCCGATAAGGCCTGTTCGTTCATTAGAGCAGCGCCTTTCTCTACTCCTATTATACTTGGAAATTAAATCTGCCACAATGAGGAAATGTTTGGACATCTGTACTAAAAAGGTGCCAGATGGAAGAGATTAGGCTGACCGCTGGTGGTGGGGGCTTCGCCGCCAGTTATTATAAAACCCTGCAACCGCCTTGTCGGGCGATAGAAATACACCCCTTTTAGCGGCACTATGCCTTGTGATGCTTATGAGATTTATCAGATAATGGCGGTATCTCCCTTTGGTGGCTGGCGCCAACACCTTAGCCTCAGTGGCACTATGGGTGCTCAGCTCAGAAATCAAAAACCGGACACAGCGGCATGTATCCGGTTTTATTTTATTCCAACACCACCGCTTCCTATCCCACATAAAAAAGGCTTAGTGTAAAATTTTACTCGGTAGGGAAATTTTTCCAGAAACAATAAAAAAGGA
>ERZ809224.1755-NODE-1755-length-15022-cov-5.071491_pt1 | contig 15022 bp, 14 predicted proteins | sample MGYA00520513_ERZ809224 | MGnify/ENA primary metagenome ERZ809224 (study PRJEB31576, sample SAMEA3212658) | Homo sapiens | biome: human-gut; feature: human gut; material: fecal | place: Sweden | collected 2012 ...
GAGCTTGGGGATCTGGAGCAGGACTTCGGCTTCGAGGACCAGACGGCGGAACCGGGAAATTTTACCCAGGCGCAGGAAGAAAGGAATCCGTCCGGACCTTCCTCGCGCAGCAACGATACTTTTACCGGGCCGGAAAGGTTTGATACTTCCGGGGACTTTGATATTCCGGATTCCGGGCATCCAGGAGATACTGCCGGGCCAGAGGCTGCAGAGGGAAAAGAAAAACCATCTGTCCGCGCTGAGTTAGATAAGATCAAGCAGGAAAAGCAGGAGGCCAGCCAGAAGAAGCCGCAGAGCAGGAACCGCAGCCGCAGTAAGAACCGTTCGGCAGGCAGAAAGAAGAAAAAGACAAAGACCAAGGCGAAAGGAAGGTGACCGTAAATGGATTTAACGAAATTTATGCCGGGGGAGCCGGAAACTATGCAGGAGGAACAGCCCCGGATGACCAAGGAGGAATATGCCGCCGCAAAGAAGCAGGAGCGCGAAGAAGTATGGGCAGAGATCAATGCCCAGGCACAGGCGGTGTTTAAAGATGGCGCTTCCTTAAAGGGCTTCCTTGATTTTGTGGCACAGTGCAAACCGCAGAAAACCGCCAACCTGCTCCTTTTGTACAGCCAGAACCCGGAGATCCGGCAGGTCATGACCTTTGACAAGATGAAAGAGGATGGGCATTCCCTGCGCGCCGGTGTCCATGGGTACCGTTTCCTTGTTACCCAGGAGTATGAAAAAGATGGCGTGATTATGCAGGGGACAAATGTCGGCAAGGCTTATGACATCAGCCAGATCCGCATGAAGCAGCCGGAAGCGCCGGAGCCGAAGGATATGGACACCCTGATCGGGGCGCTCCTTACGGACCCCGATGTGCCGGTACGCATTGCCGACAACCTGCCGGAGAACGTGCAGGCACAGTACATCCCAAGGCAGCGGACCATCTATGTGCGGAACGGCATGAGCGAGACAACCACGTTCCATGCCATCAACCGGGAGCTGGCCTGCGCCGCCATGGACGCCCATGACGGCAGCTACGCCCGCCAGAAGGTATCCCCAAAGGCATACTGTGCGGCATATGTGGTGGCGCAGAAATATGGTGTGGATACAACCGGCTTCCAGTTTGACAAGGTGTGCGAGATGCAGGGCTATGGGGATAAGGACCCGAAAGAACTCCGTTCCTTTATCGGGGATATCCGAAATGCCGCCTATAGCATCAATAACCATATCAGCCACAGCCTTGGGGAGCAGGAACAGGCATTTGTGGCAGATGAGTTTACCATCGCAGACGGAGGGACAAAAGCAAAATCCGGGAAAGCAAAGAAACAGCCGGAACGCTGAGAAACAGGCACATTACGGCATTTTCCGGGGCATGAAAAAAGTGCTTTTTTCCGGAGATAACAGTAGCTTTCCTGCGGGGAGTGTGGTATGTTGTGGTTGCGAAAAGAACAGAAAAAGGAGGCCGGAAGATGGAAAAGAGACGGTGTATAAAGACGGATGAGATCACCATCAATATGCTGGTACACGCCCTGCGGGATGTGTTCCGGAAGGAGAAAGCGGAAGGCAGCCCCACAGAAGAAACCGGGAACTTTATCCTGCGTCTGGCAGAGCATAAGGATAAAAAGCTGTACTTAAGCGCTGGGGAATACCGGATGGCGGTGCAGGCTTTAAATAATCTTAGAGACACTTATATCGAAAACGGAAGATATACCGACGGCATTGACGCGATCCTGATGCGCGTCATGAAGGCCAGGTATAAAACTTACCGGATACGTTGACGGACAGGCGGTGTGCCTGTCTTTTTTTTGACAGCATACAAAGACAGGGAAAACCTGTGCTGTATGCTAGGCGTAAGTAAACATTGAAAGGGGGAATGCCAATGAATGAGTGGGAGCGACTGAACAGACAGGCAGAGCGCATCAAGGCCAGATACCCGAAAGGGACGGTTATCTGCCTGGACCACATGGAGGGAGAAAAAGGAATGCCTTCCGGCCTGAAAGGGAAAGTGTCCTTTGTGGATGACATCGGGCAGATCCATGTGAACTGGGAGAATGGGCGGTCTCTGGCGCTGAACACGGAGGCAGACAGCTTTCAGGTGTTAAGCAGGCCGAAGAAAGAGCGGGGTGAGCCTTCCCGGTAAGAAAGAGCGGCAAGTCGGAGTGGTGGATCTGGCTTGCCGCTTTGCCATTTGTCTGGTGGGCGGCGGTGCTGATCGCAGACGCCATCACGCCGGGGAAGAACCTGCTTCAGATGATGGAGGCTCTGACAGAGAGGCTGAACCATCCGCTGTCCCTGCATTATACGGAATACACTTTGAAATCGGTGCTTGTCTGCACCCTTTTGTATGCCTTTGGGATCGGCATCTATTATGCGAACCAGAGGAACTACCGCAGGGGCGAGGAACACGGCTCCGCCAAATGGGGAGATCCCCGGCAGTTATGCAAGAGATACCAGGATAAACCATATGAACATAACATCCTGTTTACGCAGAACTTCCGCATGGGGCTTGACTGTTATCACCATCAAAGGAACTTAAATGTCCTGGTGGTCGGAGGCAGCGGAGCGGGAAAATCCAGAACCTATGCGATCCCCAACATCATGCAGTGTAACTGCTCTTTGATGATCACAGATCCAAAGGCCGAACTGCTCCGAAAGACGGGCGGCCTGTTGGAGCGGATGGGATATGAGGTGCGGGTGTTTGACCTGATCCATCCGGACACCTCGTTCGGCTATAATCCGTTTGAATATGTGCAGGACGATAAGGATGTGCTGAAGCTGATTACCAACCTGATCCAGAACACGACACCGAAAGGCTCGCAGTCAAACGATCCCTTTTGGGAGAAAAGTGAGACGGCGCTTTTGCAGGCGCTGATGCTGTACCTGCTCCATGAAGCACCGCCGGAGGAACAGAACTTTGCCATGATCATGGAAATGCTGGCATCGGCCCAGGTAAAAGAGGACGATGAGGATTACGAGTCCCCGCTGGACATCCTGTTTGAACGGCTGGAGATGCGGGACCTGGAAAGTATTGCCGTAAAGCAGTACCATATTTACAAACAGGCGGCGGGCAAGACTGCAAAATCCATCCTGATCTCTATAGGCGTCCGTCTGGCAGCTTTTAACCTGCCGCAGATTGCGAACCTGACCTGCCATGATGAACTGGATCTTGCCAGCATGGGCGAAAAGAAGGTGGCGCTGTTCTGCTGTATCCCGGACGCGGATACCTCGCTGAACTATTTGGTGGGTATGATCTATACGCAGATGTTCCAGACTTTGTACTATGTGGCAGACCGCAAGTACGGCGGGCGGCTGCCAATCACGGTAAACTGCATCATGGATGAGTGGGCAAACGTGGCGCTGCCCAGTGATTTTGAAAAAATTTTGAGTACCTGCCGTTCCCGTAACATTTTCTGCAGCATGATCGTACAGAACATGAGCCAGATCAAGGCGCTGTTCAAGGATTCCTGGGAAAGCCTGGTAGGCAATTGTGATAGTTTATTATACCTTGGCGGCAACGAAAAGGAGACGCATAAGTATGTCTCGGAACTGCTGGGAAAAGAGACCATCGATACGAATACCTACGGGCAGACAAAAGGGCGCTCCGGGAGTTATTCCACCAACTTCCAGCAGAGCGGCCGGGAGCTTTTAACGCCGGATGAAGTGCGTATGCTGGACAACCGCTATGCGCTTTTATTTGTCCGGGGCGAACGGGCCATACAGGATGAGAAGTATGACCTGATGAAACACCCCAATGTAAAGTGGACGGAGGACGGCGGGGCTGCGCCGTATGATTACGCCAAAGCTCCTCTGGCCCATGACACGTTTGACTTTGATATGAACCGATATGAAGATTATGAGCTGCTCTCTGATGAGGATATCACCGGGGAGCCGTTTGCTATGTAAAGACTGGAGGGATGCCCATGAAATTATTTAATTTAATGAAGAACTGGAAACTGAAGAAAGATGAGAGAGAAGAAAAGAGCGAAACCGGCGTAAGAGAGTCTGCCGGAAAGAAGGAGACCTCTCCCCTGCCCATGAGCCGGGTGCAGAGAAAGCTGCTTGCGGTTTATTCCGTGCTGGTGTTTATGGGAAATGTATGTGCCACCTATGCTTATGCGGCGGGAGATCCGCTGTCGGTGGTCAATAACCTGTCCACTTTCATTTTCTCACTGATCCGCGCTATCGGCCTGATCCTCTTGGGATTTGGTATCGTGCAGGTAGGCTTAAGCCTTAAGAGCCACGATCCGAGCCAGAGGGCAAACGGCTTTTTAACGCTGGCCGGCGGCATCATCATCACCTTTGCGAAAGAGATCCTTGACCTGATCATGGGATAAGGAGAGCCATGAGTGCCAGGGCAGTCCACCAGGCTGCCCCGCTTTTTTTGTGCGAAGGAGGTGAGATGAGAAATGGAAAGTGATAACTGGATCGTGCAGAACCTGGACTCTGCATTAAATACCTGGAATGACAAGCTAAACGAGATCTGGACGCTGTTGACACAGAGTCCGGAATCTTTTAAGGGCGGGACGATCTGGAGCGTCATGACAAATATCAATGACGCCTTAAAAGCCATAGCCCTTGGGCTGCTGGTTCTGTTCTTTGCCATGGGGATCATCAAGACCTGCGGCAGCTTTACGGACATGAAGAATGACAAGCTAAACGAGATCTGGACGCTGTTGACACAGAGTCCGGAATCTTTTAAGGGCGGGACGATCTGGAGCGTCATGACAAATATCAATGACGCCTTAAAAGCCATAGCCCTTGGGCTGCTGGTTCTGTTCTTTGCCATGGGGATCATCAAGACCTGCGGCAGCTTTACGGACATGAAGAAGCCGGAACACGTGCTGAAAGCGTTCATCCGGTTCGCACTGGCACAGGGGGCGGTGGTCTACGGCATGGAATTAATGAAAGCGCTGTTTTCCATCATCCAGGGCATCGTCACGACCATTCTGGCAAACGCAAGCCTGTCCGGAGGGACGGTGACACAGCTCCCGGCGGAGATCGTGGAAAAGATCGAATCGGTGGGGATGCTGGATTCCATTCCTTTATGGATCGTGACACTGCTTGGAAGCCTTTTGATCACGGTGCTGTCCTTTATTATGATCCTGACCGTTTACGGCAGGATGTTCAAGCTGTATATGTACACGGCCATCGCCCCAATCCCCCTGTCCACCTTTGCCGGGGAGCCGTCCCAGTCTGTGGGTAAGAACTTCATCCGCTCCTATGCCGGTGTGTGTCTGGAAGGGGCGATCATCGCGCTGGCCTGCATCATCTTTTCCGTGTTTGCATCCAGTACGCCTGCCGTGCCGGATACCAGCCTGTCGGCGGTAACGATCGTCTGGAACTATGTGGGAGAGCTGATTTTTAACTTGTTGATTCTGGTAGGCGCGGTCAAAGCGTCTGACCGGATTGTGAAAGAGATCATGGGATTATAGGAGGATGGAAAATTGGAAGTAAAGATGAATAAAGAGATCCGGGATTATCAGGAGTCCATGTTTTTCGGGCTGAATTTCCGCCAGTGTGCGTTTTCCTTACTGGCGATCCTGGCGGCGGTCGGCATTTATTTCGGGACCAAAGGGATCGCCATCGAGGAGATCCGGGGCTGGCTGTGTATGCTGGGCGCTGCTCCGTTCGCTGCCTGCGGCTTTTTTAAGTATCACGGCATGACGGCGGAGCAGTTTGTGTGGGCGTTTATCAAGTCCGAGCTGCTGTACCCGAAGAAGCTGAGTTTCAGGCCGGAGAACCTGTACTGCGCCTGCATGGAGGAAACGATCCTTGCCGGGGAACGCACCGGAGGGGACGGGACACTGGTTACCCGGAAGAAAGAGCGTGTGGAAGCAAAGAAAAAGGCGAAGAAGAAAAAAGGAGGGAGGGATGCCTTTGATTAAAACACTGACTCAGGCATTAAAGATGGATAAAGAGCGGTTTGTGGTGCCGAAGTCTGTCCAGCAGGCCATTCCCATAAAACGTATCTGGCCGGATGGGATTTTTCAGGTGGGAAACAAGTATTCGAAATCGTTCCGGTTTACCGATATCAACTATGCCATCGCCAGCAAAGCGGATAAGACGGAGATGTTTCTGGATTACTCGGAGCTTTTGAATGCGCTGGATTCCGGTTCATCGGCAAAGATCACCTTAAACAACCGCCGGATCAATAAAGAAGAATTTGAGCGTTCCCTGCTCATCCCCATGAAGGGGGACGGGCTGGACCATTACCGGCAGGAATACAACGATATGCTGCTTTCCAAGGTAAGCGGCACCAGCAACAGCATCTACCAGGAGAGGTATCTGACCATCAGCGTCCATAAGAAGAACATCGATGAAGCAAGGACTTACTTTGCCCGTGTGGGGACGGACATCGTTACCCATCTGGCGAAGCTGTCCTCGGTGGCCGAGGAACTGGACGCCGGGGAGCGCCTCCAGCTGTTCCGGGATTTTTTCAAAGCAGGCGAGCCGTCTGCTTTTCCTTTTGACCTGAAAGCATTTGCGAAGAAAGGCCACAGTTTCAAGGACTGGATCTGCCCGGAGAGCATGGAGTTTAAAAGCGACCATTTCAAGATCAATGAGCGGTATGGCCGGGTGCTGTATATGCAGGATTACGCCAGCTATGTCAAGGACGATATGGTCTCGGAGCTGTGTGATTTGAGCCGGGACCTGATGCTGTCCATTGACATCCTGCCGGTTCCCACCGATGAAGCGGTGCGGGAGATCCAGAACAAGCTGCTGGGGGTGGAAACAAACGTGACCAACTGGCAGAGGCGGCAGAACGCCAACAATAACTTTTCCGCCGTGGTTCCTTACGACATGGAGCTGCAGAGGAAAGAGACCAAGGAAATGCTGGAGGACCTGACCACCAGGGACCAGCGGATGATGTTCGGCATCCTGACCATGGTACACATGGCGGAGAGCAAAAAGCAGCTGGATTCCGATACGGAGACCTTGCTGTCCGTGGCAAGGAAGCACCTGTGCCAGCTCTCCACCTTGAAATGGCAGCAAGTGGACGGGCTGAATACCGTGCTTCCCTATGGGCTTCGGAAGATCAACGCCCTGCGTACCCTGACCACCGAGTCTACAGCGGTGCTGATCCCGTTCCATACCCAGGAGATCATGCAGCCGGGCGGCATCTATTACGGGCAGAACGCAGTGAGCAAAAATATGCTGGTGGCAGACCGGAGGAAGCTGTTAAACGGCAACTCTTTCCGGCTCGGCGTGAGCGGCTCCGGCAAGAGTTTCTCCGCAAAGGAAGAAATCGTAGATCTGGCATTGTCTACGGAAGATGACATCCTGATCTTAGATCCGGAATCTGAATTCGGTTCTCTTGTGGAAGCGTTAAACGGCGAAGTCATTAAGATTTCCGCCACTTCGGACACCCACTTAAATGCCATGGATATGGATTCCGCCTATGGCAATGACCGGAATCCGCTGATCGAGAAATCCGAGTTCATTCTGTCGTTGTTTGAGCAGCTGGTGGGTGCGGGCAACCTGTCCGCCAAAGAAAAATCTATCCTTGACCGCTGTACGGCAGATGTATACCGGGATTATATCCGGAGCGGCTATCAGGGGCAGGTGCCGACCTTAAAGGATCTGTACCGCCAGCTGATGCTCCAGCCGGAGGATGAGGCCAGGGGGCTTGCCCTGTCCTCGGAGCTGTTCATCAATGGCAGCCTGAATACCTTTGCCCAGCCGACCAATGTCAATACGAAAAGCAGGATCATCGCTTATGACATCCGGGAGCTTGGGGAACAGCTGATGCCCCTTGGTATGCTGGTCACGCTGGATTCCATTTTTAACCGGGTGATCCAGAACTGGAAGATGGGAAAGACCACCTGGATCTTTGCGGATGAGTTTTATCTGCTGTTCCGGTATGAATACAGCGCCGACTTTTTCTACCGCCTGTACAAGAGAATCCGGAAGTATTCCGGTTTCGTGACCGGCCTGACGCAGAACGTGGAGGAACTTTTGAAATCCGATACGGCAAGGCTCATGCTGGCAAACAGTGAATTCCTGATTCTCTTAAACCAGGCGACCACCGACCGGGATGAGCTGGCAAGCCTGCTTAACATCTCGGAGAACCAGCTGTCCTACATCACCAACGTAGGCGCGGGCCATGGCCTGATCCGCTGCTCCGGCAACATCGTGCCGTTTGAGAATAGCTTCCCGAAGAATACGGATCTGTACCGGTTGATGACAACCAAGCCTGGAGAGACCCAGGGGTTCACCCAGTAAGGATGACAGGCAGGAATGCCGGAAAGGAGAAGTATGGAAGAAAGAGATACAGCCAGCATCCGGTTCTATGTGGCCGGGTGCATGGAGTTTGAAAACTTTGCGGAGTATTATGGGGATTTAACGCTTCCCCAGGCGGTGGAGATTTATCAGAAGATCCGCAAGCGGAATGCCTGCAACATACCGGGGATCGGGTTTGAGCTGCACGATCCGGCGCTCCCGGATTATTCCGGTATGCACTGGCCCCTGGTGGTGGGCAGCCAGATCGACCGGGATTCCATTGACCTGATCCCGGCCTATGCCAATCATCCTTTGGTACAGCAGGCCGTCAAGGAAATGGAAGGGTATCTGCCAAAGCTTAAGAAAACAGCAAAGCACAAGGGCGCCCCGGAGCGGTAGCGGTACGGGTATGCAGACGATGGGAGGTGAGATATGAAGGACATTAAAACGAAAGAGCATGACCGAAAACCGAAGGTCTTGGAAAAAACGTCCCGTATGCCAAAGGAGCTGGCGAAAAAGACCGTGCTGGAGGCAAAGGAAAAGTCTCTGGAGGGCTCCCGGTTATCAGAAGGGGCGGAGCATCAGGAATCTCCTGTCGGCTACGCCAGCGACAAGACGGAAGGCGCTGCCAAGCGGATCGCTGAGGATACCGGCCGGGCAGGTGCAAAGGCTTCCTATGCGGCAGGCCGTAAAGCTGCCAAAAAGACTTATGAAAAGATGCGCGGGCAAAAGCGCACGGCAGAAAATGGCACAGGCGGATCGGGGAGCGGAATGCAGGCAAGACAGCTTGTACCGCAGGCAGAACCATCTGCCAAAGATCCGGCAGAGGCTGGCAGGGAAAAAGCCAGGAGCGAAGCTGCGAAAAAACAGCTGGAAAGAGGCAGGGACCGGATAAAGACAGGAGGAACGGCACAGGGCGGCCAGGAGGGGCTCCCTGCCATCCGGACGAGGGAGACGCAGGGACAGGCAGCTTCGGTGAAAACGGTGCGGGAGAAGGCCACTGCAAAAGCTGTCCCGGCAGGAACGAAGCGGAGGTTGTCTGTCAAACAGGCCCCGCGCGTAATCAAGTCCTCCTCCCTGCCCGGCCGATCTTCTTATAAAGTATCTGCATCTGCACTTAAACAGACACAGGCGGCAAAGGCAGCAAAACAGACGGCTGTGAAAGCGATGCAAAGCTCCGCCGTAAGAGCGCAGAGAACGGCAACAGCGGTGGTTCGGTTCAAACGCGCGGTGGAGGCGGCGGTAAAGACTGTCCGGAACGCGCTGGCTGCATTGGCGGCCGGAGCCGGGGCGATGTTTGTGGTGCTGATCCTGATCGTAGGCGTGATCGGCGGCATATTTTCCTACAGTTCCTCCCAGAGCAGTGCGTCTTTAAGTGAGCAGGTGCTGGCATATACGGCAACCATCCAGAGATATGCCGCTGAGTACGGCATCCCGGAATATGTGACGGTGATCCAGGCGATCATGATGCAGGAGTCCGGCGGTCAGGGGACAGACCCGATGCAGTGTTCGGAATGCCCTTATAACACCCAGTATCCCAACAGTCCGGGAGCCATACAGGATCCGGAGTATTCCATCCAGGTGGGCATCCGGTATTATGCGGATTGTGTCCAGGAGGCAGGATGTACCAGCCCGCAGGATCTGGACAGGCTGAAGCTGTCGCTGCAGGGATATAATTATGGGAACGGGTACATATCCTGGGCGCTTACCAACTATGGCGGTTACAGTGAAGCGAACGCCTTGCTGTTTTCACAGCAGCAGGCAGCGTCTCATGGCTGGTCGGGTTACGGGGACCCGGAGTATGTTCCTCATGTATTGCGGTATTATTCCGGAGGGAATCCCTTTGCGGCGCTGTTTGGAAATGAGCAGATCGTGTCAGTGGCGCTCTCGCAGCTTGGCAATGCGGGCGGGCAGAAGTTCTGGTCATGGTACGGATATGATTCCCGTGTAAGCTGGTGCGCCTGCTTCGTGAGCTGGTGTGCGGATCAGTGCGGCCTGATCGAAAGCGGTGCGGTACCGAGATTTTCCGGTTGCACAGATGGAATCGCATGGTTCCAGGGACAAGGCAAATGGCAGGCGGCAGGAAGTACGCCGACCGCCGGAATGCTGATCTTTTTTGACTGGGAAGGTGATGGAGAATCGGATCATGTGGGTATCGTAGAGAAGTGTGAGGGCGGCAGAGTCTATACGGTGGAAGGCAACTCCGGCGATGCGGTAAGGCAGAGGGACTATGATATCAATTACTCCTGTATTATGGGATACGGAGTGGTGACATTTTGAACTATAGAATTCGTCCCGAATAGGAATTAGGAACTTCTCAGAACATCATATAAGAATAGAACAATAAAAACATTTATTAAAAAACAAGACTTAGTATGCACGCAGATTATAGTGCGTTGACTAATCGGCATTGTACTTTTCTGGAATCATCATCTAAAATGTATTTGAAAGCAAGGAAACAAAAAATCTTTTTAACATTATAATACGAGTTCAGGAGGTAACTACAATGGAAATGATGATATTGTATAATGGAGTACAGATGCCAGTGGAAGGCTTCGGGGTGTTTCAAGTGCCGGATGCGGTTGTTTGTAAGCAGGCTGTTCTGGATGCAATCAGAAGCGGATATCGGCTGATTGACACAGCAGCCCTGTACATGAATGAAGAGGCTGTGGGAGCAGCGGTAAAAGAAGCGATTGATACGGGGCTTGTAAAAAGGGAAGAACTTTTTATTACCACGAAGCTGTGGGCGGACAGTGCTTCTTATGAGGGTGCAAAGAAAGCGTTTGCTACATCCATGCAGAAACTGGGGATTGATTATCTGGATTTGTACTTGATTCATCAGCCCTACGGCGATGTGTACGGTGCATGGAAAGCCATGGAGGAGCTTTACAGAGAAGGAAAGGTAAGAGCCATTGGCGTTGCCAATTTCTATCGTGGAAAGTTCACGGAGTTTGCAGAGCTTGTGGATGTAAAACCTATGGTAAATCAAATTGAGCTTCATCCATTCTATGCGCAGTATCAGGCAATCGCAGAGATGAAAGAATACGGCTGTATGCCGCAGGCATGGGGACCGCTGGCGGAAGGAAAGCATGGAATCTTTACGCATCCGGTTTTGAGTGAAATCGGAGCAAAATATGGTAAGACGGCTGCCCAGATTGCCCTGAAGTGGAATGCACAGCGCGGGGTATCCATCATTCCGAAATCTGTTCATAAGGAGCGCATGGAGCAGAACATTGACATTTGGAATTTTGTACTTTCCGATGAGGATATAAAGAAAATTGACGAGTTGGATCTTGGACACAGTGAAATTATTGACCACAATGAACCGATGGTGGTGAAATATATCCTTTCTGCCAAAATGGATGCGTAAAGGAGTGTTTATTCCATGGAGGTTGCTATGCCGGGGAAAAAGTATTTGAAATTTATTACGATATTGATGACAGGATGTATTCTACTGACCGGATGCACAGAGAATTTTGCATCAGATTCCTCGTCACAGGAGTTTTCCATAGAAGCAGGAGAAGATGATGCGAAAGAAATTGAAAACGAAGAAATAAATGCAGAAACCTCAGATGATATATCAGAACAGTTGGATCTGGCTTTTCCGGTTGGTCAGGCGGTTACATCATCGAACGCTTTTACCGGAACGGTCTATATGGCATCCATGATAAATCATGATGATGTGTACAATTTTCCGCAGACAAATCATATCACGTTTGAACCAGGAGCAAGGAGTAGCTGGCATACACATGGCGGAATGCTCATACTGGTTACCGGCGGAGTGGGATATTATCAGGAAGAAGGCAAGCCTGCGCAGATTATCAGGAAAGGCGATGTGGTAGAGTGTCCTGCTGGTGTTCGCCATTGGCACGGGGCAACGCCGGACAGTTGGTTCTCCCAGATGGTGATTTATGATTCACAGTATGAGGAAAACGGAGGAAGCGGAACACCTCAGGCGGTAACCGACAAGGAATATGCAAATTTGGAAACAAAAGAATATGAAAATCGAAATGTTGATGAGGATAATGCTTTCATGTTCCAGAGAGCAGACACTCCGACCACTATGGAAACATTCAGCGGATCGATATATTTGTCCTCCATTATAGGCGATGATAATGTGGCAGGAGCACCCGGACTCCATTATGTGGTTTTTGAACCGGGAGTAATCAATAACTGGCATACCCATGAAGGTGGACAAATTCTGATTGCGACGGATGGCGTTGGTTATCATCAGATAGAGGGCGAACCGGTACAGGTAATGCATCCAGGAGATGTAGCCCTTTGTCCGCCGGGTGTCCGTCACTGGCATGGCGGAAGTGCAGACTCTTCTTTTGCGCATATTGCGGTAAATACGAATCCGGAACGACCGGGAGTGGAATGGTTTGATCGGCTCAGTGATGAAGAGTATGAACAGCTCACAATAGAAACTGAAAATCAATAGACAAGATTAAGTAAAGATAACAGGAGATTCTTATGAAAAATAAAATGTACAGAAAAATGGCCGCGGTTTTAGCGGCAGGAATGTTACTTATGACAGGCTGTGGAAATGTTGCTGCGTCTGAAAGTGAAGAAATAAATACTGCTACTGAGGAAACGACCACAGAAGCAACAGATGAAACGGAAGAAACAGATGGTTCCGATGCGCTTGTAATCAAGGAGCAGGGTATGTTCTCGGCTGGAGGAACGGTTATCACATCAGACGGAACTTTTGATGTATCCAATTATTATACTTCCAGAGAAGGCTCCACTTCTCATGTGGATCATGCCAATGTGTTCTACCAGATTCCAGAAAAAGATACGGAACTTCCCATGGTGTTTTTACATGGATATGGACAGTCCCGTATGGGCTGGATGACAACACCGGATGGACGGGAAGGATGGTCCGATATGTTTCTGAAAAAAGGTCATAGCGTATTTCTGATTGACCAGCCAAGACGCGGAGAGGCAGGTCAGACTTCTGTAGCCGGAACAATTAATGCAGAGACGGCGGATCAGACTTGGTATACCCAGTTTAGAATCGGAACCTTCTTAGACGGGGAATTTACATATAATGAGAACTCACAGTTCCCGCAGGGAGAAGATGCACTGGATCAGTTTTTCCGCCAGATGACGCCGGATACCGGGGAGTTTGACCAGACAGTGATTGCACAGTCTGTAGCAGCGGCGATTGATGAAATCTATGAGATGACAGGGAAAGATTCTATCCTTGTAACTCATTCGCAGGGAGGAATGCCTGGATGGGAAGCTGCAAGATACACCGATCATATTGCCGGTATTGTCGCAATCGAGCCGGGAATCGCTGCAGAGGTAGATAGCGAGGATTATCAAGCGCTTCTTGAGAAGGACATTCCAATCACTTTCTATTATGGTGATTATATCGGAGAAGAATATACAGATGTTCCGGCAGCAGCTATGTGGGCAGGAATGGCATCGACAGCTGATGTATTTACAGAAGCATATACTGCAGCAGGTGGAAATAGTACCATTGTTCGCTTGCCGGAAGAAGGAATTTACGGAAATGACCATTTCATGTTCCAGGATTTGAATAATGATGAGATTGCAGACCATGTGGAAAACTGGATACAGGAAAATGTGGACTAAATAATGACATATAAGGTTTTCCACGATTGAGAGGAGTGATAAAAGATGATTTTATACTTTTCAGCTACAGGAAATACGCAATATGCGGCAAAGTGTATTGCAGATGCAACAGATGATGTCGTGGTATCCATTCGGGAATGCCTAAGCAGTGGCAGGCGCAATTTCCACCTGAAAGAAAATGAAAACTTTGGTCTTGTCATGCCCACCTATTTTCAAGGAATGCCGCTGCTTTTGCAGGAGTTTGTGGAAAACCTTACCTTGACCATGGATGGGACAGAGCATTATGCTTATGCGGTTGCCACCTGCGGCGTGAGCTATGGAAACTTCGGCTCTGAAGCAGTGCGTGTTGCAGGAAAAGCGGGCATTCACCTGGACGCTACCTTCCGCATCCGCATGGTAGATAACTGGAACCCCTACTTTGATATGACGGACAAGGAATATATTGATGCTGCCGAGCAAAGAGCGGAGGCAGATCTTGCGGAGGTCTGTGCCAGCGTTGCAGCTAAAGAGAAGGGTGTATACCTGCCGGACAGCTTTGACCACAAGCAGGAGGAAGAACTGGCCGCTTCTTATGAGGAAAGCCGAAAGACACAGCTTTTTAGGATAAACGAGACTTGTGTAGGCTGCGGAGTATGTGCAGGTCAATGTCCGGTGGAAGCCATTGAGATGCAGAATAAAAAGCCTGTATGGGTTAAAGAGAAATGCCTGTTATGTCTTGGCTGTGTCCATAAATGCCCGATGAATGCGATTGCCTATACGGAGGATACCGTTGGACATGGACAGTACATGAATCCGCATATTTCAGAAATTATATAAGAAAAAATAAAAGCCGAGGAGGTGTGGAACATGGATTTCCGTGATAAAGAATATGATGTTTTTCGGATGTTTGATAAACAGTGGGCGCTGGCAACAGCGGGAACCATAGCGGATTATGACGGCTGCACGATTGGTTGGGGCAGCCTTGGAGATATTTGGGGACGGGCCGGTAACGGGCGCTCCATTGTGACAATCTATGTGAACCCTATGCGGTACACCAGCAGATACCTGCTGAACAATGATACGTTTACCGTATCCTTCTTTGATGAGAAGCACAGAAAAGATTTAGGTATCCTCGGCACAAAATCGAAGCGGGATGTGGACAAGTTTGCTATGACAGAACTGACGCCGCAGCAGCATGGACAGAGCGTTATTTTTAAGGAAGCAACGCTGACCT
>ERZ809224.1764-NODE-1764-length-14974-cov-44.918292_pt1 | contig 14974 bp, 3 predicted proteins | sample MGYA00520513_ERZ809224 | MGnify/ENA primary metagenome ERZ809224 (study PRJEB31576, sample SAMEA3212658) | Homo sapiens | biome: human-gut; feature: human gut; material: fecal | place: Sweden | collected 2012 ...
TGTGCTTGCACAAAGTGTAAACCATGTTACTCTTGACACAAGCCCGCTCCCCTACAAAAAGTGGGTGGGATAATGCGGATGCGAAACCAACAGAGCGTTCATTAATAGGCAAGGGTGGTGGTGCGGAGCGGTGGGGTAGTGCTTGGTGATATATTTCACCTGACCGGTGGGTGTAGGGTGCGGTTTTTTGTATTATGAGCCGCATTTATGACCGTTTGCGCCGTTATAACAACCGTTCGTGCCAAAAAGTTGAAATCGCAAAGCGAATGAGTTATGATATAATTATAAAATTATAAGGGGGAGAGGTATGCTCATCTGCGTTTACGATACCGCAAACGAGGCGGAGATACTGAAAGCGAAAATAACACAGATCGCAACGGCGGCATATCGACGAATTGCCTACAGGGTATGTCAGAGGTATGAGAGCTTTGTGACGGAGTGTAAGACGGCTGACCTTATAATCGTGCTTGCCGACGGAGCGGACGGTATGGAGGGCGTTATTGCGGCGAAGAATGCCGACAGGGATACGCCTGTAATATGGCTGTCGGACGATGAGGGATTCGGGGCGCAGTCATACAGGCTTGGCTGTACCTATTTCCACAAAAAGCCGATACCGCTTGAAAAGCTGAAGGAGGCACTGCATAAGTGCAGGTGCATGGCGTAAGCACGGGTAAATCTACAGGAGGAAAAACATGAAGAAAAAATTTGTACGGCTTATAAGTGCGGTGCTGTCTGCGGCAATGACGTTGACGGCTGTACCGTTATCGGCATTTGCCGAGGGCGAGGAGCATACGCATGACGGCGAGAGCAATGTCATCACGACACCGCTTGATTTCAGAGAAAAGACGGCGGACGAAAGCGGTGACGGCTGGAGCTGGGTATATGACACAAAGACGCTGACGCTTGACGGAGTGAACATTCAGGCGACAACAGAAGAGAATATGATGAGCGTCGTAACAGTCCCCGATGGTACGAAAATAGTGCTGAACGGTGAAAACACTATCGTACAGACCGATACCCTCGAAAGCGATACATACGTTCTCAGTGCCGTAAATAATAAAGAGGTCAATTGTGACGGCACAATGACGATCAGCGGCGACGGTGTGCTGAATGCAGAGAACCGCTCTACAGACAGTATGGCACGCTCTCTCGGCGGATCAATAATCCTGAACGGCGGTACAGTAAACGCAACAGGTACTGTAAAGACAAATTCGCTTGAAATACATAATGACGGTGTGCTGAACGCAAATGCGACAACTGCATCTTTTGAGGGTGTGGCTGTCAATGTCAGCGGCGGCATTACTGTTGACGGCAACGGCAGTCTTACTGCAGTAGGTTGTGCTAATGAATCTACGTTAAACAGTGCAATATTGCTTACCAGTAATTTCGGTGACAAAATTTCCGTCAGCGAAAACGGCAGTATTACTGTGCCTGAAGGCAATGCAGCAAGAGTCGGAATATACTACAGCGGAAACAACGGCGACGGAATGGATGCCGAAATAAGCGGCGGTAAGGTCACTGCTTATGGTGCTAAGTATGGCATTTACAAAGTAAACCTTATAATGAGCGGTACAGGCTCGGTATATACTACGGGCGGTTCATACGCTATCGGTCAAACTGTACCGACAATAGACGAGAATGAATTTGTAATAAAGGGCTCGACCGAGTTCAAGGCTTCGGAAAGTGCTGTGACAGGCGAGGTCAAGCTTAACGGCGGCTATTATGAGATTGACGGAGCGGACGCTAAGACGGTAGTTATAAAGCCTGATACTTCTCCCCGTATAATACTCGGAAAGCAGACAGGAATATTCAAGACGGAAGAGTATGAAATAATTGAAGGCATGGACATGACTGATACCAAGCTCAAGGGTACGGTTTACTTTGATATTACTCTGAAGAATATGAGCGATGAAGAGTTTGCAGACGCAAGAGGCTATTTCGGCGGCGATGAACCCGATTTATTAGCAAGCATAATCAAGACCGATTACGGCTGGGTGTGCATGGTCTGCGATACCGAGTTTTCGACTACATACGACACTGATAATACTCTTACAATAAAGTGCGGAGATATTGTATCCAATACCGTTCAGGTAAAGTCGAATGCAAACCGTTTCAACAAGGTTACACAGGGTGACAACACAAACAGAACGGTTTTCTATACAAACACTTCGCAGGAAGAGAAGGACAATTACAAGCTTGTAAGCACCTATACGGTTGACAGTGAAAGCATAAGCTATAACTGGTACAGTACGAACAGTGCATATAGTGCAGATGAGCTCGGTGCGGCAGTATCCGGAAGCAACGGCGAATTCAAGCTTGCGGATAATATTCCTGCCGGAAATTATGTTCTGTATTGCGATATAACCTATTCAGACGGTGACAGCACAGAAACTGTTACAGAAAAATTTACATTTACATATAAAGAATGTGCACATGAAAACGGTTATTCCGACGGTAAATGCACAAACTGCGGAGCGTTATGTGATCACAGCGATATTGACATTAACACGGGTAAGTGTAACGAGTGTGCGCATCAGTTTGTTGCTACAATCAGCACAGACGGCAATGCGCCGACAGGCTATGACACGCTCGCAGACTGCCTTGACAGCATTACTGCCGAAACCGGAAACTATGTTAAGATCTATCAGGATATCGGCGATGCATCGGCAACTGCAACTTTAGATACTATAGATGTAAAACACAATGTTATGATCGACCTTAACGGTCACAAGCTGAACAATATCAAGCTTGGGGTCAACAAACTTGGGGTCAACAAAGACGTCACGCTTACATTAACCGGCACAGCGGGCAGTTATGTTACGCAGGTGTATGTTCGCAAAGGCGGCGGATCATTCATAATTGACAGCGAAGCAAATGTAGAATTTAATACAATTTTTGTTGAGGACAGTGCACGGCTTGCTGTAAACGATGGCGCAAAAGTAACTACAGAACAGTTGACTGTGATAGCATCCGTGAATGATGACGGAACTACAACGACATCTGTAAAGCTTGCTACGGGAATGAAGTTAGGTGGGCTGACATATCATCGCCAAAACAATTCCGGCGCTCTGAAATTAGGCAATCTTCTTGATGTTACCCGGCAGGCACTGCAACGTGAAGATAACGGCAATTATCTTGATCTTTATAAAGAATATGGAAGTATGGGTTATTCCGTTGCGCTTACTGTTGTTGAGCATACTGACGCTGACCACAAATACGGCAGTGGAACAGGCAAGTGCGAGGAGTGCGGAAAGCCCTGCGAGCATGGCGGTGATATAAACACGGACACCGGCATCTGCTCAATCTGCGGTGCGGTTGTGTCTGTCGCACTCTATACAGACGGGGACGGAAACTTACAGTATGTAGATACCGATGAGCTTGACTCTTTACTGAATGAATACAACGGAAGCGGTACGATAAAGCTGTTTAAGGATTATTCTAAACCAAGCGCTCAGTATGACTTATACGGAGAACTTACAATTGACTTAAACGGACGCCAATTTAAAATCCGGAGTATTACTCCTTGCAAAAGCGGAAAGCTTACGATCAAAAACAGCGGCAATCCGGTTATGCTCGGTTGTAATGTATATCCGACAAACGACGCTTCATACGCCGGCGGTACGCTTATAATAGACGGCGATGTAGTTTTAGACACTTCGATCTATGTATATGATTCGAGTACGGTTATACTGAAAGACGGTACATATCCTGCCGGACTTTATGCAAGGGACAGCAAGACATTATACGATATGCTCGGAGAGGGTAAGGCTTTCTTCAAGGCTGACGGAACTCTTTTCAACGCAAGCGTTAAGGAAATATCAAGCAGTGAAACGCTGACAGTCAAAGACCACAGCCATACCTATGTTGACGGCAAGTGCGACTGCGGATATGTATGCCCTCACAGCGATGTTGACAGCGAAACGGGTAAGTGTAACGAGTGTGAATATCAGTATGCGGCTGTTATCGTAAAGGACGGGGCTGCAGCTTCTGTTTATAAGGAAACTGAGATGGAAGCGGCTTTTGAAGCGGCTGACAGTGACGCAAACACCGGCTGTACATTAAAAGTATACAAGAATTATGCAGGCAGCTATACAACACTCAGCCGTAAGTTCACGCTGTGGATCGCTGAGGAAGCCAATGTAGGTACGTTAACTGTTTCGGGAGATATAACCGTTACGGGATCGGAAAAAAATAATAGTATTTATGGCGATTTCAATGTAGTGGACGGCGGTAAGCTGACATTTGACAAAAACTGCGGCGCTATGGGAACTGTGTCGGTAGGTGCAGGTACATTTGACTGCTATAGTACAGTTTCTATAACACTCAATATAAACGATGCAAGCAGTGACGTAATTCTTCACGGCGGAGCTTTCAAAACAATATGCTATAACGGCGGCGGGGACAGAGCAAACGCAGAAATACTGACTTTGTTGGCTGAGAACCGTATATTTACGAGGACTTACGGTGAACTGATAGACGGCTCAAAAACACTGTTGAAAGACGGTTTTGCAACAAATGTTATTGTAATACGACATGAAGATCACAGTTACGACAGCACAACGGGTAAGTGTACGATTTGCGGTAAGCGGTGCGGTCATACGGATGTTGACAGCAAAACGGGTGTATGCTCTACCTGCAAATATCAGCTTACTGCGGGCATTTCGAGTGCGGGAACAGCGAAGTATTTCGATAATATAGACGACGCTTTTACTGCGGCATTATCGGCGGAAAACAACGGTTGTACGCTGACATTGTATAAGCACTGCGAGATCACACAGAACGTAGAAATCGGCAATACAACGGTTACTGTCGATGTGAACGGATGTTCACTCGGCGGAGAGGCAGATATAAGTGTAAATAACGGTGGTGTGCTGTACCTTAAGGACAGCAGGAAAAGCACCTACTACGGATGCATAGACGCACCTTTTAGTGTAAACGGCGGTACGCTTATAAACGGTACTGCAGACGGCGGCAGTTCAGCCGCAGATGTACTCAATTTAGTCATTAACAGTGCTAAGTGTGTCGAAATATACGGCGGCATATTTGAGAATGTTTATATTGCACACGCAAGCGGTGTAGCTTTATACGGCGGAAGGTACAACACCATCTGCGGCGAGGAAAGCAACAGCACACCTGTAAACGATCTGCTTGCAAAGGGTTATGCATTTGCGACCGTACAAGAATTCACAACTCTCCCCGAAAGTATAGTTGACGGCAGTGCGAAGACGATCGGCGACGGACTTACAAATGTCATGGTTGTAGCGCATGAGCATAGATACAACGTGGAAACGGGCAAGTGTCCGTGCGGCGTTTGTGCGCTTGCTATATTTACCGAGACAACACAAAGCTCTGAAACTTATACATTTATTGAAAGCGAAACACAGTTTAAAAATATTGCGGAAAATGAGGCTGACGGTGTATTAAAGCTGACCGGCGATGTAGATTGTATTGTTAAGGGCATAATAATAAACGGCAATAAAACGATCGACATGAACGGTCATACGCTGAATGTTTCGGTCGGTACCGAGGAAATAAGCGCAGTAGCGGTTTACGGAAATGTAACCTTTGAAAACAGCGGAAGCAGCCGTGCAGTTATAAACGCCACCGGCGTTTATTCCTATGGAATGGTAACTGTAAACGGAGATATTGAATTCGATACTTTTGCAACATTTGAAGACGGCGACGCTTTGATCAATGCCGGAGTATTCAAGAGCATTTATGTTCAGGGAAGAAGTGTAATTGAAATACTGGGTAGCGGTAAGGCGCTTGCAAGTGAAAGCGGAGAAATACTGAATGCAAGCGTACAACAAATATACAGAGCAGGCGATAATATATTTGTTACGGCTCACCCGAAGCATACATACGATGATCACGGCAACTGCGCTTGCGGATATAAGTGTCTGCATGACGGCGAGGGTCAGGTAAATGAAGACAGCGCCAACAAGGTGTGCAGTGAGTGCGGTGCGAAAATTTACGCAAAGGTAACTACTGCCGACGGAAAGGTAAAGTATTTCGACGACATAACCGAGGGCTTACGGTATGCGGATAAGGCTGAAAACAAGGGCTGTGTTTTCACTCTTGTAACAACCGGTGGACTTGAGAACGATATTACATTGTCAAGCGGTCAGTTTACTATTACCGCGATCGACGACAATTATATCAACGCTTATACACGGAAGATCAATATTAAGGGTGCAGAAATTACTGTTGAGAACTGCGCTTTTAATTGCTTTGTAGGTTTATATAGCGGTTCTCTTACATACCCTGAAGGCTCGACCTCCGTTTGCATTAACGGTATTAGTGTATTTGGCGGTACTTTAAATATCAGTGACGGCGTAAGTGAAAACTTCGGTGCTAATAAATTTACTATATCAGACACTGCAACGGACGCAAAGGTGACTATAGGCGGCGGTATTTACGGTGAGATCAAACTCGGACAGTATACGTTTAAGGATATACTGGCAAGCGGCACTCGCTTAATAAGCGTTGAATACTCGCAGGAGACTGATGAGATAATAGCTACTAATGAATTATTATACAGCATTGTTTCCGAACAAAACACCTTGGGCGTTGATGATGACAAAGACTATCGGTTTGTCAAGTGCGACCATAAGAATGAGGACGGCAGTTATGCCTTTAATGAGGGCGGTATATGCAAATACTGTAACTCTGAGTTTGCCGCAAGCGTAAGCTATACAGCAGACGGCGGCGAAAAGACAGAACTGTTCAGCAATATATGCGACGCTTTTGACAAGGCTAATGAGATAGGTACGGCTACTATAACGCTGTATAAGGATATTACAGACAGCGAACGTACACAGGAGATTACCGTTATGGGCAATGTAACGCTTGAACTGAACGGTAAAACACTGGGTGGTCGTTATGGCATAGTGCGTATATCGGTATCTGACGGTGGCACGCTTACTGTAAACGGCGATGGCAATATGGATACACCTATTTACGTTAATGAAAACTCAAAATTAGTCATTAACGGCGGTGGATACTTCAATTCTGTGTCAGTTAAAAAAGGAGGCAACGCAGAAATAGGCGGCGGCACTATACGAGGTCTGTCCGTTCGCGGTAACGTAAAACTCAGCGGCGGTAAATTCAACGACATCGAGATATTTAACGGCAATCTTGAATCTGTTCTGGCTGACGGTTATGCTTATAAAGTGGACGGCGGTGCATGGCTTTCAATTGCAGAACGTGCAGAGAGCGTTTATAGCAGTTTGAATAACAACGATAAACCGTTGAGTGTAGAAGAAGCGCCGATAAAGAGCGCAAGTATTGCGTGGGTAGGCGAAGAAGCGCCTGTTATATACCGTAACGGAGAGAAATATTTATACGTCAATATTACATACGAATTGGCGGTCGGTTCAAGGGGTGCAACCTATTCGGATTTTGTAAACGGCAATAATCGCATTAAAGATTATAATTTGTACAATAAATATATGGTACACTGTTATGAAATCGGTAAGCTTGCGGCGAAAGACGGCGAGGTTGAATATTACATTGTACTGAAGTGCAACGGATACGAATATAAGTCGAATGTGCTTAAGCTTACACTTGCGACCTGCTCGCACCCTGAGGATAGCTTATTATACGAGAACGACGGTTTTGTAATCTGCGGTATATGTGACGCATTGATAGAAGCCGAGGTAGTAGATGCTGACGGCAAGTCGTTAGGTTATGCGGATATAGAGAGTGCCATAAAGCTGGCACAGGAGAACGAGGGCAGCACTGTAAAGCTGATTTCTGAAGGAGTATCTACTTCTAATACGTCCATTACCGTGACGGGCGGCAAGTTTACTGTTGACTTTAACGGTAAAAAGGTACGTCATTCGTTCGATGTCAACGGCGGTGACGTGACTTTCACTTCTTCAGTAGAAAAAGCCGATGTAGAAAATCTGCAAAGCACAATCAAAGTAAACGGAGCTAACGCTAAGGTTACAATTGACGGTAAAATCAAGCTGGGAATGGTAAGAACATTTAGCGGTACGCTTACAGTAAACAGTACCGATGGTTATATCGGTGAACTGTCAATAGAAGGCGCAAAGACTGATGTAGACGGTGCAAGAATCGGTGCACTGAGAACTTTCGGCGGTGAAGCGGTCATTAAAAATGTTACAGCTGATTCTTTAGCTATGTTTGACAACCGCTCCGGTGGAAGCGAATATAACATCTCTATCGTAAGCGGTAGGTTCGGCAGTTTCACTTGCGAAAATGGAAGCAATTATACTTTAGGTAGGGCAATTGCGAGTGGAAGCGTAGTTTCGGCCGATAGTATGAATGGCATTACTGTTTACACATACGAAGCTATTCAGACCATGACCAGTACCTATAGAATTTTTGTTGATAAGTGCAACCATAAGGACAAAAACGGCAGTTATGTGCTTGACGGTAATCCCTGTCCTTACTGCAATGAGGAAATTGTTGCAACTGTAAGCTATACTGCCGGCGGAAGCGAAGAGACAGATCTGTTCAGCGATATTTATGACGCTTTTGCTAAGGCTAATGAGATAGGTACGGCTACTGTAACGCTGTATAAGGATATCACGGACGATATTACAGATACGATAGCTGTTACAGGCAATGTTACGCTTGAACTTAACGGTAAAAAGCTCTCAACTTCCGGTTTTGATCCCTACTATGCCATAGAAGTGAAGAGCGGTAAGCTGACCGTTAACGGCAGTGGTACAATAAAATGTGTTGTCGTTCGCAACGGCGGCGATGCGGAAATCAACGGTGGTATTTTCTCTGACTTCAGAATTGAAGACGGCGGTAACGCTGTAATTAATGGCGGCAAATTCAACAGCATAAAGGTTTCAGGTGAAGGCAGAAACGTAGGACAGCTTCTTGCGGATGGCCATGCCTATAAGAATTTCGACGGCTTCTGGTCTACTGTTGCAGAACGTGAAAAGCAGGATATAGCTAATGTAGAAGTAAAGGAAGCGCCGATAAAGAGCGCAACAATTACCGCTAATGACGAGTCACCGATAATATACCGTAACGGTAAAAAGGCTGTAACTTTCGCGGCCGATGTGACATATTCGGGAGATAAAACACTCTATATTACCGGATGCTTAATTGACGGAACGGTAATAAGCGAAAAAACAGAATTATTAAACGGTTACTGTTATTTACTTGGCGATCAAGTTGATAAAGTGGTGGCAGAAGACGGAGAAATCCAATATTACTGCATATTTACCTATGACGGATATGATTATAAGTCGAATGTGGTAACGCTTACAGTAGCTACCTGCCGGCACCCCGGCGAAAGCGTAAAATGTGACGATAACGGTTGTGTGTGCGGTATATGCAACAGAGCACTACCGGCTTCGGTAGAGCTGTCTGACGGCACGTTATCGTATTACGAAAACTGGAATGACGCTATCGGCGCTGCCGAGGAAAGCGAAGGCTGTACATTAAAGCTGTTAGACTACAGTGGTGTTAATGATGGTGAAATATTTGACATAAGCAAGGGTAGATTTACCGTTGATTTAAATAAAAATGACGGCAACACAGCATTTGCGTTTGATGTCAAGGGCGGAGATATAACGTTTACGGCACCGCAAAAAGCCTCAAGTTCACTTACCGGTGTAACGGTATCGGGTGAGAATGCCAATGTTTTAATTGACAGTAAAGCCACATTGAATTATTTAGTTGTAAATTCCGGAAAGGTTAGTGCCGATGGTGCTAATATCGGCGCAATAACGATAAACGGCGGAGACACGGTCATCAATGATGTTAATGCCGATTATTTAAGCATGAAAGCAGACACGACCGGTGGAAGCGGATATAATGTCTCTATAGTAAGCGGTACGTTCAACATCTTCACTTGCGAAAATGAAAGCAATTATACTTTAGGCAGGGCAATTGCGAGCGGAAGCAGAGTTATAGGCTTAAATGCGATTGTCGGTTCAGGTTTCAAATATGCTGAAATTCAGAGCATGACCAAAGCCAATTATCTTAATGTTATAAAGTGCGACCATAAGGACGAAAACGACAGTTATGCGCTTGACGGAAACCTTTGTCCTTACTGCAATGAGGAAATCGCCGCAACTGTAAGCTATACGGCTGACGGCGGCGAAATGACAGATCTGTTCAGCGATATTTATGACGCTTTTGACAAGGCTAACGAGGCAGGTACGGCTACTGTAACGCTGTATAAGGATATTGAAAACAGCGAACTTACACAGGGCGTTACCATTACCGGCAATGTAACGCTTGCACTGAACGGTAAAAAACTGGGTGGCACTTTTGCTTTCAACGCACCTGTAGAAGTATCCGACGGCGGTATGTTTACCGTAGGCGGCGATGGCAAAATGCGGATGCCTATTAAAGCTTACGCAAACTCAAAGTTAATCATCAACGGCGGTGAATTCACATCGGTGATGGTTTACATAGACGGCGACGCAGAAATAGGCGGCGGCGTTATAGACGCTCTGACCATTATAGGTAACGCTAAAGCAAAAATCAGCGGCGGTAAATTCTACAACATCGAGATAGCAAACGGCAGTCTTGAATCTGTTCTGGCTGACGGTTATGCATATAAAAAGGACGGCGGTGCATGGCTTTCAATTGCAGAACGTGCAGAGAGCGTTTATAGCAGTGTGAATAACGACAATAAACCGGTGAATGTAGAAGAAGCGCCGATAAAGAGCGCAACGCTTAGCACAGAAATAAACAAGCTGTATCGCAACAGCAACGCAAACCCCACGCTGAAGTTCAACCTTGCTCTTGCTCACGGCTCGAACCTGAACGACTCGTATGTAAGTAAGAGATACGGTATAAACTCCTATGTAAGCGGAGATATAATTTATAGCAGCTTAAGCGCACTTGTAAAGGACGCTAAATTGTCGGCAGACGAAATAATTGATAAGGCGGGCAACAGCGTTGCTGCCAAGATATACTTCGTAGTTATTACCGATGACGGCTATGAAATAAAGTCGAACACTGTAAGCATAGACCTTGTTGATTGTGATCATTCTCAGGTGGTCGATCCTACAGCGGACAAGGAAACCGCAGGTAATATTACCGAGCCGACATATTGCGAGATATGCGAGAGCAAGTTCAATGCAAAGATAACAAAGGGCGACGATGTCAAGTATTATAACGATCTTGACGAGGCTGCGAAAGACGCTCAGAAGAGCGAAAACGAGGGCTGTACCTTATATCCGCTTTATAACAAGAACGGATACGGCGGTCAGTTAGTCATAACCGAAGGTAACTTCACGCTCAAGTACGCAGTTCGTACAGCGTTCTCACGTCCGATCATCATAAACGGCAAGGCAAAGCTGACGGTTACGGGACGTTGTGCGGTGACAGCGTTTGAGAATCAAGACGCATTCATAGTGAGGGGCGGTGATGTCACATTTGACGGGCTTGCAACAGGCAGCAATGTGACCATAAACGGCGGAAATGTTACAATGACTGCCAACAACATAAATTGCCTTACTATAAACGGCGGTAATGTATCCATTTCGTCAGGTGGGTTTGCCGAAATCATAACTAATGCCCCGAATAAGGTGATAGCCGATTATATCGATCCCGGCTTCTGGGTACAGGACAGAGGAACAAAAGAGTGGATAGATATATACAGTCTTAATAAGGCAACGGCATCATCGACAAACGGACTTACGGTACGGTTGTGTCCGATGCAGATAATCAAGCCGATTGATACTGTATATTACACCAACGGCTATTATCCAGACGGTATACCGTCACTTCAAATAAGTGCAGTGCCGTGGTATTCAGGCGAGGTCGACGCAAAAGTTGCTTATCAGTGGATCGCCATTGATGAAAACGGCTACGAAACAGTGATAGAGGGCGCTACAGACAGAAAGCTGTCGCTCGAAAATCTCACAACGGGCAGGTACTACTGCCGTCTTACCTACAGCAATGCTGCAACGGCGGGAGTTTCGATGAAGTCGGACGTTGTAACGGCTACGATAACCGAATGTGAGCATTCCGGAGGAGAGGCTACCTGCACCAAAAAGGCAAAGTGTGAAATATGCGGTGCGGAGTATGGCGAACCTCTCGGTCACGACTATGTTGTAATCAAAGTAGTTGAGCCTGACTATCGCAACGAAGGCTACAGCGTATTTGAATGCACAAGATGTAAGGATTCATATATCGGAAACCGTGTTCCCGTAAAGCCTATTCCCGATGTGGAAGAAATAGCGGTTGAAAAGACAACATACAATGAAGTCGATATAAGCTGGAAGAATATAAGCGGTGTTGACGGATATTATGTTGAATGCTATGTCGGCGATCAGTGGAAGCAGATTAACTGCAGTGCTGACGGCGACAGAGTAGCGGCAAAGCTGAGCGGTCTTTCTGCAGGCCTTAAATATAAGGTAAGGATAGCGGCTTATGCAGGAAGCTTCACCGGCAAGTACAGATATTTCTATGTTGATACCGTTCCTTCTCCCGTATGGAATATAAATACGGTGAAGGCTACCGATGAAACGGTAAGAATAAGCTGGAGCAGAAACACCAGAGCGGACGGCTACAAGGTAGAGTGGTACATTGATAATCAGTGGTCCGTAAAGACTGTTACCGGCAACAATAATATATCGGCGGTTATAGACGGACTTTGTGCAGGAACACGATATAAAGTAAGGGTAAGCGCATATAAGGGCGACCTTTACAGCCCGTATACATACGGCTATATCGATACGCTCCCGTCAAAAGTTACGGGTATTACGCAGACAGTCACATCTTCTTCGTTTACGCTTAAATGGGATAAGAACGAAAGTGCGGACGGTTATACCGTTCAGTACTATGCAGACGGTAAGTGGAATGAAAAGACGCTGACCGGCAATAACAAAACTACCGTTACAATAGGCTCGCTTAAGGGCTACAAAACCTACAAGGTCAGAATAAAGGCTTATAAGGGTGAGCTTCAGAGTACATTCGACGATATTTATATCACTACCGCTCCGACAAAGGTCAGCGGTCTTAAGGTAAAGAGTGCGGTTGACTCAAAGGCAGTAGTTATATGGAATGCGGATGCAAACGCTGACGGATATAACGTAGGATATTATATCGGCGGTAAGTGGGTCGAAAAGACCATAACCGATAATAAGACAGCAATGGCTGTGCTTGGCGGACTTACTCCTTACAGCACATATAAGGTAAGGGTAAGAGCGTATAAGGACAATCTGTACGGCGATTACAGCTATACTACGGTTACTGCAGTGCTTTCACCGGTAACCAATATCAAGGTTGTATCGGCAAAAAGCAACTCGATAACCGTTAAGTGGGGTAAAAACGCCAGTGCAGACGGATATAAGGTTGAAATTTACAAAGGCGGCAAGTGGGTCAAAAAGACGTTAAAGGGCAGTACGAATGCTACTGTCACTATTGACGGACTCAGGGCCGGAAGCGTGTATAAGGTAAGGATTGCGTCTTATAAGGGTGCAAATACAAGCACTTATACTTATGCAAATTTGAAGACAGCCAAATAAGCTGACAGTAAAAAAAGAGAACACCGGGCGACCGGTGTTCTTTTTTGTGTATCAGATGCGTTTTAGTATAAGAACAAACTGAGCCGTAAGCGAGAGTGCTTACGGCTCGATTTGTTTATTGCTTTTATGATACGCCGTTTCGCTGTCCTGCGGTAAGCAGAATTTTGAAAAAGGCGAATCCGGTGCGGCTCACAGCCGCCGCTTACTTAAAATAACGGTTTAAAAGACCTTCAAATGCCTTACCGTGACGGGCCTCGTCCTTAGCCATCTCGTGAACTGTGTCGTGGATAGCGTCAAGATTCAACTGCTTTGCTCTCTTTGCGAGGTCAAGCTTGCCCTGTGTAGCGCCGTGCTCTGCGGCAACTCTCTTTTCAAGGTTTTCCTTAGTGGATGCGCTTACAACATCGCCTAAAAGCTCTGCGAACTTTGCTGCGTGTTCAGCCTCTTCCCAAGCAGCCTTTTCGTAGTAAAGACCTACCTCGGGGTAACCTTCTCTGTGAGCGGCTCTTGCCATAGCGAGATACATACCTACCTCTGTGCATTCGCCCTCGAAGTTTGCCTTTAAGCCTGCGATGATCTCTTCATCCTCAACTGCCTTTGCAACGCCTACCTTGTGCTCGTCTGCAAACACAAGCTTATCGTTTTCCTTAAGCTCTGTGAACTTGCTGCCGGGAACCTTGCACTGGGGGCAGAACTCGGGAGGTGTATCTCCCTCATGAACGTAACCGCATACCGGACATACCCACTTTTTCATAGTAAATTACCTATCCTTTCATAGTGATAAAATCTTTATTTTCTTATTGTTGTTAGCGAAATCAGTAACGTTTACTGATTTGTTGGTTTTATTATAACCGATACTTCGGCGTTTGTCAAGAGGTTTTTGAAAATTTTTTTGTAAAAATTAGGTTAGTTAGGGCTTACTAAAAAGGGTGAGGTTTTGGAAGGGTTGGTGTGGGGCGAGTTGTGATTGTGAACGCTTAGAAGTTTTAGGGATAGAAGTTCTATCAACTTCAATCCCCACCGTCTTGACGGCAGACCGACTTAGTAATTATAAAAGTCGGATATATCGCATAAAAACGCTGTAAAATTAGGCTTGTGCCTTGCCGTCAAGCCACCTCCCCTTTTTCGAGGGGAGGCAAGGGTGATAGCGATTTGCTACATTTTGCGAAACCGGCAAAGTGTTTATAAGCCAAGTTTGGTGTTTGCAGTTTATATGCGGTTGTGATGAATTGTAGGAATATTCGTAGGGGAGTGTCTGTGTGTGCTTTTTGGTTTCGCATCCGTGCGAAACTTTGGGCACACACTTAAGGCATCCTTGCCTTGCTTGCACCTCCCGAAACATCATTGCAATTATCAAAAATCAAGTTAATATATAAAAATGAAAATTTGATTGCAATCCGCTATTGATGATTGATAGATTAAAAACGCTGAGAAAATCAATAACTACGGTGCAACGGGAGGGGCAAGCCTGTATAGTGTGATAACATAGTTTACAGAATGTG
>ERZ809224.1766-NODE-1766-length-14937-cov-4.288671_pt1 | contig 14937 bp, 13 predicted proteins | sample MGYA00520513_ERZ809224 | MGnify/ENA primary metagenome ERZ809224 (study PRJEB31576, sample SAMEA3212658) | Homo sapiens | biome: human-gut; feature: human gut; material: fecal | place: Sweden | collected 2012 ...
TACAGACAGTGTTTATTTTTGCATTCTCACACTTGTCTATATCAGCTATTTCCGACTTATTTTGGGGCTGAGTAAAGCTGCCAAGAATAAACACTGTCTGTGCAAGCTCCTCTCTTGTCACCGGACTGTCCGGATAAAACAGCTCTTTGCCGTCCCTGTTGTCCCATTCCATACATCCGCTTTCAACCGCTGTTTCAATATAGTCAAAATCCGGATCATTCCACTTTACGTCCTCAAACATTCCAAAAGTATGTCCTTTCTGCTCTGTCTGATAATATGACGATGAAGACGGAAGATATATCGGCATATGACGCATAAGTACAACAAAATTCGCCAAAGAACGTCTCGTAGCCGGATTATCATTCGCATATGCGCTGTAATCATCCATTATTTCAGGATAGAAGAATCTCGCCAGCTCCCGCACTCCCTTCACATATCGAAAAGTCGGCGATGAAATTATTTTTTCATTTATGAGATGCACATTTCCGTCCTTGACTGCTTTAATTGTATCAAAGCCTGCTCTTTGTGAAATTGATTCAAGATTTCCTCCCGAATTCATGGAACCCCTCTGTGAAACGTATACATCTATGTTATCTGCATTTTCAAGTACCTTTTCCGCACCAAAAGCGGCTATGGAGCTTCCGTCCTCAACAGGAGCTTCATCCGCAGCAATATTTATTCCTCCAGCAAGCTCTATTGCCCGTCCCGCCATTGAATCCGCTGTAACAGTTCTTATATTGGTTTCGGTTGACTCAAAAAATACTTTTTTCTTATTCTCCACCGCCGAGGTTTTCTGTGAAATTTCGGCAAGCTCTTCATCAAATTCATCGAGAAGCTCGTCCGCTTTCCACTGCCTGTCCACCAACATCGCCAGCTTTTCTATATAATCATCAAACTCATCCAAGCTGTCAGGATAAAGCGACACAACCGTGATCCCTGCTTTTTCAATAGCATTTACAAAATCCGGCGCTTTCCTGCTTATAAACGGACGTATAAGAACAACATCCGGGTCTGCGGCTATCACAGCTTCCGGGTCTGCCGAATAATCATACATATCCAAAAATGCCGCTTCCGGCGGATATATACATGTTTTATAACCGCCTATAAGTGTACTCTGTGCATCAAGATAATACAAATTTTCAGTATGAGCCGAATAAAGCGAAATTATCCTTTCAGCCGGCTTATCAAGCTCTATTTTTCTGCCGTCGTCATCGGTGAATGAAATAAGTGCATCACTTTCCTCTTTCGTGTCCCTATTTACATTGCAGCCACACATACCGAACATGAGCGCCGCCGCAGTTATAACGCTTATATGACGTTTCATTTACTCCTCCTCTTGACCCTCGTCAGCCGCCTGCTGAACGTGCTCGGCAAAAAGCTCTCTTATACCCTCATATTCACCCAGCCCTTTCTTCAGGCATTCAACACTGTAGCCTTCTTTCTTAAACTCTGTAGCCCATGAGCCTTCCTCTTCTCCACAGATATCATTTGTAGCATGGTCTCCCGCAACGATCATAAGAGGAGCCAAAACAACCTTACTCACTCCAAGGGCATTCACGTCAGCCTTTACCTTCTCCAAATCCGGATAACCTTCTACCGTTCCGATAAACGCATTTTTGTATCCAAGCGCCTTAAAACGGTAGTCAAGCGCCGCATATGTAGCGTTAGCATAATGCTCCGTTCCATGGCCTACAAAAATTACCGCGCTGCTATTATCAGCCAGCTGCGGAGTTTCCGCCGCCAAAGCTTCGACTACCTTATTATAATCCTCATCTGAGGTGAGCAGAGGCTGCCCTATAGACAGCTTTGTAAACTTATCCTCATACGGCTTTACAGCATTGAGCATTTCCTCATATTCAAAGCCGTTCATTACATGAGTAGGCTGTACGATAAGCTCTTTAACATTATCGCCTACTAATTTCTGCATAGCCGTATCGACATTGTCAATCTCTATATTATCTCTTTCCTTGAGCTTGTCAATTATAGTCTGACTTGTGAATGCACGTCTTACATCGTAATCAGGGAATTTTTCCTCTATTTTCTTTTCAACTGCTCCGATCGTAGCCTCTCTTGTATCGTTATAGCTCGTTCCGAAGCTTACCACAAGAACTGCCGGTTTTGACTCCGCATTTGACTTGCTCGAGGTTTGATCAGCCTCCGTCGTCCCACATGCACATAAACCCAACGCGCATACTCCTATCGCTAAAAGCGATATAAATCTTTTTAATTTCATTATGTACCTCCAAAAAATTATATTATATCTAAAATGTAAAAACCGCCATGGCTTATTTTTGCCTTTACATTAAAAATATCCTTAAAAAATCTCTCGTTTAAAAGCTCTTTAGGACGCCCGTATTTTCTTGCTTTACCGCCCTTCATCGCCGTTATTTTATCGCTATATGAAAATACAAGCTGCAAATCATGCTGAACCGATACAACGCTCATTCCCGTATCTCTGACATATTCTTTCAAAAGCTTTGTCATTTTTATTCTTGACGCTATATCCAGTCCTGACATTGCCTCATCCAAAAAAAGCAGTCTTGGCTTTTGCGCAAGCGCTCTTGCTATTAGAACCCGCTGAACCTCACCTCCGGATAATTCGGTTATATTTTTATCCGCAAATTTAAGTGTATCTGTCCGTTCCATAATATCCGATATAAATGCTATATCGCTTGAGCTTATAGATGAAAAGCGGCTCTTATGAGGATATAGTCCCATCTCCACTATTTCAAAGCATTTAAACGGAAATTTGTATTCCTGATTCTGATATATTACCGCAATTTCCTTTGCCCTTATATTCGGCTTTATTTTATCAAAACGTTTTCCGCGATAAAAAATACTTCCGTGTTCGGATTTTAATTTACCGTTTAAAATCCCTAACAACGTAGATTTTCCGCTGCCGTTTTCTCCAACCACCGACATGAACTCGCCCTCATATATCTCAAGCTCCTCTATTTCCATAAACGGAGCATTAGCATAGGAGTATGCAATGTTTTCCGCGCGCATAAGAGCATCCATCAATGCCTCCTCCTTGTAAATATATAAATAAAAAACGGTCCGCCTATAAGTGTGGTTATAACTCCGACAGGGATCTCTCCCGATGCAATAATTCTTGCTGCATTATCTGCAAGCGAAAGCAATATTGCTCCCGTTAGCGCCGATAATGGTATAAGCACACGATTTGAAGATGTCAGCCAGAATCGCAGCAAATGCGGAACAATAAGCCCTACAAATCCTATAACTCCGCATACCGAAACACATACCGCGCTTAATGCTGCGCCGACTATCAAATAAAAAGTCCTCATTTTTTCGGTATTTATCCCCAAAGAATTAGCGGTATCATCTCCAAGCGACATTATATCAAGTTCTTTTGCAAAAATTATAGACGCCGTCCCGAATACAACAACACTGCCCATAAGCAGCATAGCGTCATTCCATGATTTAGCCGCAAGACTTCCCATAAGCCAGAATACAATCGCTCCTACATCCTCTCCCGCAAGCATTTTTATAAGACTTACTCCGGAAGACAGAATCGAGCTTACTATAATCCCGGCAATAATTAGATTAGCACTTTCCATTCCTCCGCCGCGCTTTGTAATAAAAATCACCGCCGCAAGTGTTATAAGTGATGAAATAAGTGCCGCCGCAGAAACCGGAAAATATATCCCAAGAGAAATATTTATATATATTGCCAAAGCCGCGCCAAAGGACGCGCCGGTCGATATGCCTAATGTATATGGGTCGGCAAGCGGATTTTGAAGAATACCCTGGAATATAACTCCTGCTATGCCAAGCCCCGCACCGGCAAATATACCGCATATGATTCTTGGGATTCTTATTTCCCATACAACTGCCGCTGTGTTTTTTTTCACCTCCGCAAGCATGTCGCTGTTATTCATCAGCTTTCCTATAATAACCTGCCATACCTCTTTAAGGCTTATTTTCATGTCCCCTAAATTTATTCCAAGAAGAAATACTGCCGCTATCCCCGCTGTCATAACCGCGCCTGCGGCAAAATATCTAATCCTGTTTTCACGCAGTCTTTTTTCAACAGCATTCATTTCCATACCCTTCACTCGCTGTTACCTTTTTATTTTATATAAAAGCGCATTGCATATCGCCGCCGCAATATTGCTTCCGCCCTTGTTTCCTTCAGCCACTATATACGGAGCAGAGCCATTCATAATAAGCTCCTTTGATTCCACAACATTTACAAATCCAACAGGAACACCGATAATCAGCTCCGGATTTAGTGTCCCTTCACATATAAGCTCATTAAGCCTAATAAGAGCAGTTGGAGCATTTCCTATTGCAAATATTAATTTTTTATCTAATTTACACGCCTTTTCCATGCAGACCATTGCCCGTGTGATTCCTCTTTTTTTCGCCTCAAAAAAAACATCTTCGTCTGCCATAAAGCAGTGTGCTTCTCCGCCGAGTTCATTCAGTATTTTTTTATTTATCCCCGAAAATGCCATATTGGTATCGGTAACAATATCAGCTCCGCTTTGCAAAGCTTTTAAAGCAGTTTCAACTGCATTATCCGAAAATTTTAAATTGTCGGCATAATCAAAATCCGCCGAAGTGTGAATAACTCTCCTTATAATATCATATTGATCCTCCGGAAATTTTCTGCCGCTAAGCTCCCTTTCAATAATTTCAAAGCTGCGCCTTTCAATGTCCATCGGCTTTACAAATTCAATATCCATTACTTACTCCTTCTATTTCTGCCGCAAACAAAATCTACCATGCTTTCAATCATTGAATCCACCGTTGCCTTATCCGACACAATATATTTTATTCCCATACTTTTTGCCTCGGCTGCTGTCTGCTCTCCTATACAAACTCCGGTAAATCTGCTTAAATCCGCATCTGGATGTGCCGCCATAAATGCCCTTACAGTTGACGCACTTGTAAAAGTGACAAAATCTACTTTGCCTGAATTAATCATTTCAGTTATGTTACCTGCACACTCATACTCTGTATGATATATTGCAAAATCCGTATATTCCACTCCGGCATTTATCAGCTTGTCCGTAAGTCCAGTACCGCATTTATCAGCTCTTATAAGAAGCACCCTTTCATCGGTTGTTTTTTCTGCAAGCTCTGTTCCAAGGTTTTCGCCGTCATATTTCTTGGGAGATAGATCCGCCCTTATTCCGTGCTTTTTAAGCTCCTCTGCCGTCGCACTTCCAACCGCGGCAATTTTAGTGTCCCCAAGAATTCTTGCGTCAAAACCGCACTCTTCTATCGCCTTAAAAAACAGCTCCACTCCTGTCGGACTCGTAAATACCGCCCAATCATGTCCCTTAAGCTCCTGTATAAGCAACTTTGTTCTTTCTTCGTCCATAAGCGTCACTGCTTTTATACACGGGCATTCCAAAACCTCTGCTCCCATAAGCTTTAATTTTTCGCTTAAAGCTCCTGCTCTGTTTTTAGGTCGTGTAACAGCCGCAGTAACTCCATTTAACGGGAGCTTTTCGAACCAATCCAGCTTATCGGAAAGAGCGCATACCTCTCCGACAACGATCACCGCCGGACTTTTCGCACAAACCGCCTTCTCCTTTATCTCACAAAGACAGCCAAGATATTTTTTCTGCTTCGGTAAGCTTCCGTTTTCTATGACTGCGCACGGCATATCACGGCGCATTCCCGCATTAATCAGTCCGTCAGCAATATATCCGAGATTTGCCGTCCCCATAAGAAATACCAATGTACCGCCCATTTTGACGCACGATTCAAAATCGATTTTTATTTCCTTTCCGGCTCTGGCATGAGCTGTGAATATATGTACAGATGACACAAAATCACGATGCGTAACCGGAATTCCCGCATATGCCGGAACTGCCAATGCTGAAGTTATTCCGGGCACGACCTCAAATTCTATATCATTTGCAGCAAGCACTTCAAGCTCCTCGCCGCCGCGGCCGAACACAAAGCAATCTCCTCCCTTTAAGCGAACTACCCTCTTCCCTTCTTTAGCCTTCTCCACCAGTATTTTATTTATTTCTTCCTGCGGTATCAAGTGGCAGGCACTTTTTTTCCCTGCATTGATCTTTTCCGCATTTTCCGGAATAAGCTTTAAAATATCCTCTCCCACAAGTCTGTCATAAACTACTGCCTGTGCTTGCTCTATCGCATGCTTCCCTTTAAGCGTGAGCAATCCGCCATCTCCCGGTCCTGCTCCGACAAGAGTCACCTTTCCATTCATTATTTAAGCCTCCCCGCAAGAATTTTTCCGATTTCCTCTGCTTCTTCAAAGCTGCCGCATATACTGCCAAAGAGCGGTTCATCATTTTTGACGTTCATGCCCTTAAGCACAAGCACTTCATTCTGTATCTTAGCAAAAGCCGCAACAGGTGACGAGCAGCCTCCGTCAAGCTCACGTATAAAAGCACGTTCAGCAATCGCGCATAATCTCGATTCATAGCAATCCACACCGTCAAGATATGAAAAATCTTCTCCTGCTCTGCCTTGGACCCCTATTATGCCCTGTCCCGCCGCCGGAAGCATTTCATCCTCATTAAATACCCTGCTTATTCTGTCCGACATTCCCAATCTTTCAAGACCTGCGCATGCAAGCACAAGCGCTCCGTATTCACCCGAATCAAGCTTATTAAGTCTTGTCAGAACATTTCCCCTCACCGGACGTACCTCGATATCCGGATAAAGCTTTTTTAGCTGTACCGCGCGCCTGCTGCTCGCACAGCCTATAGCTCCATGTATTTCGCTTTCTCCTTTTGGAAGGACAAGCGCGTCAAACGGATTTTCCCTTTTGGAATACGCCATAATTGGAAACCTGTAATTATCCTCAATAGGCATATCCTTAAGACTGTGAACCGTTATATCTACCTTTCCAGTCAATAAAGCCCTGTCAAGCTCCTTTACAAAAAGCCCCTTACCGCCTATTTTGTCAAGCATACGGTCAAGGATTTTATCGCCGGTCGTTTTCATTGTTATAAGCTCTGTATCCATTTCCGGATTACTTTCACGTATTGATTTTATGATTATTTCACTCTGTATTACCGCTAATCTGCTCTCGCGGCTTCCTACCTTTATTTTCATTAAGCAAGCTCCTTATTTTTTCTGCCATAGCGCTGACTGCAAAATGATCATTTCCGCCGGAAACTATCCCCGCCGAAAGTCCTTCTCCCAAACACACCGCCGGAAAGAAGAACGTCGATTCTTCACTCCTGTCCGCAACGCTTACAGGTATTCCTTTTTCTCTGCACAATTCATAGATCCTATGATTTACTTTCCTGTCATCTGTTGCCGCAACCGTTACAAATGCTCCGTCAATATCATTATCCTTAAATCTTCTTTCTTCATATTTGACATATTTAAGAATCGATTTATCCGTAAGTCTTTCGGCTACAACATGTATATCCGCTCCGAACTGCAAAAGCGTATTTATACGCCTCAATGCAATTTTTCCTCCTCCGACAATAAGCGCCTTTTTACCGCTTAAATCCATAAACAGAGGAAATCTGGGATGTTTTATTTTATCTATCCATTCCTTAAGCTCGTCAATGTATATTCCACCCTGTTCCTCCGGACGCTTTATAAGCACGATCTCCATCCCAAGTTCACGAGCTGCGCGTAATTTATTTTCCGCTCCGCCTTCAGTACCCGAATCCTTCGTAACTAAATAATGGCATCCGGAAAAATCATTTATATTATCCTCATAAGAAAACGGAGGAACTTTATATATAATATTCTTAATTTTCAGCTTTTCGCATTTTTTCCTGACGCTCTCTGTGTCAAGAACACGAGCGTACAATCTGTCGCCAAGAGAAATAAATTTTTCGATTTCTTTGCTTCCGGTGCTTATAAATACACTTCCCTCAAGACCTGACAGATATCTAACCGCCTCCTCTGTGTCATTAACAACAACTGCGCCTTCCATCGGTACGGACTTTCTTTTTAGCCTCACATATTTTATCCCTGAATTGCTACAAGCGGTACGTATATTTACCGTTGCCTCCTCAGCATACGGATGAGTTGCATCTATTACAAAGTCATATCCGCGCACTGCCTCTTCCATTTCTGACTCATTCATGCGTCCGATATGTACGCTTATATATTTCATGTCCCCCATAACACAGCATCCATATTCAGTCGCTACGTATGCGGTCGACGGTATTCTTTTTTCAGACAGATACCGGCATATTTCCCGTCCCTCTGTTGTTCCCGAAAATACAGCCGCTCTCATATGTCCTTATACCCCCTTGGTGTAACAAGCTTGCCGTTTATAACCTTTGTTTCACTATTTCCCACTATAACGGTTGTAAACATATTGGTTTTGGCATGAGCAAGCTCTTCCAACGTACATACGGTACATCTTTCTCCGTCTCTTCCTATATTTTCGATATATGCGCAAGGTGTAGACTTGTCCTTGTACTCAAGCATATATCCGCAGGCTTTACTCAAATAATCCGCCCTTTTTTTACTTGAAGGATTGTAAATACATATAACAAAATCCGCCTGTGCCGTGAGCCTTATGCGTTTTTCTATTTTGTCCCAAGGTGTAAGCAGATCCGAAAGGCTTATAACCGCAAAATCATGCACCAGCGGAGCCCCTGCTACAGCCGCTCCGCTGCAGGCTGCCGTTATTCCCGGAACAACCTCTATTTCAAGCTCGGGATGCTTTGCCGCCAATTCATAGACTATTCCTGCCATTCCGTATACTCCTGCGTCTCCGCTTGAAATAACAGCAGTTGTTTTTCCTAAAAGAGCATATTCGATCGCCTTTGCGCATCTTTCCTTTTCACGCTTCATTCCAGAGGAATATATTTCTTTATTATCTGCCAAATCTCCGATAAGGGACACATAACAATCATATCCAACAATGACCTCGCTTTCTGAAATTGCATCTAAAGCTCTCTGCGTCATTTGATTCCTGTCCCCGGGACCGATCCCCACAATATATATTTTTTTCAATCTGCTGTCCCTCCTTGTACCGCACATACGGATTGCGCATTTTCCTTATATTTTCTCCACTGCTCAAACCGCTCCTTAAATTCATCTATTATACTGTATATTTTCATAAGCTGCTCTTTTTGAGCACTGTTGTCAACACATATATCGTCCACCGTATAGCACTTTACAATATTATAAATTTCCGGTTCAATATCTCTCGGAACTGCCAAATCAAATATATAATCAGGCTTCTTGCTCATATTAATTATATCATCAGCCCTTAATGTATAATGCGGACTCCTTGTTGCGCTTATGACAAAATCCGATTTTTCTGCCTGTTCAAACCTTCTGTCATATCCTATTTTTCCGCAGCCATCAGGAATTATATTTTCTCCGTGACGGTATGTCCTCAGCGTCATTGTTACTCTGCATCCATGCCTTAAAAGATATTGGGCGGCGGCTCTGCCCATTTTTCCGTTCCCTATTACCAAACACTCCTTATTCCTCAGAGTGCCGTAAAGCCCTTCTGCCATTTTAACCGCACCGTATGCTGTTGAAAGCGGGACATTCTGCACACTCACCTCAGTAAGCGCACGTTTTCCCGCCGTAACGGCGTTTCTGAAAAGCGTATTCAATAAAGCATCCGAAAAACCACCCTCACGGCTAAGCTGTGCGGCGCTGTTTATTTGTCCTGAAATCTGCTCTTCGCATAAAATTGCAGAATGTAATCCGCATGCGACCTCCATAAGATATTGTACCGCCTCATCATCATATCGGTAAATAAATTTATTTTTAAAAAGACTGAACTCCACATTTGCCGCCATACATAGAAGCTCCCCCGCATCAGGTTCTTCGCAGCTATCATCAAACGACAGATAAATTTCTGTACGGTTGCAAGTTGAAATTATGACACAACCGCCAATCCCTTCGTTTTCGCATATTACTTCCATAATTTCAAGCAGTCTTTTATCAGTGAACGACAGTTTTTCTCTAAGCTCTATAGATGTATTTTTATAATCTATTCCCGCCGATACTATCCTCAAAATCAGCACTCCAATCCTCTGCCGCTGCAGCAATTGTCACGCCGCAGCCCTTTATTTTTCTAACGATAAATTTCTTCCCGCCGCTTAATGCAGCAGCTCTTTCACAAACGTTATCTGTCCCCGTAATTTTCTTTACAAAATCAGAAGATAAAAATTCTCCCTCTGCATTATTCAACTCTTCAGCATCAAATATTTTTAAACTTAGTCCAAAATATTTGGCAAATTCTTTCACAGCTTTTTCATCTTTCTTTATATTTATAGTTGCAATGCTCTTTACCGCCTTATCTGAAAAGCTGTATTTCCTTTGTATTTCCTTATAGAGGTCAACTATAGCGTTAGCCTCTGCCCCTTTCCTGCTCCCTATGCCTATATGAATACATTTAGGTATTATATTAAGCGTCTTTTTAAATGGTTTTATGTCCTCTCTTAAAGAAACAACTATACCGCACTCATATATTTCGTCTAAGCATACATTTGAAGGCAGGCTTCCTTTTATGGGAAAATCACATTTGAATCCTATTTTCTGTCCCCTTAACAATGCTCCGGAAATAAATTTTATATTTTCTATATTCGCCACCGTACAGTCATGCTTTATCGCCCATGTATCTGCCGCCCAAATGCCGTTTATGTCCGTCGCTGTCGTTATAACGGGAACCGCTCCAATATATTCCGCTATCTTAAGCGCAATTTCATTCGCGCCTCCCATATGTCCTGATAATATCGGAATAACAAACCTTCCAAGCTCATCAACAACAACTACCGCACTGTCACGGTCCTTTCCTTTTATAAAAGGTGTTGCCGCTCTTACGGCAATTCCTGCCGCTCCTATAAAAATCAAAGCGTCGAAAATCCCGAACCGTTTCCCTGTCCATTGCTTTAAAGGATATGTTCTTTTTATAAGTCCCTCACTGCTTCCGTAATGTTCAGATTCATCCCGGACAAACAATCCCATAAGGCGCTTATTGAGCAAGTCTCCGTTTGGAGTAAATGAAATCACCGATACTTTCACTTTTGTGTCCCCTGTCTGAATCCATGCGTAAATGACGGATTGTAAAGCTCCGATCTGTCATATTTATCCAAAAGAAAATCTCCAACTGTTATAAGCGCCGTTTTTCTTATGTTATTTTCTTCCGCTGCTTCGGCAAGCCTTGAAACCGTGGTTATGACCGTCTTTTCATCCTCCCAGGTTGCTTTATACACAATAGCCGCCGGAGTATCCGCCTCAAGTCCGCCGTCCATAAGCTTTTTCGAAAGCTCTTTAAGCATCCCCGCCGATAAAAATATTACCATCGTCGCCTTATGCTGTGCAAGCAAAGCTATATCCTCAAGCTTCGGAACAGGCGTTCTGCCTGCCATTCTTGTAACTATAACCGTCTGACTCACTCCCGGAAGAGTGTATTCCGCCTTTAAAGCCGCCGCTGCGCCGAACATTGAGCTTACTCCCGGGCATATCTCATATTTAATTCCCGCCTTATCAAGCTCGTCCATCTGCTCTCTTATAGCTCCGTAAATCGAAGGATCTCCGGTATGCAGCCTTACTGTATTTTTATTCTCCGACTCCGCGCGCTCCGTCACTTCTATAACCTCTTCGAGCGTCATTCTTGCGCTGTTGTATATTTCACAGTCCTTTTTAGCGTACCTTAATATTTCCGGGTTTACCAATGAGCCGGCATATATGATTACATCCGCTTTTTCCACAAGGTTTCTACCTCTCACCGTTATCAAATCCGCCGCTCCGGGGCCCGCTCCAACAAAATTGACCATTATATACCTTCCTTACTGTCCTTCACTATAATCACCGAAAAATAGCTTGTTTTATCCTCAAGATCATTGATATCCCTGTATACTTTTTCACCCTGCATGCCGCACTTTTCCACTAAATACGCTCTGTCCGACAATCCATATTCCTTTAATTTATCACGCACTTCAAGCACAGCTCTGTTTGCCTTCATCAGTACCTTTGTGCCCTCCAGCTTAAGTCCATCATCAATATCATAACTTGCCGGAAGGATTATAAGCGGCTCGTCCCTGTCGCAAAGCGCAATATTCAACCTCGCCGCGGCGGCGCAGAATGACGGAACACCCGCTATCAATTCGGTATCATATCCTCTTTTTTGAACGATTCTGTTTATTCTCATATATGTAGAATACACCGATGGATCTCCTAAGGTTATAAAAGCAACATTCTTCCCGCTATTAAGATATTCCTCGACCGAATCGGAAATTTCCTCGTAATTTCTTTCAAGCTCTTCAAAATCCTTGGTCATCGGCATATAATATTTATGTATTTCCTTATCTTTTATATGATCCTCAACAATTTCATACGCCGTCATTGCTCCGCCCTTTGTCACCGGAACCGCTATTATATCAGCTTCCTTTAGCACCCTGACTGCCTTAAGCGTGATAAGCTCCTTATCTCCTGGCCCTACTCCCACGCCATACAATATACCATTCTTCATATACCGTTTACCTCCAAAATAAAACGCCCGCATCCCTCCGCTCGGAACACAGGCGCTTTAACCTTACTGAATTATTGTACAACAATAAGACCTGTCCGCATAATGTCTTTTAGACAGGCAATACTCAGCGTTTCCGTTCTCGCAGAAATATAAATGCCGATTCAAACCGGGTTGGCATTCGGACTTCGGTCATGACCGTTACCGTAGCGGAACTGTGCGGGACTTGCACCCGTCTTCCCCTCACCGATTCACTAAATATTCTATTTCATTTTTTAGTATAGCATAAAAGTATTGTATTGTCAACAAAAATAAGACCGTTCATGTATTTGCTTTGATTGCTTTTCCCAGGAGCGACACTGCCGCCTCTATTTTTTCCTTTTCTATGCCTGAATAGTTAATCACAATAGTATGCTCCTCCGCACCATTCTTATTATGATAATATTCGGACAGACACGATATATTTATCCCCAGTCTTTGAGCACTTTTAACAAGCTCATTATCCGACAGCTCCGTATCGAGCCTTAAAAGAAAATGCAGCCCTGAATCCTTTTCAAGTATTTTCGTTCCTTTAAACGCCCTGTTTGCAGCAATAAGCCTTAACAGCTCATCCCTTTCTTCACGATAATACCTGCGCATTCGGTTAATATGGTTTCCGAAATATCCGCCGTTTATAAATTCCGCAAGAGTATACTGCTCAAACGTGGAAACGGTGCAGGAATAAAAGCCCAATTCCTTATAAAATTTATCGGCTAAAGTACGAGGAAGCACCATATAGCTTATTCGTATCGTTGATGCAAGGCTCTTGGAGAATGTGTTCATATATATTACCTTATCCATTGCATCGATACTTCTCAATGAGGGTATCGGGCGTCCGTTAAGGCGAAACTCAGAGTCATAATCATCCTCTATTATAAAACGAGCAGGACTCTCTGCCGCCCAGCTTAAAAGCTCATACCTCCGGCTCATCGTGGTCACGATACCGGTAGGAAAATGATGCGACGGCGAAATATGAACTATATCCGCTCCGCTTTCCTTCAGCACCCCTATATCCGCACCGCTTTCATCAAGAGGTACATATCTATAGTCAACACCGTTTGCTCCGTATACCTTTGCGATCTTATTATACCCGGGATCTTCAACAGCAAAAATCTTGTCATGACCGAGAAGCTGAATTATAAGCCCGTAAAGATATTCCGTTCCCGAACCAATTATAATCTGCGAAGGATGAACGCGCATACCGCGAAACTGATACAAATGCTCAGAAATTGCGAAACGCAGCTCGGAAATCCCTCCTACCGGTGATTTGATCATAAGCTCATGCTGTTTTTCCGAAAGAACGCTTCGTACCAGCTTTGCCCATGTTGCAAACGGAAACAAGGTATGCGGAGTACTGTTTCCGGCAAAGTCAACCTCAAATCCATTCCTTCCATCCTTGATGGAAGGTTCTGTATATTCCAACGCCGACGTAGCTGTTATATCTATATCCGAAACAAAATATCCCTTTTTAGGGATCGAATAAACATAACCGTCAGAAATAAGTAAAGCATAAGCATTTTCAATTGTTATAGTGCTTATACCCAAATTTTTTGCAAAGGTACGCTTTGACGGCAGCCTGTATCCGGGGCATAGCTTTCCCGATAATATGTCGTTTTTTATACATCCGTAAAGATGTTCATAAAGACTCTCTGACCCTAAATCTGAGAATGAATACGTAAGCATTTTATATGTTCACTCCTTAATCTGACCATATTGAATATATTTGAAATGGCAATTGAAATATGGCCACATTTGTATTATACTACATTTAAATTAAATTGTAAATCAAAATTTTTTAAGGAGTAAAAGATTATGAATGCAGAAAAACAGTACCAATTAAATAAAGAGCTTGCTCAGATGCTCAAGGGCGGAGTTATCATGGACGTCACAACGCCCGAACAGGCAAAAATTGCCGAATCTGCCGGTGCGTGCGCGGTTATGGCGCTCGAAAAGATTCCTGCCGATATAAGAGCTGCCGGCGGTGTCTCGAGAATGAGTGATCCTAAGATGATCAGGGGTATCCAGAATGCAGTCTCGATCCCTGTTATGGCTAAATGCCGTATAGGACATTTTGCAGAAGCTCAAATTCTCGAAGCAATTGAGATAGACTATATTGACGAAAGCGAGGTCCTTTCTCCTGCTGATGATGTTTATCACATCAACAAGCATGATTTTAAGGTTCCGTTTGTCTGCGGCGCAAAGGATCTCGGAGAAGCTCTGAGAAGAATTGCTGAGGGCGCTTCAATGATAAGAACCAAAGGCGAGCCCGGCACAGGAGACGTTGTTCAGGCAGTAAGGCATATGCGTATGATGAACAGTGAGATACGCCGACTTGTTTCACTTCGCGAAGATGAGCTTTTTAATGCGGCAAAAGAGCTTGAGGTACCTTTTGAGCTTGTTAAATATGTTCACGAAAACGGAAAGCTTCCTGTCGTAAACTTTGCCGCCGGAGGTATTGCTACTCCGGCAGACGCTGCTCT
>ERZ809224.1769-NODE-1769-length-14909-cov-4.357345_pt1 | contig 14909 bp, 7 predicted proteins | sample MGYA00520513_ERZ809224 | MGnify/ENA primary metagenome ERZ809224 (study PRJEB31576, sample SAMEA3212658) | Homo sapiens | biome: human-gut; feature: human gut; material: fecal | place: Sweden | collected 2012 ...
CTATGGCTATGATTTCAGGCTGCATAAAATTCTCGCAGCTTACTATACCGTCGGCAATATATCTTACATATCTGTCCACTACCTCTTGAGCCGCATTGTCGCCGAGCTTTGCTGCTTCAAACGCGGTTCTTCCCGAGACCTTGCCCTCCTTCAGGACAACAGAGTGCATAAGGCTTTGCGGAGCTTTGTCCATAGCCTGCTTTGTCTGGCGGATAAGCGCCGTTACCGAAGCATATGCCTCCCAGCAGCCCTCCTTGCCGCAGGTACACTTCTCTCCGCCCGAAACAAGCGTTATATGTCCCGCTTCTATAGCCGCGCCGTTAAAGCCTCGGTATACCTTCCCGTCAAGTATCAGTCCGCCGCCCACGCCCGTACCGAGCGTGATAAAGAGAAAGCTTTTAACACCGTTTCCGTTTACAACATACTCTCCCAAAGCAGCGCAGTTCGCATCGTTATCCACCTTTATCGGAAAATCGAGATGCTTTTTAAACTCCTGTGCAAGAGGATAATGCTCCATTTTTATATTGTTTGAATATACGACCTCGCCGGTCTCATAATCTATCGTTCCCGGACAGCCTATTCCTATTCCCTTGACCTGAGACATTTCCATGCCGTATTCACTGACGATCTTTTGGGACAGCTCCGCCATATCTTTCACGATCTCACCGGTCTGTCTTTCGCTCATAGTTGGCGTGCTGCCCTGATGAAGGATCTCTCCTTCATCAGAAACCAAGCCCGCGGCAATATTTGTACCGCCCAAATCTATTCCTATATACATATCCCTTTCAACCTCCGTTATCCCGCCGCATATACGGCGGTTCAAATCCTAAAGAAAAGCCTAATTATTCCTTTGATGCTATGCTTACTCTTCTGTTCTGCTCATCCCATGACACATCGCAGCCGAGCTGCTCAGCTATAAATCTTATCGGTACCATGACTCTTCCCTGTACGATGACCGCCGGCTGTTCAAGCTTTACTTCGCTTCCGTTTACCAAGGCGGTATCAGAATCCTTGACAAGCTCTATCCTTGTGCCGTCCTTTTCGATAACTGCCGTTTCCGTTTCGCTTACCCAGCTCACCTCCGCGCCCAAGCGCTCACTCACAGCTCTTATAGGCAGAAGAGTGCGGTCGTTTGAGATATACGGCGCAACGTCCGTCTTTACAGGTCTGCCGTCTATTTCAATGCTTATTCCGCCGTTTACATTGACCTTTACCGTCTTTGTAACGGGAGTCTCATGATAACCGTCCCTAACTTCTGTACTCAGTATAAAGCTTCCGCCGTATTGGGGAGTAAATGTAACGATACCTCCCTCGACATCCGCGCCGTCCGGGATATCATATCCACATGTAAGCTCGTCGCCGTCAGCGTCCTTCGCCGAAAAATCGATAGTTACCGTATCGCCTATGTCAATGCTTTTTCCGACAAGATTTCCTTCTATCGTGAGGTTTTTGAAATGCGCCGTATTCACCTCGCCGCTCTGGCAGGTCATAGCCGCTCCGATATACATCGGCGCGTCCGCCGCAATAATATTTCTCGGCTTTGAGGTCTGCTCATATGTCGCGCCTCCGTCAACGCTGTACCAATACTCGATCATATCGCCCCTGCGCTCGATTATAAAATCTATCGGGACGCTCTTGTTATTCATATCTCCTGCCCAGTAGCTGGTTGTGCTTGCCTCCTGGGAGCTGTCATGGCTTACAAGGAGTATATTGTTATTGTTTGAAAAATGACGCAGCTCAAAGAAATTTGCCGTCTCGAAATCAAGACTGTCAGACGCGAGCAGCGAGAAATATTCCTTGTCCGTCGATGTTCTGTCAAAGCTGTCAAGAGTTACGTGCATTTTAAAATCACCGCATATTTCCTTATATACAAAGGTCTTATCGAGATTTCCTTTTCCCTCGTCACAGCTTGAGCTTATAGCTGACGGCTCTCCATTTTCGTCAAACACAACGTCACCCGAAGCGGTTCCGTAATTATACACCTGCCATTGCTCCGGCTCTGTTTCTCTTACAGCCTCATTAAATTCCGGCTGTGAATTCGGCGCATACTCATACACTATCGTATTTTCGCCATCCGATAAAGCCTGCACTGATTTTTCGCCGTCCTCCAAAGTCTTATATCCATCGAAGAATTCCGGCTGTGCCGTTACTGTTTCACCGACCCTTACGCGCTTGGAATCAAAGCCAAGCACCGTATTTTGGCTCTTATAGATCGTGCTTACGACCTCGGTATCCGCTCTTTCGAGCACCTCCAGCACTACCGCGCCGCGAGGCTCTACCGCAACACGTATATCCTCACCGCCGCTGCTTTCATAAACCTTTCCGCTTATAAGGTCCTTTGCCTTTGTAACTCCGACGGTATCGGCATAATAGACCGTGCCCTGCTGACCTGCCGCCTCGTCATCCTTTGAATTATTGATACCGCATATATACTTACCGTATTTTACCTCTTCATAGCCGTTATAGCGGTAATGGGTATAAGGCTTGTTTCCGTCGGTAAGATGCGACGAATCCTGCCATGTGTAGACGTCTCCCTGATGCGTCGAGCGCACCTCGGCGGTCCTGTCCTCACTGTCTGTTGTGAAATGAATCCTTGTATAGTCGTTATAGCTCCAGTTGTCACGGCGGAAATTCATCGTTATATATGCCTTTTCGCCCTTGTTTTTAAATACTATCACATGAGCGTCCGCATCATACCATGCAAAATCCTCATGCTCGTCCTCCATGGGAAGCGGCTCTATTTTGCCCTGCGCCGTCATTTCCTCGACTGTCTTATAATATTTCAGAACATTCTGCGCATCAACAAGATTTGTATAGATATGCGGCGACTTTGTAACTTCAAAATCGCTTCTTATCGTATTATTATAGCCCATATCATGCTCAATGTAAAGCTGCAGATATCTGAGCGCCGCCGGAGATTCAAGCTCCGTTGCGGTAAAGCCTGCTATAGGATATGAGCTGTGCAATCCGTAGCCGTCCTTTCTTGACGAAGCGTAGCATTCCGCCGCAAGCGTAGGCGTGCCGTCATTCTTGGGCGCGGGATAGAAGAAGTATTTGCTTGACTCATAAGCATTATAGGCCTGCTCTGTAAACAGCTCCTTTGCCTCTTCACTCATATAAGGGCTGCACTCGGCATACTCGTTTGTTATCTTCATAAGCAGCGTGCCGTAATCGCCTGCCCAGCCGCCGTGTGATGCTCCGCCCTCGAGTCCGAGACCGTTTTCTGTCGAGAACCATTTCTCTCCGTCCACCATCTCGCCGTATTTATATCTGACCATATCCAGATACTGTCCGTCATCCTCCGGCTTGTACTCCGAATTTACATTAACGCCGTCCGAAGCAAGCAGTCTTACGCAAAGATTAGCGTTATACGCATATCCGAAATCCTGATTTGCCGTTCCGGCACGGTTCGTAGGTGCATAAAAATCTCCTACTCCCCTTAAAGGATTAGCCATTCTGTCGCGGAGTCTGCCGAACATATCCGTATAAAAATCACGTCTTGTTCTGTCGTTTTTTCCGGTAAGGTCGCCGTCTATCACTTCGTTGAGGTGCGACTGATAGTCATCGATTATCTCCTGATTATTGCTGTTCATAACATAATTGTTAAGCATGATATACGATTCTATCATAGCGTCCGCGCCCAAAGACATCAACGGCCAGTATTCGCCTGTAAGTCTTTCTCCGGTTCCGTCAAGCGATACGCCGAGCCATTTTCCCTTATCCTCTCCGGTGCTGAAATAGCACCAGCCGCCCTTGCTGTCCTGTGCTCTCTGATAGAAATCGAGCAGTGCAAAATAGCGGTCAAGTATTTCCGGATTATTGTGCTTGTCTCCGGAAAAATCAAATATATACGCATTTGCCAGTATCATGAGATTTGACATTGTAGACCAATTCTGATGCAATATAGCATTCTGAGCATAACGCCGCGATACAGCGTCGCCCTCGCCCGTCATATCCGCCTCGGATATCGGCGTGTTTCTTATTACCGCGCCTTCAAAATAAGCATTTTCATCGGTCTTTTTCTTTTCCCATTCCTCTCCGTATACCTGCCATGAAAGCACCTTATCGGTCATATCCGATACTTCCTTCTGAAGATATTCATATGCTGTCATATCCTTGTCGGAATTATCGCTCTTGACAATTTCCGGGGCTTTTCCCGTACCCTTATAGTCATCGTCCGGCTCAAAATACGGCTCTGTCGAGGAATATATGCTGTACAAATACGCCGAAGGCTGGCTCACTTCCTTGTATGTAGAAGTTCCGTACGAGTCCATATCTCCCTTATGCCATATTGAAAGCGTCACCTTTCCGTCCGCCGGTACCATTCCCTCCGGAAGCTTATAGGTCGCATAATAATATCTTCCGTAGCATGCCGGGCCTTCGTTATAGCGTCCAGCGTAAAGCTCTGAGTATTCCCTTCCGCTGTAGGCGTCAAGAACTGAGGTATCTCCGTCCTTGCCGTACATAAGCAGATTTCCGCGCCCAAACTGTGAACCGGAGGTGCGCAGCGTTATATATGTGACCTGCCCGGGGTCGGCTTCAATAGTAAATTCTATCATTCCGCTTTCTCCCTCGGGCGGTATCTGCATCTGACGGTATGTAAGCCCGTCGCCCAAGCCTCCTCCGCAGTGTATCCCGTTCTCATCGTCATACTGTGCCTCAAGCTTATCATCGACCCCGGCAATAGTATTCGTTTCCTTAAAGCTGTGCGCCGCCTCTGACTCGCTGTCGCCCAAAACGAGCTTATCTATGATACTCGCCCCGGTAAGCGGCTCTTCCTCCTGCGCCGCGCTTACTCCCAAAGCGCCAAAGCATGACGCCGTCATCGCGGCGCCCAAAAGCGCGGCTATCATTCTTTTAAACATTGTCTCCCTCCTCATTAAAATATATTGCCTAAAAATAAAAGGGAATAAAACAGGCTTATTGTTCTGAGTTGTTTTATCCCCTTTTATTTATAATTTATCCAATTACCACAACAACATCTCAAAGCCCTTGAGCTTATATATTGCTTCTATAAAATAATAATCGCCGTAAATGATCGGAGCTTCCTTGCCCTGAGGACGGCATACATAAGCCTCGGTACCCTTCTGAAGTATGGACTGCTCCTCAAGCGACCAGTCGCAGAAGTTTTTCTCCATCGCCTTAAGCAGCTTCATGGCAGCGTTTATATACAATCCTCTTTCAAGCTCCGGAACATGCTTTGCTATCTCAAGCAGACCGCACGCAGTGCAGGCTCCGGCTGTCGAATCATATATCACCGGCTCCTTCGGGCTTCTGAAATCTACCTTTGGCAGCCAGTCATCGCATACATTTGCGATAAAGTAATGCGCCACACGCTTTGCGGCATCAAGATATTCCTGCTTTCCGGTGTGGATATAGCTCAATGTAAAGCCATATATCGCCCAAGCCTGACCTCTTGACCATGACGAGCCTACAGCATATCCCTGTCCGCCGAAGGTCTCTATGACCTCTCCGTTCGTCGGGTCAAGGCTCACTATATGGTTCACCGAACCGTCGGGACGTATATGGGTATTTAGCACCTTGTCGGCATGCTTCATTGCTATGTACTTAAAGCGATCGTCTTTATATTCGTCGCTTGCCCAGTACAGAAGCGGTATGTTCATCATGCTGTCTATAATAACCCAGCCTATGCAGTCGTCATTCCATGAGCGGATAAATTCTCCGCGGGCATTATATCTTGACGCAAGCATATCGGCGGCAATCGAGGTTCTTACCCTCGATTTTTTTGAGCCGAAAAGCCTGTAATTCGCGCCGCTCGAAATGAGCCACATAAATCCAACGTCATGATGGAGGGTATCATATTCTCCGAATGCCTTATCGAGCAGCTCCTCGGATCTTTCGGCAACCGCCCTGTAATCCTCGTTTTTTGTACCGATATACATAAGCCACATCATGCCCGGCCAAAAGCCGTTCGTCCACCAGGTTATATCCTCCTTGACCATATCGTTATACACACCGTTTACAGTCGTATAAGGGATTTTGTCCTTATTGAGCGGAGCTACGACCTTTAGCTTTGCATCTATCTTATTCCATATCTCATCCACCCATGCTCTGTCTTCGCTGCTTATATCGTAATTATACATATAATTCTCCTTTTATTTTGAATTTTTCTCCTTAAGGAACTCATTTATCTGGCGTTTTGCCTCTTCGCGTATCACATCAAGACCGTTTGCCAGACATTCCGCCGTATTCTGCTGCTTGACCTCTACAGGATTATCCAGCGCACCGTGCTCGAGAGCCGTTGATACCTTCGAGGTTATACCTGAAATTACCGACGTTTCTGTCTGAAGCATCGATGTGTCAAACGTAAAGCCTGCAAGCGGGCTTTCATAATAAGCCTCCGGTTTAAGGTCGTACTTCTTGTATTCATAAATATCATCGGGCAGTGACGCCTCGAATTTTACAAAATTCGGATTCCATGTAAGCACGTATCCCGGGAAGGCATATTTCTCTCTGTCCGGAGGAGTAAGCTGCTGATACTTATCCTCGCCCACACGTTCCCAGTTCACGCCTTCTATACCCAGCTCAAACAGGTCGTGATGCGAATCGTCCGCGTAGAGCCAGTCGAGGAATGTAAGAACCTTATCGACCTTTTTCGACCATGCCGGTATACAGATAAAGTTATTTCCCTTTAAGTCCGTAACACGCGCCTCGTCCTGCATTTCTCTTACTCCGTCGTTAAGGATGAATATTCCGACCTCAGCCTCCGGCATGGACGATTTCATATCGGTAATTTTCTGTTCATATGTATCGAGGTTGTCTACCATAGCCGCACATTTAAGACCGGTAAACATTGACCATGAATCCTTGCGGTTCAAGGAGTCTCTTTCAAGATACTTATTCCACTCGCGCAGCTTTTTAAGCCTTGCATTTCCGAGAAGCTCGCCGTCACGGTATTTCTCAGGGAACGCCGCATATCTCGACAAGTCCTCGCCCTCGTAAACTATGTCAACTACCTCTGTGTTATCCTCGTTGAGAAGCACATGCGCGAACGCTCCGAGACTCAATTTGACAATATGGTTCTTTGCAAGATCCAATGTATCCTGTGCAAACAGTGAATAGAAGCCTCTCGAGCCGGTCACGCCGAACGGCACCATATTCATTGACGCTTCCTCGCCGGTTAAAATAGCGTCAAAGAATTGCTGAAGCTCGTCATAGCTGTTTATCTGACCGTCTGTTCCGATATTGTATTTTTTCGCCAGATCTTTTCTGTAATATACGCAGTCGATACCGTTTCCGTATGTACGCATCATCGGAAGTCCGTAAAGATGTCCGAAATAATAGTTTGCGTCCACGATATTCTCCGGGAATGCCGCGGTAAGATTCGGATATTCCCCGCTTGCGAGATAATCCTCAAGCGGCGTATACATCTCATATGCCGTAAAGGTTTTGAGCTTATTGAACGGAGCGTCAAACACAAGGTCATAATTCTCCGAGCCTATCATTCTCAAATTAAGCTTTTCTTTGTAATCTCCCTGTGATACCCACTCAACATCAAGCTTTACGCCTGTCTCCTTTGCGCCTGTATTATTATATTCCTCCAGGACCTGATCCCAGCCTGTCGGCTTTTGTCCCGAAAGCATTACCTTTATAGTATCGGCGTCAGCTCCGCTTCCGATGCCTTCGCAGCCCGCAATAGCCGGAACAGTAAGAGAAAGCGTCAGCCCTAAAGCGAGTATTTTCTTTAAAGAGCCTTTCATAACTAAATTAACCTCCTTTATTAACCCTTAACAGAACCTACCGTAAGTCCCTGTACAAAGTACTTCTGCAGGAACGGATACAGTAAAACTATCGGTCCTATCGTTACAACGGCCGTTGCCATCTGCACTGTTTCGGCAGGTATAAGACCCTCCGTCTGTACTCCGGCCTGAGCGGCGTTCTGCTGAACGAACTGTATATCCTTCTGGATACGCATGATGAGATACTGCAATGGGTACTTCCAGTCGGTATGTATATAGAGAAGAGCCTTATACCATTCATTCCAGTATGCCAAAGCGTAGAACAAGCCTACGGTTGCAATACCCGGCAATGAAATAGGAAGAATTATCTTAAAGAGTATCACCATGTCGTTTGCGCCGTCGATCCTTGCCGATTCCGAAAGCGCCTCCGGAATGCTGTTAAAGAAGTTACGCATAAGAAGAAGGTTCCAAGCGTTTACCAGTGACGGCAATATCAATGACCAAAGCGAATCCGACAAATGCAGATACTTTGTTACCCATAAATATGTAGGAACAAGACCACCGGAAAAGAGCATTGTGAAATATATAAAGAATGCTATTTTGCTGCGGTAATACATGCTCTTGCATGAGATGGCATATGCACATGCACATGTTACGAGCATACTGAGCACCGTACCCACGATAGTTACAAAAAATGTTACTCCGTATGACGGCAAAACCGTTCCGGATTTAAAAAGCATTGAATATGCTTCAGTACTGAAATCCTTCGGGAATATTCTGTATCCGAATTGGTTTAAAGCTGCCTGTGATGTAAAGGAGCTTGAGAGCACCAGCAACAGCGGCACAAGGCAGGCGATTGCAAATAATATTATAAACGCGTAGCATATAAATGATACCGTATGATCTCCTTTTGTCTTTTTCATCATTTACCTCCTTAGAATAAAGCCGATTCCGGACTCCATTTGTTCGCAACCTTATTACATAAAACAACGAACAAGAATCCAAGCATTGACTGAACAAGTCCTACAGCGGCAGTCTGTCCCATCGACGGATTTTCAAGAAGCTGTCTGAACAGATATGTATCTATTACATCGGTGGTCGGATAAAGAACCGAGTTCGAGCCTACCATAGCATAAATCATACCAAAGTCACCGTTAAATATCTTACCTACACTCATTATGGTAAGCATAATGATAGTATTTTTAAGCATCGGCAAGGTCAGCCTTGTAATACACTGCCACCGGCTCGCTCCATCGACCGCCGCCGCCTCATATATAGACGAATCAAAGCCCGTTATGGTTGCAAGGTATACTATTGAACCAAAGCCCGCACCCTGCCATATTCTCAGTATAACCAGCACAACCGGCCATACCGAAGGAGTATTGTAGAATTCGATGCCGCTGCTTCCGAATTTCTGAAGTATCTGGTTTATAACTCCGTTTGAAGCAAGGATCGCTACAGAAAGCATGGAAACGACCGTCCATGACATAAAGTGCGGGAGAATTACGATAGACTGGGTTATTTTCTTTACCCATTTGTTCTTCATCTCCGAAAGCATTATCGCGATTATTACCGATGTAATGGTAGTAAAGGTGATAAACAATACATTGAGCCAAAGCGTGTTGACCGTTACGGTTATCCAGTTATTTGTGGCGAAAAACGCTTTAAAGTTTTCAATTCCCACAAAATCACTCGCCCATATTCCCTTCATAGGTCTGTAGTCAACGAACGCTATATACAAGCCCGCCATAGGTATGTATGAAAAAATCACGAAAAACGCGATCGCAGGAACACAAAGTCCGTAAAGCCAAGGATTTCTTTTTATATCCTGCCATAGCGTAGGTTTGAGTTTTTTTTCGGCAGCCTTCTTGACCTTCAAAGCCGCCTTCTTTTCTGCTGTTGATGTACTCACAGCAAAATCACCTCCTGATTATTTTTATGTTATCCGCGCACCGCGCCGCGGATCTTTTTGCTAAGACTATTATACAAAAAACACTTCATTTATGCAACTTTGTAAATTTATACTTTTATTTGTTTTTTTACAAAACGAATATTTTAGTTAAATTTAATAACCAATACATATACTTAATGACGTGTTTTTACTATTCCCACAATTTTTTCTTGACTTTGTTTGTGCAACATGCTATAATTCTATTGTATCAAAAAAAATGCTTGGAGGGTCACGCTTGAAGGAAAAAATACATGATTATTATATACAATTCAAGTCAAACAGATTATTTAAAGCCACTATGAAAACCTATTTTATAATTGCCTGTATGGTCTTTTTGGCATACGCGCTTGTAATGGTTTTAAATGTATATCATGCAGCGGTATCTCAGCTTACCTCGGCGGAGCTCAAAATGCTTTCTCAGTCCGAAACTACAAACGATTTTATACTGCGCGATATCAACTCGGCAGCAAACAATGTATTCGAGAACGAGACTGTCGCCATAGACGCTATGACCAAGCCATATAATACAATGCTCTCATATGATATTTCAAATCTTATATCGGATATGAAAAACAGAACAAATGCTATAGATAAGGTGTACTTCTTCAATCTTAAAAACGACTGCATTTATACCGGCGATAATCCCGTATACAACAGCGCTTCTTTTCCTGATAAGGAGCTGCTTGACATGATAGCGGCACAGAAGCGGTATGCCATAAATATTCCGCATATCCTAAAATACGATGACAATTCACAGATTACGGAGGAACGAGTACTTCTTTCCTTATATAAATACAGCGACACAAGCTGCATGGCGGTGTTCCTCGACTCAGACGTTTTCAACAGTATGGTAAACGCCGATTTTGAAAATAAAAATCAGTCCATGATGATCTTGCAGTCTGACGGAACAGTTATTTCGTCAACAGATCCGAATCAGTTCGGTCAAAATCTTTCCGAGAATAAAATAGTGCGCAAAATAAATGATTCAAACTCACAAAGCGGATCAATCAATAATTTCGGAACTATTTACTGCTATAAAAAATCAAATACTCTTAATTCGCTTTATATATGCAGCTTCCGTTCATCATCGGTAGTGGTATCTTACATATGGCAGTTTACAATTATAATATTATTTGCGCTGCTTCTGCTTTTTTTGTATTTCTTATCGAGCATACAAATGAGCATGTCTATTTTCAGACCCTTTAAAAGGCTGCGTCAGGATGTATTCAGCATACTTGGTATAAAGCCGGATGAGCTTGCAGACGAATTGGGTACGGAGAGGGATCTTACTCTCATTTCCAAAAACCTCGCAAATATAAAAGAAGAATACGACCATATGCAGGAAACGGAAAACCTATACTCCGAAACAAAACGCAATGAGCTCGTATACAAGCTTATGACCGGAGCTTACAGCTATAATGAAAATGAGCTTGAGGATTATAATATTGTGCTTGTATATCCTTATAACACCATGCTCCTGGCCCGTCTTGACAATACAAAAAATATATCCCCGTCAAATGTAGGGCTTATTCAATACGGTATAGCCAACGCCGGAACAGAATTACTCACGCATGACGATATGAAGGCTTATTTCACTACCTACAGCGATGAATATGATATTATATTTTTGGTAAACCATAAATCGGAAAAGCTTGACATATCATATCTGACAATGCTTCAGAAATACGCTCAAAACGCCTTCGGCACAACAATATCCGTTGCATATGACAGCTCGGACAGCAGCACTGATTCCGTATCACAGATGTACCGCAATGTTAAATATGCAATGCAGTACAGAATAGTGCAGGGACATAACTCCATAATATGCTATACGGATCTGCTTTCGGGAATTTCTTCAAAATGCGAATATCCCGATAAAATAGAAAAGAATATTATACGCGAAATAAATCAGCAAAACAAGGACGGAGCGATCGCTGCAGTAAATGATTTTATAAAAGCGATTTCTTCGATGCCGTATTCATATATCGTGGTGTATTCATCAGTCCTTGCGCTGGCTATAGCGGCGCATATAGCTCTCGAAAAGAGCGATGAACGAAACGATATCATATCGGATGAAATACTGCGCAGTGAGACCATAGATGAGCTAAGGGATATGCTTATCTCAAAATGCAGCGACGCTATTATATCGGTAAGCCGTATCGAAATAAGCGATAAGCATGTTCTGATTGCAAACACTATTGAGGAATACATAAACGACCACTATACAGACCCGAATCTCTCGATAGACCTTATCGCTTCATATGTGAACAAAAGCGCGAATTACACCAGAAATATATTTAAGCAAAACAAGAATATCTCGATATCTGAATATATTTCTCACAAGCGCTTCGACGAGGTCAAGCGCATGCTTGTCGAAACAAACTTTACCGCCCAAATGATAGCGCAAAAGGTCGGAATGAATTCGGGAAGCTATTTCTACACAGCGTTTAAAAAATACACCGGATATACTCCGGATCAATACAGAAAAAAATATATGAGCGTGCTAAAGGGTTAAAAATCAAAGTCTTTTGATAAAATTTAGGCTTTAATGAAGCTATGCCTCCATGTTAAAATTATTATAAGCAAATATTTACGGAGGTCATATATATGGATAATACACCAATAAAGCTTAAGCCCGCCATAAAGGACTATATCTGGGGCGGACGCAGACTAATAGACGATTTTAATAAAAAAATAGAGCTGGATAAGGCGGCGGAAAGCTGGGAGCTTTCCACTCATCCGGACGGAGAGAGCATCGTTGCTTCAGGACCATTCTGCTCCAAGACCCTTACTCAATACATAGCCGAAAACGAAAACGAATGTATCGGCAGCCGGGCGGCGGCGTTTGACTTCTTCCCGGTACTTATAAAGCTCATCGACGCCAAGGACAGCCTTTCAATTCAGGTACATCCCGATGATGAGTACGCGCTTCGTGTCGAGGGCGGCTACGGGAAAACTGAAATGTGGTATATCGTAGACTGCGAACCGAACGCTTACCTGTATTACGGACTAAACACGACCGTAACAAAGGAAGAATTCAGAGAGCGTATAGAAAACAATACGCTTCTTGAAATTTTAAATAAAGTGCCGGTGCATAAGGGAGATGTATTCTTTATACCGTCCGGCACGATACATGCTATATGCTCGGGTATACTTATCTACGAAATACAGCAGAATTCCAACACGACATACCGCGTATACGACTATGACAGACGCGGCAAGGACGGAAAACCGCGTGAGCTGCATATAGACAAAGCAGTAGAGGTATCAAACCTCTTCCCCGCTCCGCCTCAGAAAAAGGCTCAGGATAATATTTTGGCAAGCTGCAAATACTTCACAGCTCAAAAGGTCGCATGCTCGGGCACAGCAAATTTCCCGACCGACAGCGGCTGCTTCCGCTCGCTGGTTATACTTGACGGAAGCGGCAGTCTTGAAATGAACGGAACAAAGCTTTCCTTAAACAAGGGCGACAGTATATTCATTCCGGCTCAGGACGGAGAATTTACTTTATCCGGCAATCTGGAAGGCATATTATCATATGTGTAAAAATCTCTTTATATAAATGCGGCTGAGCCGGTATATAGGCTCAGCCGCATTTTCTTATTTTACTTTGATAAATTCTATAATTTCAGTAGCAAAATCACACATTGCATAATCTATCCTTATACCCCTGTTCATAAGCAGGCTTCCGTAATACTGCTCTCCGGTAGCCTTGTTCATATACAATGCGTCCTCCTTAAGGCCTTTGAGCTTAACGCGCTTGTCCTTTGACTGAGCCAAGGAAAGTATCTTGCAGGCAAAGAGCAGGGCATGGTCTTTGTCCTTTGAAACGACCTCCCAGCCGCAGTAATTCGTTTCATACGGATTCATAAGCCTATAAAAATCACCGTCACGCACAAGCTCCTGGATCGTCTTATCAAACTCTATCTGTTTTTTTATCTCACCGATCTCCTGCTCACTCATTTTCGTAATATCCAGCTCGTATCCGAATGTACCGATATACGCCGTATCCGCGCGGGTCTTAAGCGTGGTTATACGTCCGTTCTGATGGTTTGGCGACGCCGTTACATGAGTTGAAATGGAATATGCCGGATAACACATCGACGTAGAATACTGGATCTTGAGTCTTGCCACAGCGTCCGAATTATCGCTCGTCCATATCTGCGGCATATATGCAAGAACTCCCGCGTCAAAGCGTCCTCCTCCGGCGCTGCAGCCCTCGAATAAAACATTCGGGAACGCACCTGTTATAGCCGACATTATCTTATAAAATCCAAGCGTATATTTATGATTATATCCCAAGCACGGCATATCCGCCATTTGGCGGTTCATATCCCATTTTACATATTCCACATTTGCGCTGCTCAAAACAGCCGATACCGAGCTTATTATGTAATCGCACACCTCATCCTTTGACAAATCAAGGATAAGCTGATTTCTTGCCTCGATAGGCTCTCTCTCATTCACGCGCACCACCCAGTCCGGATGAGCGCGGTAAAGCTGTGAATCAGCGTTCACCATCTCCGGTTCAAACCATAATCCAAACATAAGACCGATATCGTTTATCTTTTTTGCCAGACCGTCGATACCTGACGGAAGCTTGTCATAATTAACAAACCAGTCGCCCAGGCTTGAGGTATCGTCATTTCGTTTACCGAACCAGCCGTCGTCCAATACAAACAGGTCAAGCCCTATATCCTTTGCCGCCTTTGCCATTTCAAGCAGTTTTTCCTCCGTAAAATCGAAATATGTACCCTCCCAGTTGTTGAGCAGGAGCGGACGCGTCTTTTTTGTCCATTTGCTGCGCATAAGATGGTTTCTGTAAACGTCATGATATTCATGAGAAATACCGCCAAAGCCCTGTGCGCTGTAGGCTATGACCGTCTGCGGAGTATAGAAGCTTTCCCGCGGCTCAAGCTCCCATAAAAAGCCGTTCGGATTTATTCCCTGCTGAACGCGCAATGAACCGAACTGGTCGACCTTTGCCGATGAGGAGTGATTTCCGCTGTAAATAAGCGACAATCCGTAAACCTCGCCTTTTTCCTCGTCCGCGCCTTCCCGCGCTATCATTATAAACGGATTTATCTGATGACCGCTTCCGCCGCGCGCGTTTTCCACTACAGCCTTCATGCCCTGTTTAAGCTGAGTGCGGTACATTTCGCGCTCTCTTGCCCATGCGCCTGTAAAGTATACTATCTCATAATCATCCATCGGCAGGTCGAGACTTGCCGAGCATGCGTTCATCAGATAAATCCGTT
>ERZ809224.1771-NODE-1771-length-14877-cov-11.969100_pt1 | contig 14877 bp, 14 predicted proteins | sample MGYA00520513_ERZ809224 | MGnify/ENA primary metagenome ERZ809224 (study PRJEB31576, sample SAMEA3212658) | Homo sapiens | biome: human-gut; feature: human gut; material: fecal | place: Sweden | collected 2012 ...
GCCCAGCTGCGCCGCCTGGGGGCGCAGGTGCTGGATGGCCGGCATTACGCCGATCAATTCGGCGATTACCCGGTCCAGATCCAGGCGCAGATGCACTGGGCCGTGGCAGACGCCCTGGCCCGGCGGGCCGGGGCAAGCAATGACATCTGGAGGGATTGACATGGCAAAAATCACTGTTCTCGTACCCGTTTACAACGAGCAGGCCTGCCTGCGCCGCTGTGTGGACAGCGTGCTGGCCCAAAGCTTTCGGGACTGGGAGCTGATCCTGGTGGACGATGGCTCCACGGATGACAGCCCTGCCATCTGCGATGCCTATGCCGCCGCAGACGGACGCATTCGGGTCATCCATCAGGCAAACAAGGGCTTCTCCGGGGCCAGAAACACCGGGCTCAAGGCCGTCCGGGGGGAATATCTAATCATGGCGGATGCGGACGACTACCTGGAGCCCAACGCCCTGTCCGTGGGCGTGGAGCGGATGGACAAGTACCATCTGGACCTGGTCATCGGCGGCTTTTACTGGACTATTTTCCGTGACGAAACCATCCTCAGCCAAACCCCGGTGGTCTGCGAGGAGGACTACTTCTTCCGCACTGTGGATATGCCTACCGCCGCCCCCTATATGTGGAATGTCTCACCATTTGCCGGCCCGTTTCACTACTGCGTGTGGAGCCGCGTCTACCGCACCAGCGTCATCCGGGATTTCGACATCCGCTTTGATGAGAACCTCTTCGTCCAAGAGGACGTCAAGTTCATGTACACCTATTTCCTGTATGCGGACCGCTGTATGCTCTCCAAAGAGCTGTTTTACCACTACTGCCGGCCCTGGGACAAAAACGACATTGCGGAAAAGCCCCAAATCAACCAGTACCAGTGCGTGGAGGAAAGCCTGGTGGTGGTGATCAAGGCGGGAGTTAAATTCAACTACCCAAAACGCTACCAGCAAAAGATCTACCAGCGCACCTACGACCATTTCATCAAGCTCTCGGAGAAGATCTTCCTGCCCTCCACCGGCCTGAGCCAGGCCCAGCAGCTCCACCATATACGGTGTATGGCGGACGGGTTTGCCTTCCGCTTCTTCTGCCGGGTGTTTGCGGCCACAGACCCCTTCTGGCGCAGTCTGGCCGAGGCTGTGGCCGCAGGGGATTACCAGGCCATTTTCCACCAGTGGCGGGACAAGTTGAGCGAAGGGGTCGCTCCCGCCGGCGAGTGAGCACAGGAGACCGCAATGAAGAAGATTATCTGCTTTGGCGACAGCCTGACCTGGGGGTATATCCCGGTGTCGGGCGGGCGCTATCCGGAAGGCGTGCGATGGCCCTCCCTTTTGGGTCAGTATCTGGACTGTACCGTGGTGGAGGAAGGGCTGAACGGGCGTACCAGCGTTTTCCGGGATCCCCTGGCCCCCTGGGGAACCGGGGCGGACTATATTCAGGCCTGTGTGCTCTCCCACCTCCCCGCGGATCTGCTGATCCTTATGCTGGGAACCAACGATCTAAAGACCTACCTGTGCAACTGTCCCGACGCCTGTGCGGGGGGCGTAGTCGCCGTGGCCAACCTGGCCAGAGCGGCAGCCCCGCAGCTGCCCATCCTCATCCTCGCGCCGCCCCCAATCGGCCGGCACATCACACAGCTGGATCCTGCCCTGGGCATGATGGCCCAGCTGAATGAGCAAAGCATCGAAAACTCCTGGAAGTTAGGAAACGCCATCCAGTCCAGGGCCCAGCTGGCGGGCTTTGCCTTCCTGGATACCGGGGCGTTCGTCTCCGCCTCCCAGGCCGATGCGGTCCACCTGGACGAACAGGGCCACCGCACCCTGGCCCAGGCGCTGTCCGGACAGATTGCAGACCTGTTCCCCGGATGGGTTCTCCCCTCAAATAATGCGCAGGATAAGATTAAAAAGAAAGAGGTAACAACATGAAACTCCAATGGAAAAAAACACTCTCCGCCCTGCTGGCCAGCGCCCTGCTCCTGTCTCTGCCGGCCTGCACCACCCAGCCCCCTGTGGGGGAGGAACCCAGCACTTCCGCGCCCCAATCCTCCCAGGATGACGTGATTAAGGTCAAGGCCGTTTTGGTCTCCGCCTCCAGCGAGGTCACCACCAACCAGGCCAATGCCATGTCCGACTACGCCGCCACCCAGGATAACGTGGACTTCTCTGTGGAGTATTACAATCAAAACGTGGCCACCATGGCCCAAATCATTGAGAACAGCATCACCGCTGGGGTGGATGTGCTCATCCTCCAGCCCCAGTCCGAGGGGGACTGTACCGAGGAGGTCACAAAGGCGGTCCAGGCCGGGATCAAGGTCCTGCTTTACTCCATTGACATCCCCGGCTCCGGCTACACCTATATGTGGGCGGAGGATAGCTTCGCTCTGGGCAAGCAGATGGGCGAGATCGCGGGAAACTGGGCCAACGAAAACCTGGTGGCCAACGGCCAGCCGGTCGTGGCCGCACTGGGCAATTACTCCGTCTCCCCAGTGGCCGTAGATCGCTATGAGGGACTGAAGGCCGGGCTGGAGGAAACCTGCCCCGAAGCGCAGATCGTGGGCGTGTATGAAATGGCCTACAAGGAAGAGGGGCTGGAGGCTGGCGAAAACATCCTTCAGGCCCACCCTGACACCAATCTGGTGCTGGGCATCAACGACCAGAGCACCATCGGTGTTTACGAGGCCTTTGTCAGCGCCGGGCGGGGGGATGAAACCATCGGGATGTTCGGCATCGACGGCACGGCGGAAGCCATGAAGCTGATTGCCGACGGCACCATGTTCAAAGCCACCCTCTACATCGCTGCCGACGAGGTAGCCGTAGACATGGTCAAAGCCGGCCTCGCCGCGGTGCGTGGCACCGATGACGCCCCAAAGGACCAGGTCATCTACTGGTCCGCTGAGGAGATCACCCCGGACACCGTGGAGCAATTCCGCCAGCTTTGGGCGGACTGATTCCCAACTGTACGCGTGGGGGCGGCCTTTGGGCCGCCCCCCTATGCAAAAAGGAGCAGTGATAGATCCCATGAATACGCCACAACCAATCCGCACCCCCTCCCCGGAGTATGTCCTGGAACTGCGGGAGCTGACCAAAACCTATGACGGCGTGGCGGCGCTGGATCACGTCAGCCTGCGGGTTCGCCGGGGGCAGGTCCACGCCCTGGTGGGGGAAAACGGAGCTGGAAAGTCCACCCTTATCAAGCTGATCACCGGCTCTGCCCAGCCAGACAGCGGCACGTTCCTCCTGGATGGGCGACCCTTTTCCGGGATCACCCCCCAGCAGGCAAAACAGCTGGGCATCGGTGTGATCTACCAGGAGAACAGCCTGGTCCCGGAGCTGAGCATCGCGGAAAACATCTTTCTGGAGGGGGGAGGGAGCGGCTTCCTCTTCCACCCCAGGCAGCTGGAGGAGCGGGCCGGACAGCTTCTGAGCGCGCTGGGCCTGTCCATGGATCCCCACCGGCGGAGCGCTGGGCTGAGCGTGGCCCAGGCCCAGTTCGTAGCCATCGCCCGGGTGGTAGCCCAGCGGCCAAAGCTGCTGATTTTAGACGAGCCTACCGCTCCTCTCACCAATCAGGATGCCCAGTTGCTGTTCCGGCAGATACAGGCCCTCAAAGCGCAGGGGACCACCATTATCTATATTTCCCACCGTCTCCATGAAATCTATCGTCTGGCGGATTACATCACCGTCCTGCGGGATGGGCGCTTGGCGGCCCAGGGGCCCGTCTCCGCCATCCCCCAGGGGGAACTGGTGCGGCTGATGGTGGGCCGGAAACTCTCGGAGACCTATCCTCTCCGCCGCGGGCACCCGGGGGAGCCGGTCCTCCGGGTGCGGGGACTGAGCGGGCACGGCGTGCAAAATGTCTCCTTCTTCCTGCGCAGGGGGGAAATCTTGGGTCTGGCAGGGCTGGTGGGCTCCGGACGTACCCGGGTACTGCAAATGCTCTTCGGCGCCAGCCGGCACCGCGCCGGGGATCTGGAAGTGGACGGCAGGCCGGAGGCGGTCTGTTCCCCCAGGCAGGCTATCCGGCTGGGGCTGGGCTTCGTCCCGGAGGACCGGAAGGGCCAGGGAGTGCTGCTGGAGCGCTCCATCCGGGATAACATCTCCCTGCCCATCCTGCGGCGCCTTTCCCGGTTCGTCTTTCTGGACCAGCGGCAGGAGCGGGAAACCGCGGAGAAATACCGGACCGCCCTGGACATCCGATCCCGATCCATCCGCCAGCTGGTCAAGACCCTCAGCGGCGGCAATCAGCAGAAAGTAGCCGTGTGCAAATGGCTGGCCAGCTCCTCCCACATTCTCCTGCTGGACGAGCCCACTCAGGGCGTGGATGTGGGGGCCAAGTACGAGTTGTATCAGTTGATGGATCAGCTGACCCAACAGGGAGTGTCCATCCTCATGGCCTCCTCAGAATTGGAAGAACTGATGGGAATGTCCGACCGCATCATTGTGCTGCACGAGGGGCGTATCTCCGGCGTGCTGGAAGATCGTAATCAGTTCACCCAGGAAAAAATAATGAGACTTGCCTCCGGACTGGAGGAAGGGAGGGCAGCAGTATGCTCCTAAAATTAAAACAGTACACCGTAGTCCTCCTACTGGTGGTGCTGATTGGATTCTTCTGCTTCACAGTGGAGGGCTTTGCCTCCTGGAGCAATCTATTTAACCTGCTGCGCCAGGCCGCCATTCTGGGTATTGTCTCGGTGGGAATGTCTTTCATCGTAATCACTGGGAATATCGACCTGTCGGTGGGGGCGCTGATCTCCCTGTCCTCCTGTGCCACGGCCCTGCTCATTACCCAGGCAGGGGTCTCGCCGGTGCTGGCCTGCCTGATCGGCGTAGCCCTGTCCACCGCCGCCATGCTGCTTAACGGGGTAATCATTCTGGTCACCCATATGCCGGCCATGCTGTGCACCCTGGCGGCCATGCAGATCTACCAGGGACTGGCCTATATCATCACCCGCTCCGCCCCGGTGCGCGGGCTGCCGGAGAGTATGCGTCTTTTGGGCCAGGGTTATCTGGGCCCCGTTCCGGTGCCCGTGGTTATCATGCTGGCCGTGTTTGTGCTGGGTCAGCTGTTCCTGTCTTACACCTACCCCGGGCGGCAGCTGTACGCAGTCGGCAGCAATCCGGAGTCCTCCCGGCTGGCTGGACTTTCGGTGGGGCGGGTGAGCCTGCTGGCCTTTGGCCTGTGCGGGGTTCTGGTGGGCCTGGCCGCCTGCATCCATATGTCCCGGCTGTTCGGCGGCTTCCCCGCCAGCACGGGGCTGGAGATGGAAGTGGTCACTGCCGTGGTAGTGGGCGGCGTGTCCTTCTCCGGGGGAAAGGGGAGCGTAAGCGGCGTCTTTTTCGGAGTGCTGCTCATGGGTGTGCTCTCCAATGGACTGGGCATCATGGGAGCCAGCACCAACACTCAGCTGGTCTTTAAGGGACTGGTGCTTATTTTGGTAGTGGGGCTGGACTGCTATCAGGCGTCCCACCCAACTAAGGCCGCCGCCTTGAAAAAGGAGGGAAAACACCTATGAAAACCGCAGTGATCACCGGGGCCTCCCGGGGACTGGGGGCGGAGATGGCCCTCAAACTGGGCCAGATGGGCTATCAGGTTGCACTCAGCTATCTACGCCCGTCCTCTAAGCCCCTTGCTGAGGCGGTGGCCGCTCAGATCACACGCCAGTACGGCATGGACGCTTTCGCCTTTGAGAGCGACGTGGCCAGCTATGACAGCTGCCGCGCCTTCCTGGATGCAGCGGCACAGCGGTTTGGTCCGGAGCTGCACGCCCTGGTCAACAATGCCGGCATCACAAACAACCTCAGCTACACCCGGATCACCTGCCCGCAGTACAGCCGGCTCCTGGCAGTGGACCTGATGGGGACCATGCATATGTGCCATTTGGCGTTGCCCCGGATGCTGGATCACGACGCCTGTGTGGTAAACATCTCCTCCGTCAACGGCCTGACTCCCTCAATTAACCAGGCCGACTACTGCGCAGCCAAGGCTGGCGTCATCGGCCTGACCAGGGCCCTGGCTCTGGAGTATGCGCAGCGCCGGCTGCGGGTGAATGCCATCGCCCCCGGTCTGATCATGACAGATATGGTCCGGGGGGTCAATCAGGAAGAATTGCGGGCCGCCGCGGCCACCATCCCCATGGGCTACATCGGCCAACCCGCCGACGTAGCCGGTTGTCTGGAATATATACTTACTGCCCGGTATCTGACCGGGCAGACCATCTCCCCCAACGGCGGTTTTGTGATGCCGTGAGGGATTTGCGCAGCTGGTAGAATTTAGGAGGGATCAAATGGCAAGCACAAAAGAGGGAAAAATAGCTGTCGTCACCGGCGGCGCCAATGGAATTGGCAGATCCATCTGCCGGCAATTGGCCCTGGATGGGTTTTCTGTGGCCATACTGGACCGGGACGGAGACAGTGCGCTGGCGCAGATAGAACAGCTGCAGGAACTGGGGGCCGATGGGGCCGCCTTTCTCTGCGACCTGTCCCAGCCGGAGCAGATCCAGGCCGCCTTTGATCAGGTCATGGCCCGCTTCGGCCGGATCGACGCGCTGGTGAACAATGCGGGGGTGGGTGGATACCTCTCCTGGATGGAGATGAGCATGGAGCAGTGGCACCGCTTTACCCGGGTCAACTGCGACGCTCCCTTCCTGTGCATACAGCGCACGGCCCAGGAGATGGTGCGGCAGAACATCCAGGGCCGGATTGTCATTGTGCTCAGCCAGGCAGCAATGAATCAGGACGAGGACATTGTCACCCCATACGGCACCTCCAAATGGTGCGCCAGGGGGCTGATGCGCAGCGCCGCCGCGGCCCTCAAGCCCTATGGGATCCTGGTCAACGGCGTCTGCCCAGGCACAGTCTGGACCCCCATGATGGAACGCTTCTGCCAGGAGTATGTGGCCTCGGGCAGCGGCACCCGGGAGGACTATCTAAAGTTTATCCAAGGGCTGTATCCCACCGGCCGCCTGCAGACCGGCGAGGACATTGCGGCGGCCTGTTCCTTTTTGATCCAGCACAGCGGCCGCATCACTGGGCAGTCCCTGCTGGTGGCCGGCGGCATCGTATCTGTATGAGGAGGTGATGAGACATGGGAGAAAGCAAACGGACGGTCCTGGTCCTGGGCGGAAGCTCCGGGGCTGGGCGTGCCATTGCCCTGGAACTGGCCCGAAGCGGCTGGGCCGTAGGCGTGGCCGGCGGCGTGCCGGAGTTTGCAGAGCAAACTGCCATCGACATCCGCCAAGCAGGGGGGCAGGGCTGTGCCTTCCCGGTATGCCTGCCCCGCGAAGAGTCCATTGATGCCCTGTTTGCAGCCTTTCTCGCCCGGTTCGGAAGGCTTGACGGATTGGTAGCCGCCGAAATGGTCGACGATCCCGGGAGCTTTCTGGCGCTGCCGCTGGAGCAGTGGCAGCGCACTCTGCGCTTCAATGTAGACGGCACCATCCTGTGCTGCCAGCAGGCAGCCCGGCAAATGCTGGCTCAGGGTCGGGAAAATGGCCCTTACTCGATTCTTCTTCTCCTGTCCGCACGGGGGTGTAGTCAAGATGGGAATGACGCGGCCTTCTGCGCATCCAACTGGGCCCTGCGCGGCCTGATGCGCCACCTGGCCCGGAACCTGGCCGCAGGCAACATTACGGTGAATGCCCTGGCCTGGGAGCAGGGCGCCGGCTGGCAGGGGCTGGCCCAGACCGCCCAATACCTGCTCTCCCCTCAGGCGGCCAACGTAACCGGGATGACCCTTCTCGACGGTGACGGCGCCCTGATGGCCTGAGCCAATCTCTCTCACTTTGGAGGAAATTATGCCAAATTATTATGACTTTCCTGCGGTTCAAACCTATACGCTGGGCTGTGGGGCCATCAAAGAGCTTTTCCGCCTCACCAGAGGATATGGCCGCCGCTATCTCATCATCTTGGACCGGCACGCCAAGGGGCAGATCGCCCGGGACATCCAGTGGGGGCTCGATCACCCCTCCAGTCAGCCCGCCATTCTGGCCGACAACCTGATTGGCCGCGCCCCCGGGCTGCTGGACAGCCTTCAGCGTCCACAGAAGGACACCCCTCCGGCACCGGAGTACCAATTCTTTTCCCTCACTGACAGGGTGTGCTGTCAGGACAGCGCCCGCCGCCTGGGGCAAATCATTCGGGACAGTGGCGCACAAATCGTGGTGGCGGTGGGTGGAAGTAAGTGCCAGGATCTGGTGCGGGCAGCTCTCCATTTCGTGGGAGACGGATACCTGCGGCCAAAACTGGTGCTCTGCCCCACCGTGCTGGCTTCCAACGCCAGCACCAACGGGATGTCCGTCCTGTATGACCAGGACGGCAGACAGATGACCGACTTCTGGAGCCTGCCCCTAATGCCCGAGTGCGTCATTGTGGACACAGGGCTTTTGATTCAAACCCCCGTGGCCACCTTTGTGGCCGGAATCGGGGATCAGCTGGCCTCCAGCGTGGAGGCCCTGCACACGCTCAAGGCCACTGGCGAGGCAACTGTTTGCGACCCGCTGTGCATCGCCCATCACCAGGCCGTGCTGGAGGTACTCATGCGCCATTCCGCCGCCGCGGTGCAGGCCATGCGGCGCGGGGAAATCACCCCGGAGTTTGAATGGGTCTGTCACGCCCTCACCCGTTATACCGGACCCCAGTTGGCCGTTGCCACCTCCTATTTTGCCCACATCTTGGACGAGGCTCTGATTGCAATTCCCGCTGTTGCCCAGCGGATGCACGGGGAAGTGGTGGCCTTCGGTGTGCTGGCAGAGATGGCGGTCTTTGGAACACCGGAAAGGATCAGGCCGCTGGCCGCGCTCTATCGCCAGATCGGTCTGCCCACCACCCTGACTGAGCTGGGTGCAGAGAACTGCGGCTATGAGGACCTTCTGTGCTGCTGCCAGCAGGCCGCAGACAAAATCATGGCAAGCCGCGCACTGATCCACTGGAGACCGGAAGAGATGGCCCGGGCTGTGCTGGAGGCAGATCGTCTGGTTCAATCTGGCTGACAGGCTGCGTTCCCTAATTCAGTAAGTGCTGGGCCTTTCCCAGCAACAGATGTGGTGAACCTCTTTCCAACACTGGCAGGCAAGGGTCATACTTTATCCGCATATAAGAAGAAATCGAAAGATCAAATCACCGGATCCAATCTTTCCGATATTTTATGTGAGCTTCCGGAAGAAGCTGAGCGCGTCGGTGCGTTGCCCGTTTTGCCACACCTCGAAGTGGAGGTGGTTTCCGGTAGAGTTCCCGGTGGTGCCTACATAGCCAATCACCTCGCCCTGCTTGACCTCCTGGCCTGCCACCACACAGATGGAGGAACAGTGGGCATACAGGGTTTCGTAGGTGTCGTTGTGGCGCACTTTGATGTAGTACCCGTACCCGCCGCCCCAGGAGTCTATCCCGTTGGCGATGGTGACGACGCCATCCGCCGCCGAAAGGATGGGGGTGCCGCCCGGAGCGCCGATGTCGGTGCCGCTGTGGTAGTCGATCTCCCCGGTAAAGGGATCCGCCCGGTAGCCGAACCAAGAGGTAATGGTGTAGCCCTGAGGCAGCGGCCATTGGAAGATGCCTGTTCCTTCCCAGTCGGTATTGGGGTCTATGATTTGCCCGCCGCCGCTGACGTAACCGCCCAGCAGTTCGGCCCACAGGTTTTCATTTTCCGGCTCTGTCATTAGGGCCAGGTATTCGTTCTGCCGGTCATTGAAGCTGTACTGCCGGGCCATTTCCTCCGGTGTTTTGTGGGTGATGGTGATTTCCAGAATGGTTTCCGTCACCGTTTCCGTGCTGGTAACCTCGTTTCCATGCTCATCTGTGGAAGTCACCTCCACAGAACTGCTCTCCGTGCGGGTGGTGTAGCTGATGGCATTCATCTCCCACATGATACTTCGCAGTTCATCCACCTGGGCATCATCCAGCGAGGCCACCTGGGAGCCATCTTCCACGCCCGTCACTTTTGCGGAAAATACCGCGAGGACATCTTCCCAATTGACAGACAGTATCCCGTCGTTGGAGGTGATCTCCTGCCTGTCGTGGGGGTTGGCGGCTTCGATCTCCTGAATGTACGCCTGGTATTCTCCGTTGAGGTCAGCCACCGCCTGGGCCACGCTGGTCCCTGTCCCAGTGGACTCTGAACCGAAGAACAGGCCGAAGCAGGAGCCGACAATCAAAGCAATCAGGCATATCAGCAGGATAATTACCACAGCAACCCAGCCCCCCGCGGCGATGGCGGCAATCAACCCCTTCACCGCCGCAATGGTCGCTTTTATAGCTGTGGCAGTCACCTTAACAGCGGCCTTGACCCCAGTAACCGTCGCTTTCGCTGCGGCTCTGGCGGCATGGGCGGCTGCCCTTGCCGCTTTTGCGGTGGCCTGGGCTGTTCTCCGCTCCACCTTAGCGGATCTCTGCGCGGTCTTGACGCTTTTGGCGCCCTGCCTGGCTCCCTTCAGGGTTCTGTTGGCTGTCTTTACCGCTTTTGCCGGCTTCCCTTTGACACCCTTCCCCACGGCGTTCTTGGTCTTGATTTTGGAGGCCGCACTCTTGGCGGCCTTTTCCGATTGGGATGCGGCTTGGGAGGCGGAATCCTCGGCCCGCTTGCGTATGCGGGCTATCTCACGTTTCTCCCGTACCTTTTTGGCGGTGGTCTGCGCCAGCTTTTTGCCGCCCCGATAGGTCAGATCCGCCCCCTTCTTGGCAATGCTCTCTATGCCGGACAGCATCTGATCCCCGGCAGTATTGGCCGGGGCGTTGAAGGATTCCCCCTGCTGGCTGGCGAAGGGCGTTTCCTTTATCTCGGAAACGGATTTCTCCTTGGACTTCAGCCATAAATCCTTCATGGCGGTTTTCGGGGCTTTGGCCGCACGCTCCAGCAGCTTGGGCTTGCCGCCTTCCGGTTTGGTCTTGATTTCTTTCAAAAATGCACCTCCTGTGATATACTATAAAAGGCAAGGGCCATTGAATCGCAACGGAGCAGGTCACCATGTTAACCTTGTGCGAAACTAAATGCCACTTTTCACTTGCCGCTGGAATTAATCTTTGCATTTTACGAAATTGAAATAAAACGTCTTGATATTTTAGCGTAATTGCGCTAAAATAATAACGTGGAGGTTGATGTTATGAAAATGATTAGACCTGTTTCTGATTTGAGAAATAATTTTGCTGATATTTCAAAGACTGTGCATGAAACCGCTCAACCTGTTTTTTTGACAAAAAATGGTTACGGCGATATGGTTGTTTTGAGTATGGAGGCATTTGAAAACCTGCAATTTGAGAGCGAGGTATATTTCAAGCTGCAGGAGGCTGAGAGAGAGGCCAAACTGACGGATCAGCGTTATTCTTCCAAAGAGGTGCTGAAAGCGATGAAGGCCGCTATTGGGGGGGAACCGGTTGTATAAATTAGAGTATTTGCCTGTTGCCCGAAAAGATATGCTTGAGATCGTGCGGTATATCAGCGGGGAACTGCAAAACCCGGATGCGGCGGATCGTCTGGCGGTGGAGCTGGTTGATGCAGCGGAGAGTGTGCTCACATTCCCGTATGCAACTTCGGCCTGCCAGACGATCCGTCCATTGAAACATGAGTACCGAAAAATCTTGGTGCAAAATTATCTGATGTTTTATTGGGTGGACGAAGAAAAAAAGCTGGTGACGGTCGCTCGTGTAGTCTATGCAAAACGGGATTATGGCCGGCTGTTGGAGTGATGGGAATGGGGAAGTTAGTTGAAGTTACGCTGGAGATCGATGCGGAGCTGAAAGAACAGGCAGAAAAGGTCTGCTTGGAAAATGGCCTGACTTTGGAAGCGGCGACGGTTTTATTTTTTGAAGAAACCGTCCGCCTTGGAAGATTACCTTTTGATCTTGATGAAGATATGAAAAAGTACATAGCAGAGCAGTCAGGCAAACCCGCCAATGACAGCGCGGGGAGTGTGAAGGTATGAAAACGATCCAGCAGATAGCACACGAGATAGGGATATCAAAGACAGTAGTAAGTAAGCAAATCGCAAACCTGGCTTGCGATTGATAAACGCCAGAAAGCCTTAATAAAACAGGCTTTTTCTGAAAAATCGCAACCTGTGCAAAGGGGATTCTTATAAACAGAGGGACGAAGGAGGCCCCCTGGGAAATGACAGATTCATGGATGTTACACCCCCCTCAGCGCTTCATCCGGCTTGGTGGTCATCAGCTGATACAGGCGGGTGTTGCGGGGGAAGCTGTTCTCGAAGGGAACGATGTTTCCGGCGCAGCGGATAAGCCCGCAGCCCGCCGGCACATTGGTGATGTACCCCAGCTGGGTGTCGGAGATGTGCAGGAGGCCCGCCAACTCATCACGGTCTGTGGCGGATTGATTCAGCAGGATGAGGAATTCGCTGTTCGCCAGCATGAGGCGGGCGGTATCGGAACGGAGCAGTTCCTCTACATTCTGCGTCAGCCCTGTCACAAGGCCGTTGTACTTGCGGATGCGCTTCCACAGCTTGTAGAAAAAGTCTGCGCTGTACTGGTAGCGGAACAACAGGTAGAACTCGTCGGCAAACACCCAGGTGGTCTTGCCCTTCTTCCAGTTCTGAATCACCCGGTTGAAGATGGCGTCCAGGGTTACCAGCATCCCAATGGGCATGAGCTGCTCCCCCAGCTCCCGGATATCGTAGCAGAGGATGCGGGCCTTGGTGTCCACATTGGTGGGCTGGGCAAAGGTGTTCAAACTGCCGGTGATGAACAGCTCGGAGGAAAGGGCCAGCCCCCTGGCCTCCGGCTCCGGCTGCTTCAGGAGGGAATGGTACAAATCCTTCAGGGTAGGTACTTCGCCTTGGTAGTTGTTGGCCATGTATTCCCGGTACACGTCGTAGGCGCAGCGGTCCAGGATGGACTTCTCCTTGGCTGACACGCCCCCAGCGCCCACCAGCTGCTCAAATAGGGAGAGGATGAACTCGGACTTTTCTATCAGCGGGTTGCGCTCATCCCCATAGGCTTTGTCCATGTCCAGCGCATTGATGTGGGTATCGGAAGAGGCCGACACCCGGATCACCTCGCCGCCCAACGCTTCCGTCAGGAAGCCGAATTCGGATTCGGGGTCCAGGATGAGGATATCGTCATCGGTGGACAGGGCGATGCTGACGATCTCCTCCTTGGCGGAGAAGGATTTGCCGGAGCCGCTGACACCCAACCGAAAGCTGTTCCCGTTGAGGAGCCTGCGGCGATCCGCCACAATCATGTTCTTGGAAACAGCGTTCTGCCCGTAGTAGATGCCGCCGCCCTGGAGAATCTCCTGGGCGCGGAAGGGAATCAGCACCGCGGTGCTCTCAGTGGTCAGGGTGCGCAGGGCATGGATCTTCCGCAGTCCATAGGGCAGAACGGTGTCCAGACCGTCCTTCTGCTGCCAACGCAGCGTGCTCATCTGGCACAGATGCTTTCGGGCCACAGTGAGGATGGTCTCGGTATCCGAGTCCAGCTGCTCCTTGGTGTCGGCCAGATGCACCAGCGTTACCAGGCCGAACATCATCCTTTGGTCCCGGTTGGTGAGGTCGTCCAGCATCTCCTTGGTTTCCTTCCTCTGCTGCTCCATATCGTAGGGCAGCACGGCGGAGAAGTTATTGGCGGCGTTCTGTTTCCGCTGCCAGTTAGCCGCATTGGTTTCCACACCCAGCAGCTTGTTCTGGATCTCCCGCACCGCTTCGTCGGTGGGGACCGGCAGGACGTCGATGGACAGTATGAGGCTGCGGTCCATGTCGCAGAGCTCGGCAATCATGGAGTCTTTGATGTAGGTGGCGTAATCCTGCAGGTAGAGCACCCGGCCCCATCGCTCATCGATGCGGAAGTGGTCCTTCTGAAATTCCATGGAGTCAGGGCAGAGCCAATCCTTGAAGCTGTGGCCTTTCTTCATGTGCTCTCGCAGGTCGAAGGCAAAGGCCGCAGGCTCCGAACCCTTGAAGAAATCCCGGAACAGCTGCAGCCTGGCGGCGGCGTCCAGTTCCCGCCCCACCGAGGAAAGCTGAGACAAGTGATTGATGAGGTTCGTGCCTACACGGGAGAAATAGGTGCGGGCCTCATCGATATTCCGCTTGGCTGCCGTGATAGTGATGTAGCGGTCCTGCACCACGCTGTTGTTGGTTCCGGTAACCTTGGAGAGCAGCATTTCATTGTACTCCCTGCGGAAATGGTCCAGGCCGTCCTCCCGCATGGGGAGCAGCAGGGATTTCTCAAACTGCGCCTTGTCAATCCGCCGGTTGTGGATGGTGATTTTGGAGCTGGCCCCGGAATCCAGAGCGTTGAGGAGCTCTGAATAGTCCAGGAACATGGCGGTCTTATCGTCCTTGCTGGCAATGCTGTAATTGATGTCCGTAAAGGAGAAGGTTTTGGAGAACCGGCTCCCCACCTGAAAAATCCCATCCGGCCAGATGCGCTGGATGGGGATTGCGTCCTGTACGGACTTGGGGATTTTGAATTTCTCCTTTTCCAACTTCGTTGCTTTGGTAAGCGTTTTGATGATAGGCATCCGTCCTTTCAATGGGAGAAATTTATAATTATTGTTCTTTCCCAGCTGGTGGCTGGGGCCTGCGGCTTTTGCGTTTTCGGGGAGGCTTTTCTCCCTCCGCAATGGCTTCCTCCATTGCCTCGTAGTAGAGGCTGTCAGATTGAAACACCAGCTTCTTCGGGTACAGAAATTCCGACTTAAACCAGGCCCAGGCCAGCTTTTCGGCGGTCATGCCATGGTACTTGAAAAAGCCGCAGGCGGCAAAGGGCGCAGCCCCAAGGATGCACATCCAGCCCACTTCCTCGCTCCCCACAAAGGGGCGCAGGCCGAAGTAGATGCCCACTGCTACACCTACCGCCAGAAGGGAGCAGAGAAACTGCCTGGTGGAGAGCCCGAAAAAGATGGACTCCTGGTAATCCCGTATTTCCTTTGGCACTTTTACTTC
>ERZ809224.1779-NODE-1779-length-14810-cov-9.345103_pt1 | contig 14810 bp, 14 predicted proteins | sample MGYA00520513_ERZ809224 | MGnify/ENA primary metagenome ERZ809224 (study PRJEB31576, sample SAMEA3212658) | Homo sapiens | biome: human-gut; feature: human gut; material: fecal | place: Sweden | collected 2012 ...
AGCTCCACCCCCGCCAGAAAGCCGGAGGCGGTGGACTCCACATAGCCCTCCACCCCGGTGATCTGACCGGCAAAAACAATCCGCTCGCTGCCCCGAACCCGGTAATACCGGTCCAACAGCCGAGGGGAGTCCAGATAGGTGTTCCGATGCATTACCCCATAGCGCACATACTGGGCGTTTCTCAGGGCGGGGATCATGGAAAACACCCGCTTCTGCTCCCCCCACTTCAGGTGGGTCTGAAAGCCCACGATGTTGTACAGCGTGCCCTGAGCGTTGTCCCGGCGCAGCTGCACCACGGCGTAGGGCTCCCGCCCCGTCCGGGGATCGGTGAGCCCCCTGGGCTTCAGCGGGCCGAAGCACAGCGTTCGCTCCCCCCGGCGGGCCATCACCTCCACCGGCATGCAGCCCTCGAACACATTTTTGTCCTCGAAGCCATGGACCTCCGCCTCCTGGGCGGCGCACAGCTCCCTCCAAAAGGCCAGATACTCCTCCTGGCTCATGGGGCAGTTGATATAGTCGTCGCTCCCCTTTCCATACCGGGAGCCGAACCAGGCGTGGTCCATGTCCACGCTCTCAAAAGTGACGATGGGGGCGGCGGCGTCAAAGAAGTTCAGGTATCGGCTGTCGGGGAACAGCGCCCCGATGGCCTGGGACAGCCCGTCCGAGGTCAGTGGCCCGGTGGCGATGACCACCTCCCCATCGGGGATGGCGGTCACCTCCCCCTCTGCCACGGTGATGTTGGGCTCCTCCCGGATGGCCCGGGTGACTGCCCGGGAAAATCCCTCCCGGTCCACTGCCAGAGCGCCCCCCGCCTCCACCCGGGTCTGGTCGGCACAGCGCAGGATCAGGGAACCGCAGCGGCGCAGTTCCTCCTTGAGCAGTCCCACCGCGTTTTCCAGCTGATCGGACCGCAGGGAGTTGGAGCACACCAGCTCGGCGAAATCCCCGCTGTGGTGGGCGGGGGTCATCTTCCGGGGCTTCATCTCCCGCAGGGTGACAGGGATCCCCCGCCGGGCCAGCTGCCAGGCCGCCTCGCAGCCCGCCAGCCCCGCACCGATGACGGTAACAGGTTGTATCTTCTCTTGCATATAAACGGTTCCTCTTACTTGGGAGTATCAGTGCGGCCTAAGAGATAGTCCGTGGTCACGCCAAAATAGTCGGCCAGGGCGACCAACCCCTCATAATCCGGCCTGCGCCGGCCGGATTCATAATATTGATAGGAACGCACTTCGATCCCGAGATGTGCCGCTACATCGCTTTGCTTCAATCCCAGCCTATTGCGTTCACTTTTGATTCTCTCTGAAAATTTAACCACAAAAACACCTCAGCGCCACTTGACACGAACATTTTGACTGTGTATAATACAGTCATATTGTTCGTATTTCTGAATGGAGTGACTAAAATGACAGCTTGGATGGACCTGTTAGCACAATATGCCCAGAGCGACCTTATGCCGGGCTACCTATGCCGGGACCGGGAGTATCAGGATGCCAAAGACTGCGCCCAGAAACAGGAGCAGTCCCTGCGCGCTTGCCTCACCCCGGAACAAACCCAAATCCTGGACAATCTACTGGGAGAACAGCAGATCGTCCACTGGGCCATGATGGACGCCGCCTTCCAGGCGGGGTTTTCCCTGGCCATGGAGCTGAACCGGGTCTGAGTTTATTCCTCCGCCTTTTTTTTCGCAGCAGCCTTCTTCTCCGCGGTCTTCTTGGCGGCGGCTTTTGTACCGGACGCAGCCTTCCTGGCTGTGGTCTTTTTCACCGTGGCCTTCTTGGCCGACGTCTTTGTGGCGGCCGTCTTTTTTGCCGCCGTTTTCTTTCCGGCAGCCTTCTCCGCCGGGGCGGCCCCCTCGGCGGCGTCGGCGTTCTTCTTCACATAGCCGCCCCGCTTCTCCTCCGGGGTGAAGTTGGAGCAGTCAGGGTTGATGCAGAAAGGCCGCTTGAACCCCCGGCCGGACTTCTTGAACATGGTCTGGCCGCACACGGGGCAGTTGTCCTTCACCGGCACATCCCAGGTCATGAAGTCGCACCGCTTGGACTCGTCCTTGCTGTTGAGATGCTCGCAGCAGTAGTAGGTGTACTGCTTGTTGGTCTTCTTGCTCATCCCAGTGCGCTTGACCAGCCGGGCGCCGCACTTGGGGCACTTACCAGGCATCTCCACCACCAGCGGCATGGTGAAGTTGCACTCTGGCCAGCCGGGACAGGCCAGGAACCGGCCGAACCGCCCGGACTTGATCACTAAGTTACGTCCGCACTGGGGACAGATCTCCTCGGTCACCTCGTCGGGCACTTTGATTCGCTCCCCGTCCAGGTCGCTCTCCGCCTTATGCAGCTCCGCATCAAACTCCTGGTAGAAGTCGCCCAACAGCTGCTTCCACTGGACCTCGCCGGACTCCACCTTGTCCAGCTCGCCCTCCATCTGGGCGGTGAAGTCCGGGTCCACGATGTCGGGGAACTTATCCTTCATCAGCCCGGTGACCACCTCGCCCAAGGGGGTAGGCCGCAAATGGCGGCCCTCCTTGACCACGTACTCCCGGTCGGTGATGGTGGAGATGGTGGGGGCGTAAGTGGACGGACGGCCGATCCCCCGCTCCTCCAGGGCCCGGATGAGGGTGGCCTCGGTATACCGGGCGGGGGGCTGGGTGAAGTGCTGGGCGCTGTCCAACCTGTTCAGCCGCAGGGACTCCCCCTCCTTCAGGTCGGGCAGCGGGGACTGGGGCTTCTCCTCCTCGTCGTCCCGGCTCTCCTCATACACCGCGGTAAAGCCGTTGAACTTGATGGAGGAGTGGTTGGCCCGGAACTGGTAGCCGGCGGACTCCACCTCAATGGACACGCTGTCATAGACGGCGGCCGCCATCTGGCAGGCCAAAAACCGGCTCCAGATCAGCTTGTACAGCCGGTACTGCTCCCCAGTGAGATCCTTTTTGATCTGCTCCGGGGTAAGGTTCACGTCGGAGGGCCGGATGGCCTCGTGGGCGTCCTGGGCGTTGCCCTTGGCCTTGAACCGCCGGGTCTTCTCGGGGTAATACCTCTCCCCGTAGCGGCCCACGATAAAGGACTTGGCCGCGGCCAGCGCCTCCTCGGACAGGCGCAGGGAGTCGGTACGCATATAGGTGATAAGACCCACGGTTCCCTCTCCCTCGATGTCCACCCCCTCATAGAGCTGCTGGGCGATGGACATGGTACGCCGGGGAGTCATGTTCAGCTTGCGGGAGGCTTCCTGCTGGAGGGTGGAAGTGATGAACGGAGGGGCGGGATTGCGGTTCTTGTCCTGCCGCTTCACGGAAGTCACCCGGAAGTCAGAACCCTTTACAGTCTCTGCCACAGCGTCCACTTCCGCCTTGCTGCCCAGCTCCATCTTCTTCCCCTTGCCGTAGAACTCCGCCTGGAAGTCCCCCAAATTGGGGGCAATCCGGGACAGGTCTGCGATGAGGGACCAGTACTCCTTAGGCTGGAAGGCACGGATCTCCTCCTCCCGCTCCACCACAAGCCGGGTGGCCACCGACTGAACCCGGCCGGCGGACAGGCCCCGGCGGATCTTCTTCCACAGCAGCGGGGAGAGCTGGTAGCCCACGATGCGGTCCAGCACCCGCCTGGCCTGCTGTGCGTCCACCAGGTTCTGGTCGATCTGCCGGGGATGGGCGATGGAGTCCTGCACTACCTTCCGGGTGATCTCGTTGAAGGTGACCCGGAAGGTCTTGTCCTTGGGTACGCCCAGCACGGACTGGAGGTGCCAGGAGATGGCTTCCCCTTCCCGGTCCGGGTCGGTGGCCAGGTAGACCATGTCGCTGGCCTTGGCGGCCTTCCGCAAGTCCTTGATGGTCTCTTCCTTTGCCTTGATGTCCTGGTAGTCAGGCTCGAAGGTGGTCACGTCCACCCCCAGTTTGCTCTTGGGCAGGTCCCGGACATGGCCCATAGACGCCTTCACCTGAAAGTCAGGCCCCAGGTATTTCCCGATGGTCTTGGCCTTGGCTGGGGATTCCACAATCACTAAATGTTTTTTCGCCATAACGATCCTTTACTCCATGTTCAATCTGACTGTCAGACGGTAGCGCTTTCCGCTCTCCTCCCGGGCATAGCCCTGCACCTGCAGGATGGTCAGCGCGGACAACACCCGACGCACCGGCAGCTGGGTCTGTTCCACCAGGTCGTCCGCCTTCCTGGCCCCCTCCGCCAGTGCCAGCAGCACAGTCTGCTGGTCGTCAGTCAGTTTATCCCTGCATTCCTTCCAGTCAATATATGCCTCCCGGTCTGGAATGTCAACCTCTTTTTTCTCCCCCGGCCGGGATTTCGCCGGGGGTTCCGACCGGGGGTGCTTCGCGTCCCGGGCCCCCTCCAGCCGCTGCCGGCGGACCTCCGGATCCATTTGTTCCCGGTTCCCCAGCCGCTGAGGAAACCGGTCCACGAACTCGCACAGCACATCCTCGGCATCCAGGATCAGCTTGGCCGCCCCCTCCTGGATCAGGCGGTTCGTCCCCTCACTGCACGGCGCATCCCATGGGCCGGGGACAGCGAACACCTCCCGGTTCTGCTCCAAGGCGTGAGCCACGGTGTGCAGCGTCCCGCCGGAGCAGGGGCTTTCCACTGCGATCACGCCCACGCTCAGGCCGCTGATGATCCGGTTGCGAACAGGGAATAGGCCTCCCTTGGGCTCCGTTCCCGGTGGGTTCTCTGAGATCAGAGCGCCGGCTGCGGCCACATCCTCAAACAAATAGCGGTTCTCCTTGGGATAGATCACATCCACACCGCCGGCCAGCACGGACACCACCGATCCCCCCGCCTGAAGAGCACCGCGAATCGCTGCAGCGTCAATACCCTGGGCAATACCAGACACCAGCAAGGCGCCCCGCCGGGTCAGATCCATGGCCAGCTGAGTGGCCGTGCGGATACCGTAGGGAGTAGCCGACCGGGTACCTACCATTGCGATGGCTACCTCCTCATCAAAGGCGATGGGCTTGCCTTTCCAGTACAGGACCAGAGGAGGTTGATGAACAGCGGCCAGCCGCTCCGGGTACATGGCATCCTGCATGGTGAGAACCTGGATCCCTAGACGGTCACAGTCCCCCAAAATCCGATCCGCATCGTCCAGAGATTTGTCCTCCATTGATCGTCGCGCCTCATCCGAGAGCCCTTCAACTAGCCGGTATTCCCCCTGGTCAGAAAAATATGCGCCCTCCGGAGAACCAAAATGATTGAGTACTGTCAGAAGCTGTTGCCCTGCCAATCCCCTGCGGGTGGTCAGCCAAAGCCAATATTTCAGGTTTGACATGTCCTCTCACCTCATCTCATCTTCATCACAGCTTGTCTTTTCCCATCTCCCAGAGCACCACCGCCGCAGCTACCGCCGCGTTGAGCGACTCACAGCGCTCAGCCATAGGAATGCGGATGGTGCCCGCGCACAGCGCCAAAGCCTCCTGGGAGACGCCCCGCCCCTCACTGCCGATGACCACCGCGCTCCGGCTCAAATCCGTCTTCCGCACATCCAGGCAGGGCTCGCTCAATGCCGCGGCGTACAGAGGGATGGCAGCCCGGGCCAGCCCAGAGGCGGCCTCCGCCATCCCAGACTCATAGGCCGGCAGTCGGAACACCGCCCCCATGGTGGCCCGCACCGTCTTGGGGCTCCACGGGTCCGCGCATCCGTTGCATAGGATCAGCCCGTCAGCGCGGAAGGCGTCCGCTGCACGCCAGATGGTGCCCACATTGCCAGGGTCCTGCACCCCGTCTAAGATCAGATACCTGTCTCCTGTCAGGGCCTCCGGCATCGTCTGCCGGGGAATTCTGGAAAGGAAAAGAATTCCCTGGGGTGCTCTGGTGTCAGCCATGGTCTCCAGCAAATCCGGAGGAACCTCGACCACCCGCGTCTGAGGCGGCAGAGGAGGAAGCTCCACACCCTGCACACAGATCACGGTATCCGGCGTCCCATTCCAGCGCAGCGCTTCCTGAAGAAGCTTGGGGCCTTCGCCCAGCAGCATGCCCTCCTCCCGCCGGGCGGCACGCTGATCCCGCAGCCGCTTCACCCGGGAAACCAGGGGGTTGCTCCGGCTGGTAATCCGCTCCCGAATCATTTCCCGCACAGTGCAGTGATGTCCTCATCACGGCCTAGCACGATCAGCTTATCCCCCTCTGCCATGACCCAGTCCGCGCCGGGTGCCACGTTGAACACACTGCCCCGGCGGATGGCAATCACGTTCACCTTATACTTAGCCCGCACGTCCAAGTCCCGGAGGGTCTGCCGTGCCCAGCCGGAGGGGATATCCACCTCTACAATGGCAAACTCCGGAGACAGCTCAATAAAGTTGAGAATGTTGGAACGTGCCAGCCCCTGGGCCGTCTTGATGCCCATCTCATGCTCCGGGAAGACCACCAGATCCGCGCCAATCTTCTCCAGCAGGCGCTGGTGGACATGACTCTGGGCCTTGCAGATCACTTTGGGTACGCCGGCCTCCTTCAGGCGCATGGTGATCAGCGCGCTGCTGCCCACATCGTCGCCCACGGTGACCACGGCGCAGTCATAGTCCTGTACGCCGATGGCCTGGAGCACCGCCGGGTCCCGGCCGTCCCCCGTCACCGCATGGGTGACGTAGTCCGCAATGCTCTGTACATTCTCACTCTTGACGTCCATAGCCAGCACATCCTTGCCCACGGCGTACAGCTCTCTGGCCACAGCGGTTCCAAATCTGCCCAATCCGATCACGATAAAATTCTGCATAGTAATTTTCCCTTACCTTTCCAATCTTATTTTGGTCCCGTTGTCTTTTGATCTGATCAGCCGATCATCACATCGGCCTCAGGGTAGCTGATCTTGCTCTTAGCCGGATTCTGAGCCAGGAATGCCAAGGAGAAGGACACAAAGCCCACCCGGCCTAGATACATTAGGATGATGAGTATGATATGAGACGCCGTCCCCAGGCTCGGGGTAATACCGGTAGTCACGCCCACCGTGGCCATGGCAGACGCCGTCTCATAGGCCGCCGCCAGATAGGGCACATCATCCAGCACCGCAATGGCAATGGATGCGGCCAGGAAGAGCATCATCACCGCCAGCAGCAGAGTCACGGCAGACAGGACCTTCTGCTGAGGAATGGTGCGGCCCCGGATGGTCACCGTCTCCCGGCCGCGCAGCCCGGAGCGCAGGGCCAGAAGCAGCACCCCGACCGTGCCCGTTTTCAATCCGCCGGCGCAGGAGCCGGAGGAGCCGCCGGTAAGCATCAGGATAATACACATCACAATGGAGATGTCGGTGAGCGCGCCTTGGCTGATGGAGTAGAAGCCGGCGGTGCGCAGGGTAGTGGACTGGAAGAGGGCGTTGAGCAGGCTCTGCCCAAAGGGCATGGACGCCATGGTGCCCGCGTTATCGTATTCGCTGAGCAGGAAGAAGGCCGTGCCAAAGGCCAGCAGGAACAAAGTCATAACAATGACCATCTTGCTGTACAGGGCCAAACGCTTCCACCGGCGCTTGCGCTTGACGTCCTCCCAGACAAAGAAGCCCAGGCCGCCGCAGGCGATGAGGATGGTCACCGTGAGCAGCACCACCGGGTTGTCGTCATAAGTAGACAGGCTGCCGATCTTCTCCGTGCCGAAGATGTCAAAGCCCGCGTTGCAGAAGGCGGAAATGGAGGTGAATACCCCTTTCCAGATGGCCGCCACTCCATGTCTCGGCCAGAAACAGATCGTCAGGATCAGCGCCCCGATCCCCTCAAAGGCGAAGGTGGTCTTCAGCGCGCCCCGGACCAGCCGGGCAATATCCCCCATGTCGTTCAGGTTGAAGTTGGATACCGCCATGAGCCGCTGGCTCAGCGACAGCTTGCGCTTGACCAGCAGCGCCATGAGAAAGATGATGGTCATAAAGCCCAGGCCGCCCAGCTGGATGAGCAGGATGATGACCACCTGGCCAAACAGGGTCCAGGCCGTCAGGGTATCCACAACGATCAGTCCCGTCACACAAGTGGCGGACGTGGCAGTGAACAGTGCCGGGAGAAACCCACAACTCGTCCCAGACACAGAGGCTATCGGCAGCATCAGCAGCAGAGTACCGGTCAGAATGACGGCGGCAAAGGAGATGGCAACCACCTGGGAGGCACTCAGTACCCGCCTTCTTTTTACTTGGGAGCTCAAATTTGTCACCTCAATAAAAGATAAGACTTTTCCTTTTTCAAAACATGCAAAAGCATACCGGTAAAAACACGTTTACCGGTATGCTTCGACTCAATCTAAGGGCTTCATCGTCGGGAAGAGCAGAACCTCCCGAATGGAGTCGTTGTTGGTGAGCATCATCACGCAGCGGTCAATGCCGATACCCAGCCCGCCGGTGGGGGGCAGCCCATACTCCAGGGCGGTGATATAGTCCTCATCCATCATGCCAGCCTCTTCATCGCCACCCTCCCGCAGCTCCACCTGCTTCTGGAACCGCTGGCGCTGGTCCATGGGGTCGTTCAGCTCAGAGAAGGCATTGCCCATCTCATTGCAACAGATAAAGAGCTCAAACCGCTCTGTCAGGCGCGGATCCTTTACAGATCGCTTAGCCAGCGGGGAGACATCCACCGGGTGCATGGTGATAAAGGTGGGCTGCACCAGATGCTCCTCCACCTTCTGGTCGAACACCTCGTACAAGGCGTTGCCCCAGGTGGCGGGGGCGGTCTCGGGCAGCTCCACGCCGATGGAGTTGGCCATGGCCACCGCCTGGGCGTCGTCGGACACCGCCATGAAGTCCAGGCCGGTGTACTCCTTCACCGCCTCCGCCATGGTCATCCGGGGCCAGCCGGGGGTCAGGTCCAGCTGCCTGCCCTGCCACTCCAGTTGGTAGGTACCCAGCAGCTTCGCTGCGGCGGAGGAGAGCAGCTCCTCAAACAGGTCCATCATGTCGTTGAAGTCGGCATAGGCCTGATAGAGCTCCACCGTGGTAAACTCGGGATTGTGCTTGGTGTCCATCCCCTCATTCCGGAAGATGCGGCCGATCTCGTATACCCGTTCCAGGCCGCCCACCACCAGCCGCTTCAGGTGCAGCTCGGTGGCAATGCGCAGGTACATATCAATGTCTAAGGTATTGTGGTGGGTGATAAAGGGCCGGGCGGTGGCGCCGCCGGAAATGGTGTTGAGCACCGGGGTCTCCACCTCCATGTAGCCCCGCCCGTCCAAAAAGTCCCGGACATGCTTGATGAACTTGGATCGGATCTCGAAGGTGCGGCGCACCTCCGGGTTGACGATCAGGTCCACATACCGCTGGCGGCAGCGGGTCTCCACGTCGGTCAGGCCGTGGAACTTCTCCGGCAGGGGGAGCAGGGACTTAGCCAGCAGGGTGATGGTGCTGGCTTTGATGGAGATCTCCCCCCGCTTGGTGCGGAAGACCTCCCCCTCCACGCCCACAATGTCGCCGATGTCGTACTTCTTGAAGGCGGCCAGGGCCTCCTCGCCCACATCGTCGATGCGCACGTAGAGCTGGATGCGGCCCGCCCCATCCTGCAGGTCGGAAAAGACGGCCTTGCCCATCCCCCGCTTGCTCATGAGGCGGCCCGCCAGACGCACGGTCCGGCCCTCCAGCTCCTCAAACCGATCCTTCACTTCGGCACTGTGATGGGTAACGTCGTACCTGGTCTGCGTGAAGGGATCCTTCCCCGTCCTGCACAGCTCTTCCAGCTTGTCCCTGCGGATTTGCAGCAGCTCTGGCAGAGAAGATTCCTCCCGCTGCGGCTGACCCTGGCTGGTCTGATCAGACATTGCAGTTCTCTCCTTCTTTTCCTTGGTTAACAAAATACGTCAGCGCTGAATCTCCAATACTTTATACTCGATGTTTCCCGCCGGTGCTTCCACAATAACAAGTTCCCCTACGGATTTGCCCAGCAGGGCCTTACCGAAGGGGGATTCCTCCGAGATCCGGCCGTTCATGGGGTCGGCCTCCTGGGATCCAACCACCTGATAGGTCTCCTGATCGCCCAACTCCACATCCTCCACGGTGATCTTGCTCCCAAGCCGCACCGTATTGGTATCCGTGTCCTCTTCCTCAATGACAGAACAGTTGGCCAGAATATTTTCCAGCTCCGCAATGCGGGAATACAGTTTTCCCTGCTCATTTTTTGCCTCGTCATACTCGCTGTTCTCAGACAGGTCGCCAAAGGAGCGAGCCTCCTTGATCTGGTCCGCTACCTCCTTCTCTCGAACTGTCTTCAGGTAGCTGAGCTCGCTCTTTAATTCCTCCAGGCGAGCCGCGCTCAGCTTATATTCTTTTGCCATGGTAAAACATCCTTTCAATTTCCCAGTTTCCTGCAAAATACCGTAACAAATGACGGCAAATAAATTTAAAATGATTTTTATTTTAGTAGTGTATCGCTATGGCATTATAGATATTTTATCCGCTTTTGTCAAGGGGGATGGCGCTTTCGGACCCATCTATCGGCTGCGGCGGTTTCCTTTTTTCCTCCGCTTTTTCCCTCCGGAAATCAACCCAGAAATCGCTCCGCCAAAAAGGCAACCAGTCAGTTCAATCAGCGCCTGAAGACCCAGAGTCAGACCATCCCCGGACAGCATCCCAACCATCAGAATTAACAGAAAGCAGACCAACCCAGCAGTTAGACCGGCCAAGAGCTTTTTGACCGGCCACCATGCGCAGGCAAGTTTTCCGCCAATCACCCCTCCGACCACACAGGCTGCGGCGGTCAGTTGGAGGGTGGCGTCCTGCTTTATGATGCCATTCGATATGGCAACCGCCCCAAACAGTAAAATGACAATTTCAACTCCCAGCGCCAACAATCCACCCAACAGCACGCCGGCTGCCATCTGAATTGTGCCGGAATCCTGTCTCTCCCCTTTACGCATGGAAAGCACCCCTTTCATACAGTTATTACAACCGTATGCAAAAGGGGTGCTTGTCATGCAGGAAAGCCACGGCAAACGGCCATGAGCATTACTTTTCCTCTTTCTCTGCCTCCATCGCTTTCAGTTCTTTCTTGCTCTTTCTACTGTTTTCCTTGAGTTCCCGCTCCATGGGGGCCTCGGTGTTCTCCTCTGCCTGCTTACCCTTGCTGGAAATTGCCCAGCGGGTAAACTCAATGCGCACACGGTCAGCACCCGTCTCCATGACAATGGTCTCCTCCTTCAGCGCGCAAATCGTTCCCACGACACCGCCGATGGTGGTGATCTCATCGCCGACCTTCAGACTTTCCCGCATTTCGTTGACAGCCTTCTTCTTTTTGCCCTCCGGGCGAATAATGAAGAAGTAGAAAATGGCGACCATCGCCACGATCATGACAATGGTAGGTATTATGGAGCCCTGCGAGGTCCCATTTGCGGCTAAGGCCAAGGTGTTGATATGAAACGGCATGGTCAGTTCTTCCTCCAATGTATAGTTTGGTTTTCTGCTCAACGCATAAACATAAGAGTATTATAGCCGCACCGGCAACTAAACTCAAGTCTTTTTTTCATCTTGGGGCAAATTTGGGATTGGATCGGGTGCTTACTCTGCGGCCCGCTGGGCCAGGCGCTGGGCGTATTCCGCCCGGAAGTCCCCGAACCGGCCGTTGTCCAGCGCCTGACGGATGCGGGTAGCCAGCTCGTTGTAGAAGTACAGGTTGTGGAGCACCGCCAGGCGCATGGCCAGCATTTCCCCCGCCACGAACAGGTGGCGCAGGTAGGACCGGCTGAAGGACCGGCAAGCCGGGCACCGGCAGCCCGGGTCGATGGGACGCTCGTCCAGCTTATACCGCTCGTTCTTCAGGTTCAGCCAGCCATTCCAGGTGAACAACTTGCCGTGGCGAGCGTTGCGGGCGGGCATGACGCAGTCGAAGAAGTCCACCCCCCGGGCCACCCCCTCGATGATGTTGGACGGCGTGCCCACCCCCATGAGGTACCGGGGTTTGTCCGCCGGCATGTAGGGTTCCACCGCCTCGATGATCTCATACATTACCTCGGTGGGCTCACCCACCGCCAGGCCGCCGATGGCGTAGCCGTCACAGTCGATCTTTGCCGTCTCCCGCATGTGCCAGATCCGCAGGTCCCGGAAGGTCGCCCCCTGGTTGATGCCGAAGAGCATCTGGTGCGGGTTGACACAGTCGGGCTGGGCGTTGAGACGGTCATGCTCCACCTTGCATCGTTCCAGCCACCGAAGGGTACGCTCGCAGGACCGCTTGGCGTAATCGTACTGAGCGGGGTTCTCCACGCACTCATCAAAGGCCATGGCGATGTCGCTGCCCAGGTTGGACTGGATGCGCATGGACTCCTCCGGGCCCATGAAGATCTTATGCCCATCAATGTGGGAGGCAAAGGTAACCCCCTCCTCGGTGATGTTGCGCAGGCTGGCCAGGGAGAACACCTGGAAGCCGCCGGAGTCGGTGAGCATGGGCCCGTCCCAACCCATGAAGCGATGCAGGCCGCCCATGGCCTTAACCACCTCGTCCCCCGGCCGCAGGTGGAGATGATAGGTGTTGGACAACTCCACCTGGCAGCCGATCTCCTTCAGATCGTAGGCGGATACCGCCCCCTTGATGGCACCCTGGGTGCCCACGTTCATGAATACGGGGGTCTGGACCGTGCCGTGGGCGCAGGTAAACTCACCACGCCGGGCCTTTCCCTCCACCTGATTAACTGTAAACATACCTCACGTCCTTTGTCAGATTGGGGCGCCGCCGGTTCAGACGCAGGGATGGATCATCAGCTCGATGATGGTCCGGTCGGTTTCTCGCATACCGTCCCTGGCCAAATGGCAGACGTTGCGGATGGTATTCTCCACCCCTTTGACCACGATGCCCTCCCCGCCATAGAACTGGCTTCCGTTGCGCTGCATCTGCATGCCCAGCAATCCCGCCTCCACCGCCGAGGCGATCTTGGCCGCACAGCTGGCCTTAGCTCCGTCGCAGATCATCCCAGAGTTGATGGCCAAAGCGTTGACGATGGTGTGAGCGATCTCATGGAAGCGGCCGCCATAGAGATAGGTCACCCCCGCCCCGGCCCCGCACCCAGCGCTGGTGGCCCCGCAGTAGGCGGACAGGGGGCCGATGCCGCTCTTCAGGTGGATGGTCACCAGATTGGACACCACCAGCGCCCGGTAGAGATCCTCCCGGGACGCGCCCAGCTCTTTGGCGTAGACAATGACCGGCAGGGAGGCGGTCAACCCCTGGTTCCCGCTGCCCGAGTTGATGACCACCGGAAGCTCGCACCCGTTCATCCGCCCGTCAGATCCTGCCGCCGCATAGGCTTTGGCCCTGTTCTGGACGCTGTCCCCATAGGCTTTGAGCAGGATACTGCCAATATTGGCCCCGTAATCTCCCCGCAGGCCCTCTTCGGCAATGGCAATGTTGCAGTTGATCTGCCGCTGAAGCACCTCTTCCACGTCCTCCATCCGGACGCTGCCGGCAAACTCCACGATCCGCTCCACCGTGAGCAGCTCCCGGCAGGCGGCCTGTTGGGGAAACGAACCTGTCCCGTTCCCCTGGCGGAGCACCTGCCCGTCCCGCTCCACGGCGGTGACATTGGTGTGTCGGCCCGTGATTTCCGCCCGAGCAGTATGCCCTCCTCCGGCCAGGTCCACCCCAATGTAGAAGACCTGCCCGTTGTCCGCCTGCTCCACGCTGCACTTCAAAATACTCAGCAGGGCCTTGATCTTCCCGATCTGCTCCGCTGTCACATCAGACAGCACCTCCAACTTTTTCTCCTCCCGGCCTGCCGCAATGCCTGCGGCAGCGGCTGCCGCGATTCCCCGCAGACCGCCGGTATTGGGTACCACCACGCTCTTCACATTCTTGATGATATTGGCGCTGGCCGTGATCCGTACCCACTCCGGCATACAGCCTAGGGCCGCACGGGCCAGTGCGGCGGCATAGGCCACCGCGATGGGCTCGGTGCAGCCCATGGCCGGAACCAGCTCTTCCTTCAAAATGCGTACATATTCCTCATAGATATTTCTGTCCATGCCCAATCCTCCTGTCTCAGTCCCCGGCAAAACGGCCGCAGGCTGTTTCAGCCACCCCATGTAAGCCTCCTCCGGATCCCATCATCGTCAAGCGATGAACATCGCATCGCCGAAGGAAAAGAAGCGGTACCGCTCCCGGACGGCCTCCTCATAGGCGGCCAGCACATGCTCTCGCCCCGCCAGGGCGGACACCAGCATGATCAGGGTGGACTCGGGCAGATGAAAGTTGGTAATCAGCCCATCCAGCACCTTGAAGCGGTAACCCGGGTAGATATAGATGCTGGTCCACCCCGCCTTGGCCTCCATGTGGCCGTCCTCCGCCGCCCAGCTCTCCACCGTGCGGCAGGAGGTGGTGCCCACGCAGATCACCCGACCGCCGCCGGCCTTAGTCTGGTTGATCGTGTCCGCCGTCTCCTGGGGGATGACGCAGTACTCCGAATGCATCTCATGGTCCTCCAGCTCCGCTTCCTTCACCGGGCGGAAGGTGCCAAGGCCCACATGGAGTGTCACGTAGCACACCTTTACACCCATTGCCTGCACCTGCTCCAAAAGCTCCTTGGTGAAGTGGAGCCCGGCGGTGGGGGCGGCGGCGGATCCGGTCACCCGGGAGTAGACCGTCTGGTACCGCTCGCTGTCCTGCAGCTCCTCCTTGATATAGGGGGGCAGGGGCATCTTGCCCAGCCGCTCCAGGGTCTCCAGGAAGATGCCCTCATAGTCGAAGCGGATCAGGCGGTTGCCCCCCGCCACCTCCTCGATGACCTGGGCGGTGAGCTCCCCGTCCCCGAAGGTGATCCTCGCCCCCGGTTTGAGCTTTTTCCCCGGGCGCACCAGGCACTCCCACACCTTGTCTCCCCGGTCGATGAGCAGCAGCAGATAACCAAAATATTTGCAGTGTATTTATTGGAAAAAAG
>ERZ809224.1782-NODE-1782-length-14776-cov-3.819849_pt1 | contig 14776 bp, 11 predicted proteins | sample MGYA00520513_ERZ809224 | MGnify/ENA primary metagenome ERZ809224 (study PRJEB31576, sample SAMEA3212658) | Homo sapiens | biome: human-gut; feature: human gut; material: fecal | place: Sweden | collected 2012 ...
GCCTAACGACGTCTGGCAAATCATCTCCGCTTTTCCGTCACCATCAAAATCGTATACCAAGAATTGCACTGTATGAGCGCTTGAGTATACATTTTTTCCAAGATTTATTTCATTATCCCAGAGCTTCGTACCGTCAAGCTCATACGCAGAAAATCTCACCGTACCCGAATAAGCCGGATTTCCTGGGCTTCCTACATCCTTTTCTGCCGAAACCCACTTTACTATCAGCTCATACTCCCCGTCTCCGTCAAGATCACCGCATGATGTATCAGCCGGAGAAAATTCAAGATTCATCGATGCTTCATTTCCGGTAGAATCCTGATAATATACAGTTTCTGCTTCAGGTTTTTCAAGCGGTATTTCCGTGTAATTGTTTTGCCATGCATAAACAGGCCCGCAAATATCACCGCCTTCTATTGCAACAGAATATTTGTCATGTATCGTGCCGTCTGCATCTAAATAATTTGTACTATCTTCTATTTTTGCTATTTCTTCCCCATTTTTATACAAAATATAATCCGGAGCATTGACGAGATCCATAACGCTGCATTCATTTCCAAGCATCCTCCAAGATAGAAATACTCCATCTTCTGTATTTACAGCTACAAGTCCCCTGCCCAAGCTTTCCATCATTCTGGTATGATCACTGCCGTCATAATTATATGTAATTTCCGTAAGAGCATCATACTCACCCATAGCTGCAGCATCAAAAACAAAATTTATGCCGGAAAACGCTACAGCAACTGCTACAATTCCGCCTGTTATCTTTAACATTTTTCTCTCCTTACATAAAACAATTTTTTTGAATATAATCCCCAATATATTTGATATCTATCTAAAATTATATCACAAATTTGCATAAAGGTCAACTTTAATTGAATAATCTCCGTTTTAATCTTATTTGATAAAATCTTATTTGTATTATTTAGCTGCCGAAAAAACATAAAAATAACCCAAATACTTTAGGCATTTTATATAAAACTCTTGAATTTTTTTATTTTATATGGTATTATAAAAATATATTGGAGTATATTTTATTTTAAGAGAGGTAAACAATATGAGCGAGGTAAAATTACACTTCTTAGATAACAGAAGCAAGAATGGTTATGTAACCTTCGGTGTGCCATGGAAAAGAGGAGAAATCAATAAAAATACAGAATTTTCAGCATATAATAGCTCTGAAAAAATCCCTGTTCAGTCGTCTCCTATCGCATACTGGAATGACGGAAGCGTTAAATGGACGTCACACACTGTTAAGACAGATACTGATGTTACCATAAAAGCAGAATCCGGTATATCCGAAAAAGGAAATACCATTGCCGAAGATAAAGATAAAATCACTGTGGACAACGGTATATACAGCTATATATTTTATAAAAAAGGAAATATTATATTTGACTGCCAGCATGCTCAGGCAAAATTTAAAGCAGTTAAAGAACAAAGATATGAAGAAGACGGATGTGCTGTCACTAAGTGTATCCCCTATTACGGAGAGATTGATGAATGCCTGGTTGAAGAGACCGGTATGCTCAGAAGTGTTATTAAGGTTTGCGGAACTCATAGGTCAAAAGATTCCTCAACCTTTCTCAGATTCATTGCATATATAACAGTATTGTATAAAGAACAGGAGGTTCAAATAAAGCATACATTTATATATGACGGCGATGCTGCCGTAGACTTCATCAAAGGCGTGGGAATCGAATTCACGCAATCGATTGAAGATGAGCTGTATAATCGCCATATTAAGCTTGCAGGTGACTTTGGTGTAATGCACGAAGCTGTACAGCTTGTCAATCTCTGGCGTCCAAGACTTGGTCCTGAGATCTATAAAAAGCAGCTTAACGGAGAAAAAATCTCTTTTGACGGCGTAGTTGATTTGAGGAATAATAATCCTGTAAATATGGATGATATAGACAACATAACAAAGTGGGACAGATACCGCCTTTGCCAAATCACCCCGGACAGCTATCAAATTACAAAACGAACAGCTCCAAATGAATGTACATATATAAAAGCAGGATTCGGACATCGTTCAAAAGGCTTTGCCTATGCCGGAGGAATTTCAAAAGGTATGGGCGTTGGTATGAGAGATTTCTTCCAGAAAGCCCCTTCTTCAATATACATAGAAGGGCTGTCAGGCAATAAATACAGTATCACTGCATGGATAATACCACCGGATGCAGAAGCAGCCGATATGCGCCATTATGACACGGTTTCCCATGACCAGACTTATTATGAGGGCTTTCCGTGGGTAGGCTCTACTCCTTACGGAATAGCTGCTACAAATGATATATCCTTCTATATATTTAATGAAGTTCCATCCGATGAGGATATTATGAACAAAGCCGAAAGGATACAAAATCCTCCTGTAATGGTGTGCTCGCCTGAATATTATCATGACGTAAAGGTAATGGGAGAATGGAGTCTGCCATCATATGATACTCCTTTGAAAAAATGGATTGAAGAAGAGCTTGATAAAGCGTTCGAATTCTATAAAAATGAAATAGAGCAGCGCAGATGGTACGGAACCTTCGATTACGGCGATGTTATGCACACTTACGATGGAGCGCGGCATTGCTGGAAATATGACATGGGCGGATACGCATGGCAGAATACAGAGCTTGTCCCCACTTTATGGTTATGGTACGCTTTCCTGAGAAGCGGACGAGGAGATATATTTAATGTTGCAGAGGCAATGAGCCGTCATGCAGCTGATGTTGACGTATATCATCTCGGCGAATATAAAGGCATAGGAAGCAGGCACAATGTCATTCATTGGGGCGATTCATGCAAGGAGCCGCGTATCGCAATGGCAGGACATCATCGTGCGCTGTACTTCCTTAGCGGAGGCGATTTCAGAATAAGAGATGTCTTTGACGATGTCAAAGACGGCGACTACTCCACACTTAATATTGACCCGCTGAGATTCTTCTATAAAAAAGAAGAAATGAAGCTTCCTACTCATGCGCGCAGCGGCCCGGACTGGTCAACCTTCTGCTCGAACTGGTATACTCAATGGGAGCTTTACGGCGATACAAAATACAGAGATAAAATCCAGACCGGTATAGACGATCTGAAGAAAGCGCCAATGCGTCTGATATCAGGCTCAAACTTTGAATATGATCCGGAAACCGGTCACTTGGGATATATAGGCGAAAGCGCCGCCGGCGGCTCGCACCTTGTAGTATGTATGGGCGGACCTCAAACATGGATGGAGCTTGCGGACTTGCTCGATGATCCTGAATTTAGGGATATGCTCATACAATACGGTTCATTTTACTATCTGCCTGAAGAGGAAAAGCGCCGAGTGTCAAACGGACTTATAAAAGGCAGTGGATTTGTTTATCCGTATATGGCAAGTGCAATAGCAGCATACGCCGCACGCGAAACAGACAACAGGATGCTTGCATATCAGGTATGGCAGGTTCTTGTCCACTCTCTCGCCGGAAAGGATAAGAATGAGGGCTTTGATAAAGAGATTATAAAAAATTATTATAACAACGAAAATTTGGACGAAATGTTCTGGATTTCGACCAATTTCACGGCACAATGGTGTCTTAATGCGATTATTTCTCTTGAATTTACAAAGGACTATCTTGAAAATTCAAAAGAGGATTATGCCTGGGAGGACTGGGTAAAATAAAGGAGGATTTTAATGCTTATAGGAATAATCGGCGCAATGGATATTGAGGTTGAGGGACTTAAGGAGCTTATGGATGAGCCTCATATACAAACCATCAGCACTGTGGACTTCTACCGCGGAGATATAAATGGTATTTCCGTTGTGGTTGCTGCTGCCGGGGTTGGAAAAGTAAACGCGGCCGTATGCGCCCAGACAATGATACTTACATATAAACCCGACTATGTCATTAATATAGGAGTTGCCGGGGGGCTTGCCCCTGAGCTTGGCATAGGCGATATAGCAGTTGCCGAAAATGTTGTCGAGCATGACATGGACACAACTCCGATAGGAGATGTTCCCGGATATATTTCCGGAATCAATATAGTGAGAATTCCATGTGACCAATGGCTGTGCAATATGATGATCACCGCCTCGGAGCATATTGATGGCGTTCATGTTTTGAAAGGCACTATTGCTTCCGGTGATCAGTTTATTTCAATGCCGGATGAGCGCGAAAAAATCATTTCCAATTTCGGAGCTATAGCCGCTGAAATGGAGGGCGCAAGTATTGGTCATGTATGTTATATGAATGACGTTCCATTCGGTGTCCTAAGAGCGATTTCCGACGGTGCAAACAGTGACAGCGCCATGGATTATCCGACATTTGCGCGCATGGCAGCAAAAAATTCAATAAAAATAGTATGCGAACTGCTAGAAGACATAAAGGAGGTACAAAATAATTGAATAAAATAAAAAGCTTTTGTGTTGACCACAGAAAGCTCAAAAAAGGAATTTATCTTTCCCGCATTGACGGCGACTGCATGACATATGATTTAAGATTCTGCAAACCCAACTGCGGGATCGTACTCGATAATATCACTATACACACCGTTGAACATATGCTTGCAACTTTTTTGAGAAACTCCGAATATTCCGACAGCGTTGTGTATTTTGGGCCAATGGGCTGCCAGACCGGTTTTTATCTTATAGTACGTGATAATGTGAGTGCCGATGAGGTTATTAAGCTTGTAAAGAAATGCCTGGTTCAGACTATCGAATATGATGGCCCGGTATTCGGTGCAAGTGAAATTGAATGCGGAAATTACCGTTCGCTTGATCTCTCCTGTGCAAAAAACGCATGTGAGGAATATTTAAAGGATATAGAAAATGTGACAGAAATTCTTGATTATGATGCAGTAAATGCCATGTAAAAAATAATTGACAGGCTTTAATTCCTGTCAATTATTTTTTTGCCTCCGGCAAAGCCGCTGTATTCATCAAGATACCATTCTCCGTTCTTCCTCATACATACGGAAATTTCATCATCCTTAAACACAAGAGTTATATCCACACTTCCGGTATGGTCGTCAATCACCCATACTTTTATATGACACTTATTTTTTTCTACCCATCCTCCGGCAGCACAGCAGCTATATTCACGATTTGCGCTGATTCCTATTTGTCTGCCAAAATATTGAGTTTCCGGTAATTTCGTGTCCCTATATTCTCCTCTTCCAAAATACAGCGATTTGTCACCTCGGTTTGTCTTATAATTAAGGCATTCGTTATCCCAATCCAGAGATATTTCAAAAATCCCCATCGGATTTTCTTTAAGCTCATATACGCCGCTTCCAGTAATATGCTCATCTATATTTACAACTGCCGGTAAATCAAGCTTCATAGAATCAAGCTTTCGTATGTCCTCATAATTATCCTCAATACCTTTATCCAAGGTTTCGAGAATATATCTTTTAAAAGCTTCCTCTATTCTTCTTCCCTTTGCATCGTCTCCCAAGGTATTTGCCGTACAAATAAAGCACAGCTCCTTATCGGGGACACAAAACGCATACTGAGAACCCGCGCCGAAAATGGCAAAACCAAATTCTGTCATCCATATCTGATAACCATAGCCTTTGGTCCAGCGGTTATTAAATCCAGAATCACTGTCTATCTGTTTTGTAACAGCTGCTTCAGCATAATCCCTCGCTATAAGCCTTTTTCCGTCCAGAATTCCGCCGCTCATAAAAAGCATTGCCAAGCGTGCCATATCGTACATTGTTGCAATACCGCCGCTTCCGCCCCATGAATAGCCCTCAGGAGATTTAACACAGTCTGAATCATAGCTCAATCCCATTTTATTTCTGAGATATTCCATCAGTTCCATACCCGTAATATTCTCAACAAGTGCGCCGAGAGCATGGGTGCCCGAGGTATCATAATGAAACACCGTTCCCGGGGGATGTGTCGGAATACCGCCTAAAAAGGTTTCCACCCAATCAGGATCAGTATATTTATATGTAGTGCCGTTATAGCAGGTAGCCATCATTAAACAATCACGCACAGTCATGTCGTTTACCCACTTATACTCGCTTTTTCTTCCGAACAGCTCCGTAATTTTATCGTCAAGGGACAGCTTTCCTTCAGTATATAGCATTCCTATAGCAGCGCTTACAAATGTCTTTGTAACCGAATACAAACGCTGCGGTTTATCTGCCTTAAAATTACGGTACATCTTCTCCGCGAATATTTTGCCATGACGCATAAGTATAAATCCGTGAATACATATATCCGATGTACTGTTTGTAAAATCTAAAACACATGAAGAGACGCTCCCCGCCTCTTTGCACGTTATTCTTTCAAAATTATCCATATCAGTTCTTAAGACTCTGCAGCGGAGCCGGAATTCTTCCTCCGCGGTGTATAAACTCAGCTGACGAATATCCTCTCACAGGCATAACCGGTCCTGTACCAAGCAGTCCTCCAAATTCCACAATATCTCCAACCTTTGCACCAGGAGCCGGAATTACTCTTACAGCAGTTGTCTTTGTGTTCACCATTCCTATAGCCGCTTCATCCGCAATTATAGCCGATATTGTTTCCGCCGCAGTATCACCCGGAATAACGATCATATCAAGACCAACCGAACATACACATGTCATTGCCTCCAGCTTTTCAAGAGTAAGCGCGCCGCTCTTTGCAGCCGCTATCATTCCGGCGTCTTCGCTTACCGGAATAAATGCTCCGGACAAGCCTCCTACAGAGCTTGACGCCATAACACCGCCTTTTTTTACGGCGTCATTCAGCAAAGCCAACGCTGCAGTTGTGCCATGTGTTCCGCACTGCTCAAGTCCCATTTCCTCAAGGATATACGCCACACTATCACCAACCGCCGGCGTCGGAGCAAGCGAAAGGTCAACTATTCCAAACGGAACCTTCAATCTCTTTGACGCCTCCATAGCCACAAGCTGTCCCATTCTGGTTATCTTGAACGCCGTTTTCTTTATTGTTTCGGCAACAACTCCAAAATCCTCGCCTTTTACCTTTTCAAGAGCACATTTTACAACTCCCGGCCCCGAAACACCAACGTTAATCACGCATTCACCCTCGCCCTCTCCGAGAAATGCGCCGGCCATAAACGGATTATCCTCAACTGCATTACAGAATACAACAAGCTTTGCGCAGGCAAAACCCTGTGTATCCTTCGTAAGATCAGCCGCTCTCTTTATTATTTTACCCATCTGAGCGACTGCATCCATATTTATTCCGGCACGGGTCGAACCTACGTTAACGCTTGAGCATACAAGCTCTGTCGATGCAAGAGCTTCCGGAATAGAATCTATAAGAATACGCTCTCCATTTGTATATCCCTTATGAACAAGAGCAGTGTATCCGCCTATAAAATTCACTCCGCACGCTTTTGCTGCTTTATCAAGCGTTTTTGCTATTTTTACGCATTTATATGTGTTCGGATGATCAAGAGCGTCAACCAAAGTCGCTATCGGAGTGACCGATATCCTCTTGTTGATTATCGGTATTCCAAACTGGCTTTCTATATCCTCGCCTACCTTAACAAGGTCATGCGCATATGATGTGATTTTTTCATAAATTTTATCACATACCACATCTATATCCGGACCGGCGCAGCTCTTTAAGCTTATTCCCATTGTTATTGTTCTGATGTCAAGGTTCTCCTTGTCAATCATATCTATTGTTTCTATAATTTCAAAAGGATTTATCATTCCACTTCACCTCATATTCTGTGCATCGAGCTAAATATTTCCTCACGCTGAACATGAATGGACAGTCCCATTTCCTCAGCAACTGCGTTAAGCTTCTCTGAAATATCCTGTACCGATGTATTAGCGCTTCTAAAATCAACAAGCATTATCATTGTAAACATATCCTGCATGATCGTCTGAGAAAGATCCTGTATATTTACGCCGCTCTCAAAAAGTGCGCCGCTCACCTTTGCGATAATACCCATCTTATCCTTTCCTACAACCGTAACTACTGCTTTCATATAAATCCTCCGTTCTGCCATATGAGGCACTTTTAATCAGTTATTTTGTTCGTCTTTGTCTGAGCGCCTCATACATAAGTATTCCGCCCGCAACAGATGCGTTGAGTGAATTTATAGTCCCCATCATTGGAATTGACGCTATAAAATCACATTTTTCTTTCACCAAACGGCTTACTCCCTCGCCTTCACTGCCTATAACTATTCCAAGCGAGCCTTTTAAATCCACATTATACATTTCCTCGCCGTCCATATCCGCAGCAACAAACCACATTCCTTCTTTTTTAAGCTCGTCTATAGCCGATGCAATATTTGTGACCTTTGCAATTTTCATATATTCAGCCGCACCGGCAGATGTTTTCTCGACCGTTGCATTTACTCCGACACTGCCTCTCTTTGGTATAATAATACCGTGTACTCCGACACACTCCGTTGTACGGATTATTGCTCCGAAATTATGCGGATCTGTTATTTTATCGCATATTATAACAAAAGGAGGTTCTTCTTTTTTTGCAGCTGCTTCCAGTATAACCTTTACTTCGCAATAGGTAAAGCTGCTTACAAGTGCAATTACCCCCTGATGATTCTGTCCCTGCGACATTGCGTCAAGCTTCGCGCGGTCAACCTCCTGAATAATGATATGCGCTTCCTTGGCTTTCTTTATAACCGGCACCATAGAGCCTTCATAACGGCCCTTTTTTATAAGAATCTTTTCTATCGTTCTTCCGGATTTTATTGCCTCAAGCACCGGGTTTCGTCCGATAACAATATTTTCCATATATTTTATTCTCCGTTATCCAATAAAGGACTGCCCTGCTCTGCAAAGCGCATACAAACAAGGCAGTCCTTTTATTCCGTCATATTAGTTCAATAAGAACTTGTCATGTATAGCAACAACAGCCGCCTCGGCATCTTTTCTGTCAACGAGCACGGAAATCTTTATTTCAGATGTAGCGATCATCTGGATATTGATATGAGCATTATAAAGAGCCTCAAACATAGTTGCAGCAACACCTGAGTTATTTACCATGCCAGCGCCTACTATAGATACCTTTGAAACGTCCTTTGTCCACTTGATTTCTCTTGCGTTGATCATTTCCTTTTCTTCCTCAAAAATCTCAAGCACACGCGGAAGATCTCCCTCTGTTACTGTAAAGGAAATATCCTTTGTCACGCCGTCGCCTATCGACTGAATGATAAGGTCAACGCTTATACCCTTATGTGCAAGCAAACTAAATACGCTGAATGCCTTGCCCGGCGTATCCTCTACTCCACACAGCGCAACTCTTGCAACATCATTATCTCTTGTTACTCCTCTAACGAGCATCTTTTCCACTTGATTTACCTCCTTGACATATGTGCCTTCATTATTATTAAGACTTGATCTTACCGATAATTTTACATTATATTTCTTTGCCATTTCAACGCTTCTGTTATGAAGAACATTTGCACCCAAAGATGCAAGCTCGAGCATTTCATCGTATGAAATATCATCAAGCTTATAAGCACTCTTGCATATACGAGGATCCGCCGTATAAACTCCGTCCACGTCCGTATAGATCTCGCATAAATCTGCGTGAAGCGCTGCCGCAAGAGCAACTGCCGATGTATCCGAACCGCCTCTTCCCAAGGTTGTTATATCGTCATACTTGTTTATTCCCTGGAAACCTGCAACAATTACAATCCTCTTTTTATCAAGCTCATTTCTGAGTCTTTCTGTATCAATCATTTTTATTCTTGCAGCTCCATAGCGTGAATCCGTTTTCATTCCACACTGCCAGCCGGTCAAAGAAACAACCGGATATCCCAGCTTTTCTATAGCCATAGCCAACAACGCTATAGAGATCTGCTCTCCTGTAGAAAGAAGCATATCCATTTCACGCTTTGAAGCGTCAGGATTAATCTCTTTAGCTTTTTCTATAAGATCATCCGTTGTATCTCCCTGTGCCGATACCGCAACAACCACACTGTTGCCTTTTTTATACGTATCTGTTATACGTCTGGCAACATTCATAACTCTTTCGGCATCCTTTACCGATGTGCCGCCGTACTTCTGTACCACTAAAGCCATTTTATCTATAACCTCCATCATAACTTTAAGCAGATACTTGCAAAACCTTATCCTGCAAGTGTCACATTTTTAAGCGCCGCTCCTAAACTTCCGAAAGGACGCTTCCTACATTATCCACATCCAAAACCTTACACGTCCATTTATGCGAATTCTCACTGAAAAATGCGCTCATTTTATCAGTAAATTTAAAATAATCACTGTCTATTATCGAAACAATCGTGGGACCGGAGCCGCTCAGATAAGTTGCTCTCGCCCCGCATTTATATGTCATATCAACTATTTCATCAAATCCGTCTATATAACTTTTTCTATACTGCTGGTGCATCCTATCCTCAACAGCGTACCTTAAAAGCTCCATGTCTCCGCTGCGCATAGCTTCAACAAATAAAGCCGCATGCTGAATATTAAAAGCCGCATCACTTCTTGGTATAAATTCAGGAAGAACTCCTCTTGACTTTTTTGTTGCCACAAAAAAGTCGGGTATCATAACAGCAAATTTAATCTTAGGATCAAGCTTTATGCTTTTGGTAAAAACCCTGTTATCCGCTATCATTGATATACACATTCCGCCATAAAGTGCCGGCGCAACATTGTCCGGATGTCCCTCCTGCCCTGAGGCAAGGTTAAGAATTTCAGGATATGTAAGCGTACGTCCTGTAAGCGCATTTGCTGCAAGCATACCACCTATTATACATCCGCTTGAGCTTCCCAGTCCTCTCGTCATAGGAATAGCACTGTTCTGGCGAATGCGCACTCCGCATGGATACCTGCCCGTTTCATTAAACACGATCTCCATAGCCCTGTATACAAGATTCGTCCTGTCCTGCGGTACATACCCTGACGCATTCAGCGTTATAATCTCAAGTCCTGATTCAATTTCTTCAACCTCAAGCCTTGAATACAGATTAAGTGCTACTCCAAGCGTATCAAATCCGGCTCCCATATTAGCGCTGGAAGCCGGGACTCTTACCTTTATCATTATTTCAAAACCTTCAGCGCTGTTATTACATCAAGCTCCAAAAGGCTGTCTTTAATCTGACTTTTCGTCATAGGTTCTGTTATAAACGCCGCTTCACCGCTGTTCTTTCTTATATATGATAATTTTCCGCAAGCATTTTCGCACTCTTCAGCAGTATTATTGGCACGAACAAAGTATGAGAATTTAACATCATCCTCGCCCGCGCATATGTCTGTTTCGGATTTTATCCAGTTGATATTCTTATTACTCTTTTTATGTCTTATACAATCTAAAATATCAGCCACAACTGCCGATGCTGTCGCCATTTTTCCGGCGCCCTTTCCGTAAAACATTACATCATCAACGCAGTCGCCTGTTACCATGATAGCATTAAATACATTATTCACTCCGGCAAGCGGATGTGAATTATCTATAAACATCGGTCCTACGCTTGCATAGATCTTTCCATTATCAAGAAAATCTGCATAACCTATAAGCTTTATAACACCATTTCCCTGAGCGGCGCATTTTACGTCGTCCAAAGTAATATCCGTTATACCCGTTGTTTCTATATTATTATAATCAACCTCTTTGCCTGACGCAAGCGAAGCCAATATCGCAATCTTTCTGCAGGCGTCATACCCTTCAATATCAGCTGCGGGATTCTTTTCTGCAAATCCGTTATCCTGAGCATCTTTTAAAGCATCCTCAAAAGTCTGACCGTTTTCTACCATTTGATAGAGTATATAATTTGTAGTTCCGTTCAAAATACCGGCAATTCTCTCAATATTGTTTGCTGCCAAGCACTGGTGCATCGGTCTTATAATCGGGATGCCCCCGCCTACGCTGGCTTCAAACATATAATTTACGTTATTTTCTTTCGCTATAGCCAGAAGCTCCGTCCCGTATGTCGCAACAAGCTCCTTATTTGATGTAGCTACATTGATTCCATTCTGTAAAAGGCTTTTTGTAAATTCATATGCCGGATGCAGCCCGCCCATAACCTCGGCTACCACACATATCTCATCATCATTCAATATATCATTGAAATCTTTTGTAAAAAGCTCTTTTTCGGGATGGTCGTCAAAATCACGGATATCCAGTATATATTTAAGCTCTACCGGTTCACCGTAAGTATTGCTAGTGAGCCTGGCGCCGTTTTTCTTAATAATCTCATATACACCGCTTCCGACTGTACCATAGCCCATTATTGCAACTTTTGCCATTCCTTCTGCCTCCTTATAGTAATTACATTATAACAGATATTTTATCATACTAAATTATCAAAGTCAATGCTTTGATTAACCAATCTTATTTTGTTTGAGATATGTATTTTGTGTATTTTAGTTAATCTGAGGCATAACCGTCTGCAAAATAGCCGGAAATCAAGCCTCTTACAGCGTCATCCGTCACTATAATATGATCCGATAAAATCACTCCTACTGTTTTAAACGCGTCCAACATAACAGATGTTCCTATCCTATCCGCCTTTGATTCCCGTGAATTTCCGCTTGGATGATTATGCGCTATAACCACATACGCCGGATCGTACTGTACAGCCTTTCTGACTATCGTCGAAATATTAAACCCAATTGAGCTGAATTCTCCTTCACCAAGATTTACTACAGATATTATTTTACTCTTGATATCCAGACAAAACATATACATACTCTCTCTTTTTTGATGCCTGAACAATTCATGAAGATAAACCTCTGTCTGTACGCTTCCCAAAATAAATCTGCGAGGCTTTGCGATACGCTTATTGTATTCCATTATAAACTGGCCGAGAAAATTGATATATTGCGCTGTTTTTTCTCCTACTCCTTCAACAGCTGTCAGCTCATTTATCGGAGTATCAAAAACGCCTTTTATGCCTCCGAATCTTTTTATCAGCCTGTGCGCTATCGGATTAGTATCTCCTCTTGCGATAACATTATAAAGCATGACCTCCAGCATTTCATGGTCTTCCATACCGGAAAAGCCATTTTCCAAGACCTTAGCTCTCATTCTTTTCCTATGTCCGGCATGAACATTTTCCGGTGAGTCTTTCAAAATCTTATCCTCCCTTAGTCAAAAAGTTTTTGTTCCTTCATCTTTTCATAAATTTCTTCATCTTTCATATGGTTTTCCCAATTAGTAATAAGTATTACTTTTCTGTCTTCTTCGCTGTATAAAAGGTCTCTCTGCCATGTATAATAGCCTCCGCCTTCACCGAATGCCCTCACCTTTGCCATTACGCCTTTTATGATTTCAGCGCTGAATTTCATATCGCAAAGGCATTCATTTTCATAGAAGCCCTGCCATATGCCATATTCCGACTCTCTCATTTCCGAATCTATTTTCTCAAACAGCTCTGCCGAATTACCAAGCAGATAAAAGCATTTCATGTAATTTTTATTTTCAAATTCCCTGTATGCTTCGCAAAATCTCATCAATGCATGCATCCCATAATAATGAATTTTTGCCTGTAAAAATATTGTTGCCTCGAATAATTTTTTCTTATCCTCAAATATATCATTATCCATTTCGAAGCATCTGTCATACAATTTTTGCATCTGCTCCTCGCCATCGGTGCATATCCGGTATATGCGCTCAATCTGTCCGCCGAAATCGGTATCCGCAAGCCATTTCATTGCCGGACATGACTGCGAGCTGTCACGCATCCATTGTGCTGCCATATTTCTTACCGAATACGCATAAAACTGCTCTCCGCAATGTTCGTCTTCATGATCTCCGTAGCTGAGCATACTGTCACAGTATTCATCGTAGCACCATGCCACTCCATCAATATAATCAAAGTATTTTCCTGCAAATTTTTCGCTTTGGTCCTCTCCGTCAAAGTCCTCTCCAAACCATATGCGGCGCACCGCATCAAGAAAATATGCGTGAGGTCTTATATTTGACGCATTCACAATAAGAAAATCCCGGCATCCCGAATCAAAGGCGCTGTTAAGTTCGTCATAAACCATCTCTACCTTATTGGGAAGCATTGTAATATGGTTTGCCGCTTGCAGATCATAAAACGATACATGATAATATATTCCGTTTTTCCCATCGGCATCATTATCCGGCAGCGACGGCGTCCTCGGATCATAATTTCCCATGCGGCGGGACACCATTTTACCAAAGCCATTGTCTGCCCATACACGTATAATATCCTTATCTATATCCAAAAAACCATCCCTATACAGCTGTGTTATTTCCCCATAAAGATTTGTACAGCAAATAGGATTTTTAAATGACGATCTTACTATTTCATACTGCTCGTTTATTATATCACTTATTAATTTGCCTCGTTTTTGCGGCGTATCGTATTTAGGATCATCCGCCCAAAACGGTTTGTCACCCTGTCCGCGAAAACCCAGATTCCATATAACCTTTTGATTTTTCTGTTCTTCTACTGCCTTTTTCCAAAGTCCTCTGAAAAGCTCCGGATATTTATCAAACGACGCCTCTTTATCAGGATATGCCCTTGCAAACATTTCCGCACCCAAAGGCTCTGCATGATGATGAGTTATCCACAACCCCATGTCTGATGCAAGCTGTCTGTATTCTCTTGAGTTTGAATCTGTTCCGGGTATTACCATATTACCGCCGCAGCGCAATATTGCTTCAAATGCCATTTCCCACGGAATATCTTTATTTCCCTCAGGCGCCCAATGACTTATGAGCACTTCATCATTAAGAAACCATCCTCTAAACTTAATTTTAGCAGGTGCGCTGTAATAATCCTGAGCCGGAATATTTACGATTTCCTGTTTATTTATCGTTTGATCCATCCAAAACCAAAATGGATCAACATACATAAAAGTCTCGCTTATATAATAC